>ERZ779894.718-NODE-718-length-37148-cov-7.191303_pt1 | contig 37148 bp, 34 predicted proteins | sample MGYA00511587_ERZ779894 | MGnify/ENA primary metagenome ERZ779894 (study PRJEB29588, sample SAMEA2160490) | human gut metagenome | biome: human gut; feature: human-associated habitat; material: faeces | place: Denmark | collected 2008/2010 ... | reverse complement strand
ACCCCCGGCCCCATGCTCCCAAAGCACGTGCGCTACCAGACTGCGCTACACCCCGCTGCATTACTTTGTGCGTCACGCGACGTTTACAAATATACAGCATTTTTTTGCCGTTGTCAATATCGTTTTTTAAAAAACTGGTTGTTTTTTTATTTTTTTGCGGGTGGTTTTTTTGCTTCTATTTTATATTTATCTGTGCTGTCTTTTCGGCTCTTTGTCATGAAAAGTTGGGCTTTTTTCTTCGGCTGATTAAGGATCTCACAAGGGCAGGATGGAGGATGCGCGCTTGCGTGACATGGGGAAACCGGCTATAATAATCATGGATGATTCTGTAAAAAGGAGTTTATATGCGCGAACCTGTTTTTGTTTCCCAAGAATCCCTTGCCCAAAGCAGGGCCGCCGCCCTTCGGCTGCGCGAAGCCCTCAAGGGCAGGTTGCTCCGTTATTATATCGAATCCTACGGCTGCCAGATGAACGACCACGATAGCGAAAAGCTGGCAGGCATGCTGTGTGAAGCAGGGTTTCAACCTGCCCCTTCTAAGGAGGAGGCAGATTTTATCCTGTTCAATACCTGCTGCATCCGGGAGCACGCGGAAAAGCGGGTCTTTGGCAACGTGGGGGCCCTGAAAAAACAAAAGGACGAGAACCCTTCCCTTTGCATTGCCGTTTGCGGCTGTATGATGCAGCAAAAGGATGTAGCCGCCCGGCTTTATAAGCGCTTTCCCTTTGTGGATATGATATTTGGCACCAATGAGCTCCACCGCTTTCCCATCCTATTGGAAGAAGCCCTGTCCGGCAAGCGGGTGCTTTCGGTGACCCAAAGCGATGGGGAGATCGCCGAGGGGCTTCCTGTCCTGCGGGAGAGCCGCTTTTCCACCAATGTGACCATCATGTATGGGTGCGATAATTTTTGCACCTATTGCATCGTCCCCTATGTGCGGGGGAGGGAGCGCTCCAGGCGCAGCGATAGCATTTTAGAGGAGGTCCAGGGCCTGGCGAAGGCCGGCTACCAGGAGATCACCTTGTTGGGACAAAACGTTAACTCCTATCAGGGGGACGGGGGGGCCATGGATTTTCCGGCGTTGCTACATAAGCTCCATCCGGTGGAAGGCATCTCTCGGATCCGGTTTATGACCTCCCATCCTAAGGACCTGTCGCCCGCCCTCATCGAGGCCATGGGCAGCCTTCCTAAGGTCTGCAACCACATCCATCTGCCGGTCCAATCCGGCAGCACCAGGATCTTGCAAGCTATGAATCGCCGCTATACCCGGGAGAAATACTTGGGGCTGGTGGACGCCCTGCGCAAACGGGTGGACGGCATAGAGATCACCACGGATTTCATCGTAGGGTTCCCTGGGGAGACGGAAGCAGATTTTCAGGATACCCTGCGCCTGGTGGAAGAGGTAGGCTTCAGCGCCGCCTATACCTTTATGTATTCGCCCCGGGAAGGCACGGTTGCCGCCCGTATGGAGGATCAGATCCCTGAGGAAATCAAAAAGGAGCGTTTGGCCCGGCTCAACGAGGCGATCGCCGCCACCTTGCAGCAGCACAACGTCCATTTCCTAGGCCAGGAGGGGGAGGTGCTGGTGGAGGGCTATGACCGGCGCGGCACGCAGATCATGGCCTTTGGCAAGCTCCCATGCTTTAAAATGGTGTACTTCCCAGGAGATGAAACCATGCTGGGCCAGCTTCGGCGGGTCCGCATTACCGCAACCCAGGCAAATTCGCTTCTAGGCGAGCTACTATAATATAAGGTATCTTCAGAAAGGGAACAAGGTTTATGATTATAGAAAAAGCCCAAGAATTGGGTCTCGCGTTAAGCGAATCCGAAGAATTCCGCGCCATGATGGACGCTCAGGCCGCTGTGGACGCCAACGCAGGCATCCAAGCCTTGATGGAACAATATACCCAAAAGCGGGAGACCATCGTTTCCATGATGGAGCAGGACCAGGGGGACAAGGATACCCTCATGGAGCTGGGCAGGGAATTGGACGAGATCCAAAGCACCCTATTAACAGATCCCATTTTCCAAGCCATGGTGGAAGCGCAACAGAATTTTCAATTCCTCATGCGGCAGGTGAATAAGACCATCGCTGCCTGCATCGGCATGGAGGACCCGGACCTGGACGCCAATCAGGACGCCTCTTGCACCGGCAGTTGCGCCACTTGCCCAGGCTGTAAGCACTGAAAAAACTGAGAATAGGAGACCTATGCCCGCGAAACTGACCCCTATGATGCAGCAATACATGCAGGTAAAGGAGCAATATCCGGACTGCATCCTGATGTATCGGCTGGGAGATTTCTATGAGATGTTTTTCGAGGACGCCCTCACCGCCTCCAAGGAGCTGGAAATCGTGCTCACGGGGCGGGATTGCGGCCTTGCTGAGCGTGCGCCCATGTGCGGCGTACCCTTCCACGCGGTGGAAATGTATGTAAACCGGCTTATTTCCAAGGGCTATAAGGTGGCCATCTGCGAGCAGATGACCGATCCAAAGGAGAGCAAAGGCCTGGTGGAACGGGATGTGATCCGGGTGATCACGCCGGGTACAGTCATTGAAGAAAGCATGCTTTCCGAGCGGGAAAACAATTATTTGGCGGCCCTATATCTATCTGAAACGGATCTGGGCATGGCCTATTGCGATGTATCCACCGGCGGGTTTTATGTGCTGGAACTCCACGGGAGCAACTGGGCGGGTGAGCTGATGGACGAGCTGGCCCGGATCCAGCCAACGGAACTGGTGGCAAACGACGCCTTGTTTTTGCAGGAGCTGTTGGTAAAGCGGCTGCAAAGCAGCTATTATCTCCAGTGCCTAGGCAGCGACGCCTTTGACGAAAGCCTGGCAGGAAGCCGTATGCTGCGGCATTTCCAAAAGGCTAACCTTAAGGAATTGGGCTGCGATGGGATCACTTGTGGCATTTCCGCCGCTGGGGCGTTGCTGTCCTATTTGGAAGACACCCAGAAGAATGCTTTGACCCACATCCGTAACGTCCGGGTGGTTTCCCCAGGCAAATATATGCGCATCGACGCCGCCTCCCGCCGGAATCTGGAGCTGACTACCCCTTTGCGGGCGGATGGAAGCAAAAAACATACCCTGCTATACCTTCTGGATCAGACCGCTACCGCCATGGGCGGCCGCAAGCTGCGGGCCTGGATCGAACAGCCCTTACAGAATATTGCCATCATCAACAGCCGGCTGGACGCAGTGGAGGCCCTCTATTCCCATCCCGTGGAACGGGAGGCCCTGGGCAAAGCTCTTTCCTCGGTATATGACATCGAACGGCTGTGCAGCCGTATCGCCTATGGCTCTGTAAACGCCAGGGACTGCCAGGCTTTAGCCCGTTCCCTGGAGCGGATACCCGAGCTGCTGCCTATCCTGGGGATGCTGCATTCCGGGGAATTGGGGCGCATTCGGGATGCTTTAGACCCCATGGAGGATATCGCAACCCTGCTTCGCCGGGCCATCGACGACGATGTGCCGGTGAGCGTAAAGGAGGGGGGCTTTATCCGGGACGGCTACGACGAAAAGTTGGATGCCTACCGGGCCGCCTCCCGCAACGGCAAGGATTGGCTTTCCAAAATGGAGGCCGACGAGCGGGCTAGCACCGGCATCAAGACCCTAAAGATCGGCTATAACCGGGTATTCGGATACTATATCGAGGTAAGCCGGGCCGCTGCGGATCAGGTGCCCTATTCCTACCAGCGCAAGCAGACCCTGGCCAATTGCGAACGCTATATCACCCCGGAGCTAAAGGAACTGGAGGATACCATCCTGGGAGCAGAGGAGAAGGCCATTGCCTTAGAATACACCCTCTTTTTGGAGATCCGCCAGACCCTTGGCGCCTGCATGGAACGCTTGCAGGAGAACGCCCGGCTGCTTTCCACCCTGGACGCCTACTATAGCTTGGCCCAGGCGGCGTTCCTGCACGGCTATACCCGGCCCCAACTGCAAATGAAGGGCCGGCTGGAGATCACTGGCGGCCGCCATCCTGTGGTGGAGCAGGGGATGAAGGGGGGATTTATTCCCAACAACACCCTGCTGGATAAACGGGATAACCGGCTTTTGATCCTTACAGGCCCCAATATGGCGGGCAAGAGCACCTATATGCGCCAGGTGGCCCTGATCACCTTAATGGCCCATATCGGCAGTTTCGTTCCCGCCACCGCCGCGTCCATCCCCATTACGGATCGGATCTTTACCCGGATCGGCGCTTCTGATAGCTTGGCCGCAGGACAAAGCACCTTTATGGTGGAAATGAGCGAGATGAGCAACATCCTGCGCCATGCCACAGAAAACAGCCTCCTCATCATCGACGAGATCGGCCGGGGCACCAGTACCTTCGATGGCCTGAGCATCGCTTGGGCGGTGCTGGAGCACATTGCAGACCGGGGAAAGTGCGGCGCCAAGACCCTGTTTGCCACCCACTATCACGAGCTGACAGAGCTGGAAGGCAAGATCCCCGGCGTTAAAAACTACAGGGTCTCGGTGAAAGAGGTGGGGGAGGATATCATCTTCCTACGCAAAATCGTCCGAGGGGGCGCGGATAAGAGCTTTGGCATCCAGGTGGCTAGGCTGGCCGGGCTGCCCGATGAGGTGATCGCCCGGGCTAAGGAGATCCTGGCCCAGTTGGAGGCTTCGGATATCAACCACCGGGCCATTTTAGAATCGGCCCAGGGGGAGGAACCGGATCAGCAATTGACCCTGTTCGGCTCTGCCGGCTCCGATGACATCATCAAGGACCTGCAAGGGTTGGACATCAACGCCCTGACCCCCATGGAGGCCCTTAATACCCTTTACGACCTGCACATGCGTGCAAAGCTGCGGTAATTCATGCAAAAGATCCAGGTATTAAGCCAACAGATCGCCAACCAGATCGCTGCCGGCGAGGTGGTGGAACGGCCAGCTTCCATTGTGAAGGAGCTGGTGGAAAACGCCATCGACGCAGGCGCTACCACCATCACGGTGGAGATCCAAGAGGGCGGGATATCCTATTTGCGGGTAACGGACAATGGCGCCGGTATCGAAGCCGACCAGGTGCCCGTGGCCTTTTTACGCCATGCCACCAGCAAGATCGCCAGCGCGGCGGATCTGGACCAGATCCAGACTTTGGGATTCCGGGGGGAAGCCTTGGCGTCCATTGCAGCGGTATCTAAGGTATCTTTGACCACCCGTACCCAGCAGGCGGAATCCGGCACCAACATCGTGATCCATGGGGGCGAGGTGCGCTCCTGCCAACCGGCCGCCTGCGCCGGGGGCACCAGCATTGAGGTAGAGGACGTATTTTATAACGTGCCCGCCCGCAGGAAGTTTTTGAAAAGCCAGCGGGCGGAAGCCGCTGCCATTGGGGATCTATTGTCCCGCATCATCCTGGCCAAGCCCCATATTTCCTTTCGCTTCCTAAACAGCGGCAAGCAGGTCTACCAAAGCGCCGGGGACGGCCAGCTAAAACATGCCATACACTGCGTATACGGCAGCGAGGTGCTGGCCAACCTTCGGCCTGTCAGCTACCGCTACGGCCAACTGGAGGTTTCCGGCTTTGTAGGCACCGAGCAGCTAGCCCGGCCCAACCGCTTGCACCAATCCCTGTTTGTGAACGGCCGGTATATTCGTTCCCAGCGGATCTCTTTTGCGGTGCAGCGGGCCTTTGAGACCCGGCTCATGAGCGGAAAGTTCCCCTTCTATGTGCTGGATCTCAGCATCCCCTGGGAAGCCGTGGATGTGAACGTGCATCCCCAAAAGATGGAAGTCCGTTTTAAGGACGAAGAGCAGGTATTCCGGGCTGTGACCGTTGCCACCCGCATGGCCCTGGGGGATACCGTTGCCCCCTTGGTTCGGGAAACGGACGTAGCCCCCTTCCGCAAAATGGTCAGCCATTTCCCCGAAGAAAACAAGGAGAAGCCAACCCCCGGCTCTGCCTTTTCCACCATGTCCACCGCAGAGCTGAAGGAATTGCAGGAAAAGCTGGGAACAGCTCGTACCACCTCCCAATTCGATGGGTTATTAGGGGAACCGGGGGTGTCCCAAGAATGGCGACGGGAGGCTTTGCCCATACTTTCGCCAAAGGGATATGCCAACGAACCAGCGTCCCAATCCCCGGTGACGCCTGCGCCCCAGCAGGAGGTCCTTCCGCCAGAACCGGCAGAGCCGCCTGTCCAGGAAGCTATGGACTTTGGCATTGCGCCCTATCGGGTGGTGGGGCAATTATTCGAATGCTACTGGGCGGTACAGCAGGGGGATCGGGTATTCTTCATCGATCAGCACGCAGCCCATGAGCGTAGGCTGTATGAATCCCTCATGGCCGGCCAACTGGCCGGCGCGTCCCAGATGCTGTTGCTGCCCATCCAGGTCAAACTTCAGCCGGGCCCCTTCGCCCTGCTGCTGGATAACCTAGCTGCCTTTGAGGAGCTGGGATTCCAGCTCCAGGAGTTTGGCGCCCTTACCGTGCGGATCTTGGCAGTCCCTTCCTTTATGGGAGAAGGGGCGGATGCTGGAGACTTCCTTCGGGAGGCGTTGGCGTATCTGGAACGCCAAGGCAGCGTGCGGGCGACGGATCTTAAGCGAGGCGCCCTTATCCAGATGGCCTGCAAACATGCCGTCAAGGCGGGGGATAGGCTGGCGCCGGATGAGATCGAGGCGTTGTTGGCCCAATATGCGGCCCAAGGGGTTCCCATGACTTGCCCCCATGGCAGGCCGGTGATGGTCCAGATGACCCGGTTGGAATTTGAAAAGCTCTTTAAGCGGGTATTATAACCATATGGAACAGACAAACAAAGCGCCCCTAGGGATCATCCTGGGGCCTACCGCCAGCGGCAAGACCAGCTTGGGGGTGCAGGTGGCAAAACGCCTGGGCGGGGAGGTCATCTCCGCAGATTCCATTCAGATCTATCGAGGGCTGGACATTGGATCTGCCAAACCCACCCGCGAAGAGATGGAGGGGGTCCCCCATCATATGCTGGATGTAGCCGAAGTAGATGGAGCAAAATTCAGCGTGGCTGCCTACCAGCAGCAAGCAACGGCCATCATCCGCAGATTGCAGCAAGCCCATATCTTTCCGCTGGTGGTGGGGGGGACGGGGTTGTATATTTCCGCCCTGACCAGTCCGCTGGATTTTACAGAAACCCCAGGGGATGAAACCCTGCGCCAAGCCCTGCAAGCCCAGGAGCAGCGGGAGCCCGGCAGCCTATACGCCAAGCTTCAGCAAGAGGACCCTGCTTCTGCCCAGCGGCTACACCCCAACGACATCAAGCGGATCGTTCGCGCGTTAGAGGTCAAGCAGCTCACCGGAAAGCCCATTGGCGCAGCCTTTTCTCAAACTGCCTCTGCGCCGTGCCCCTATGCGCTTACCATGGTGGGGCTTACCATGCCTAGGCCTTTGCTATATGCCCGCATCGAGCAGCGGGTGGACCAGATGCTGGAGCAAGGGCTTGTGGAAGAAGCCCGCTCCATTTGGGAAAAGGGGTTGGACCCTGCCTTGCCTGCCCTACAGGGATTAGGTTATAAGCAGTTGTTCGCCTATTTTGCTGGGAACACAAGCTTGGAAGCGGCCGTGGCGGCCATCAAGCAGGAGACCCGGCACTTTGCCAAACGGCAGATGACCTGGTTCCGCCGGGATGCCCGCATCCATTGGCTGGATATTACCCAATATACCCCGGAAGCCCTGGTGGATATGGCCTGCGGGCTCTTCCGCAAGGAGGTTTAATATGCCAAAACCCATCAATTTACAGGATACCTTCCTGCATGCTGCCAGAAGGGAGCGGACCCCGGTTACCATACATGTGACCAATGGGTACCAAATCAACCATGCCATCGTGTTGGGGTATGACAATTTTGTGATCCTGGCGGAAGTGGACGGGAAGCAAATGCTCATCTACAAGCACGCCGTTTCCACCATTACGCCCCAGCGGCGCATCGTCTTTACCAACCAGGAACCCGTGAAGGAGGAAGAATAAAATCATGGAGCACCATGCCAATACCACCCCCTATCGCACCTTGGGGGTGGGGGAGAAGAGCATTGCATTCGTATTGGATACCGAGGCAAGCCTTGCCCCGGTATTCGCCCGTATAGAGGCCATCGAAGCGGAAAACACCGCCCGGGTCCTTGCCGCCTTCCAAAAGGAAGGGGTTGCCCAGCGGCATTTTAGCCCTACCACCGGCTATGGATACGATGATATCGGCCGGGATACGCTGGACCGGGTCTTTGCCCATAGCCTCCAATGCCAGGATGCCCTGGTGCGGCCCCATTTTACCAGCGGCACCCACGCGATCTTCACCGCCCTTTCCGGCTTGCTGGAACCGGGGGATACCTTGTTGTCCATCACCGGCAAGCCTTATGATACCTTGGAAGCGGCCATCGGCATTGCCGGGGACGAGCCGGGCTCTTTAAAGCGGCTGGGTATCCAATACCGGCAGGTGGATCTAACGGAAGATGCCATTGACCTGCCCAAGGTTCTGGCAGCCCTGGAAGATTCTAGCATAAGGGTGGTCTATTTGCAGCGTTCTCGGGGCTATGCCTGGCGCAACGCCCTGCTTCCCCAGGAAATGGCGCCAATTTTCCAGGCGATCCGGCAAAAAAAATCCACCCCGTTTATCGTGGTGGACAATTGCTATGGAGAATTTACCCAGCCTAATGAACCCAGCGCCTATGGGGCGGACGTGCTGATCGGCTCCCTCATCAAGAACCCCGGCGGCGGCATCGCGCCCACCGGCGGCTATATCGCCGGCACCAGCGCCGCCATCGACCGGATCCAGGGCCGCTTGACCGTGCCGGGTATGGGCAGGGAGGTAGGCAGCTATGATGCCAGCTACCGGCCCTACTATCAGGGGCTTTTTATGGCCCCCCATACGGTGGCGCAAAGCCTAAAGTCCGCCGTGCTTTTTGCCGGGGTATTTGAACGGGCCGGGCTAGTCAGCATGCCCGCAAGCGACGCCCCTCGCAGCGATATCGTACAGGCGCTGCGCTTCCAAGATGCCAATGGGCTGATTGCCTTTTGCAAAAGCATTCAGCAAGCGGCCCCCATCGATAGCTTCGTCACCCCGGAACCCTGGGATATGCCGGGCTATCAAAGCCAGGTGATCATGGCTGCCGGCGCCTTTGTACAGGGATCGTCCATCGAATTAAGCGCAGATGGCCCCATCACCGCCCCTTACACCGCTTATGTCCAGGGCGGCCTCACCTATGCCCATGGCCGCATGGGCGCTATGTTTGCTGTGGATGCCCTTGTAAAGGCAGGGGAGATGCGCCTTTAATACCGCCGCAGTAAGGCGATGACCTTGCCAACGATGGCCACATCTTGGTATCCTGCGTAGATAGGCTCCATGTACGGGTTTTCCGGCTGGAGCCTAATTGCATCCTGCTCGAAAAAGATCCGCTTAACCGTGGCGGAATCTTCTCCTACCCGCGCCACCACGATATCGCCGTTTTCTGCCTTTAGGCCCCGATGCACCACCAGTAGGTCCCCATGGTTGATCCCAGCGAGGATCATGCTTTCGCCATTGACCTGAAGCAGGAAGGCTTCTTCTTCATCCGCGCCATGTAGGAGACCGGCGGGCAAGGAAATGTACTCCTGGATATTATCCACTGCCAAAATTGGCGAACCGGCTGCTACTGCGCCCACCAAAGGTAGATTGCGGCATAGATCCGGCTTGGGTTCACAAAGCTCGATGGACCGCTGCATGGAAGGATTACGCTTGATCTTTCCTTCATCTTCTAGCTTTTGTAAATGCATGTGGGCAGTGGAGGTGGATTTTAGGTTGAGCGCTGTGCAGATTTCCCGGACTGTGGGCGGAAAGGCATGGGTGGAAATGTAGGAGCGGATGTAGTCATAGACTGCTTGTCGCGTAACGCCGGCCTTTGCCATAGCAACCTCCCTATGGTCAAAATTTGTGGTATAATAAATATAGGAATCCGTTGAGGAAAGTATAACATATAGCACATTTGTTTGCAACAATGGAGGAGCATTATGGAACGGGAAAATGATTGGGATTCGGACTTTTGCGATCTGGAGCCGGGGAAGATATGCGACAACTGCTGCCGCTGCTTGGATATGGATCGGGATTATAACGAGATAGAAGCCAGCCTGTTGCGCACGGATGAGATCGTTTCCATCGGCGATTGGGATGCGGAAGCGGACGCATATTATTTTGAAGCTTGGGAAGACGTTGAAGAACCGGAGCATGAAGAAATCCAACCCATTCAAATCGACCCAGCCCTAATGGCAGAATGGGAGGCGCGCCTGCGGGCTTATGAAGCGGAGCAGAGGCTTATTTATATGCGCTCCTTGCACGGGATCCGCAAGCGTCGCCAAAGCCTGCAGCATGACGACCCGGGGGATAACAAATAGGCTAAGCTGGAAGGGCCTTTGATCAATCGTCCCGCAGCTTGATCACATGGGCTGCAATGCGGCGATTATCCTGGGAGGTAGCCGCATAATGTTTGCGGGTGGTATTTACGTCTTTATGTCCCAAAACGTCCGCCACCAAATAAATGTCGCCGGTTTCCCGATATAGATTGGTGCCAAAGGTGCTGCGCAGCTTGTGGGGGGAGATGTTCTTCAAGGGCGCTGCCAGTTGGGCATACTTTTTCACCAAATTTTCCACCGCCCGCACGGTGATGCGACGGTTTTGCAGCGAAAGAAACAGGGCGTTTTCGTGCCCAGGCTGGGGGGTCATACGTTCCCGTTCCAGCATATAGTCCAAGAGGGCTTTGCGGGCTTCTTCGCCAAATACCAGAATATCCTCTTTTCCGCCTTTGCGCACAACGGAAAATTCATTGGCGGAAAAGTTTACATCGTCCATATCAATGCCAACCAGCTCGCTGATCCGGATGCCTGTGCCAAGGAACAAGGTCAAAATGGCCAGATCCCGGGCCTGGGTACGATGATGATATTTTTTTTGCGCCTCCGTCAACCCTTCGCCAGCTTCGACAATATCCAGCAGGTTGGCCACTTCGTCCGGCTCCAGCCGGATGATGGAACGCTCCCGAATGACCGGCAGATCCACCAGGGCAGGGGGATTGTTATGCAATTTCTCCTTTTTACAAAAATATTTGTAAAACGAACGTAGGGTGGATAATTTGCGTTTTTTCGCACGTTCTCCATTTAATTTTTCTTTCTCATCTTCATCTATATAAAAGGAAACATAGCTTAAATACCCTTCAATCAGGGTTACGTCTACTTTATCCAGATCCGAAAGGGGAATGGAACGGATATCCGCTTGCGTAAAGCCAGGCTGTTGGATGAGATAGGTGAAGAAATTGCGCAGATCCACCCCGTAGGCATAGCGGGAACGGACCAGCGTTTCGTGCTCGATCCCCCGGAAAAACTCCCCGCAAAAGGGGGGCAATTCTTCACAAAGGCTCCGCAGTTTGGAAAGGTATTTTTTATATTCGCTGCCTGCGTAATTCTCTTGGGGCATGACCCAACACCTCCATGGGGAAGTCGGATATAACTATTCGTTAAACGCAAGTTTAACGAATAGTTAGGGCTGTTTCTACCGAAATTTAGCAATGGCGGCCCTGGCTAATGCGTCGCACCGGTTATTATCCGCATTATCGCTATGGCCCTTAACCTTATGCCATACGACTTGATGCACCGAAGTTTGGGCCAGCAGCCGTTTCCATAGGTCCTGATTTTCCACATCTTTTTTTGTAGAAGTTTTCCAGTTATTCTTTTGCCAGCTTTTTAACCAGCCATCCTGAAAAGCCCGATATAAATAAGCGCTGTCCGTGTATATGTCCGCTTGGCACGGCTCTTTTAAGGCTTCTAAGGCTGCAATGGCCGCCATAAGCTCCATGCGGTTATTGGTGGTGTGGGGCTCGCCGCCGGATAGCTCTTTGCTATGGCCTTGGTAATATAGTAATGCGCCCCAACCGCCGGGTCCAGGGTTTCCCGAGCAAGCGCCGTCCGTATAAATTGTTATTTTTTTCACATTTTTATCCTTTGTATAAATTCGCTGTATTTTTCATTTTTGCCCAAAGGGTGAATCCTATACAAAACAGGAAAAACCCATAATAAAGCAGACAACCAGCTTCCCTTCCCTATCCTTTTGGCAGCCTGCCGGACATACTATAGGTATAGTATACCATAGAATAATCTGGATTGACATACCCCCCTGAGAGTGCTATAATAATAAAGCTGGTGTGTGAAACATAGCCTTTAGGGGCATGATGTAATGGTAACATAGCGGTCTCCAAAACCGTTCTTGAGGGTTCGAGTCCTTCTGCCCCTGCCACAATAAGAACCTTGATGTTTATTGCATTAAGGTTCTTATTGCTTATTTTAACCAAGAAAGGATTTCTCCCCTATGATCTACCACGCGATCTATCATCCTGCTCTGGAGGATTATACCCAGGATGGGGCCATGACCATCAACGGCTTGCTTAAAGGGCTGGAAAATGCAGGAAACCAGCATTCCGACTCTGTATGCGATGGCGCCATTGGCAGAGACCGGGCAGGCAAGGCATGGATCTTGACGGATTGGCAGGTAGAGATATACCGGCGGCCCCGTTATTGTATCCCCTTGCAGATCCAGACCTGGCAGCGGGCAGCCCGGGCGACCTTTGCCCTGTTTCGGGAATACCTGGTTTCGGACGGGCAGCCGGGCTACGCGGCCCGGGCGGTTTCCCGCCTGGTGCTGATAGATATGGAATCCCAGCGGATCATCCGGCCTGGCGATGCGCTGGTCCAGCTCTATACCCCAGAGGACCAGCGGGTATTTGAAGACCCCGGCGTGGAAAAGCTACGGGAACCGGATCGCTATACCCAGCAGATCTGCCTTTCCCTTCGCCGCTCAGACATAGATTATAACGAACACGTACATAACCTATGTTATCTCGATTTTGCCCTGGAGGCATTGCCGCTGTCTGTCTACCAACGGCAAGCGGATTTTCATAAGCTCCGCATCGTATATAAATCGCCGGTCAAAGCGGGCACAACCTTGGTTTGCCGATATGCTGCGGAAGAACAGCGCCATATCGTAGGCATCTACGGCGAGGACGAAGGCTTGCGCACCCTGGTTTCCCTGGGTTAGAAAAGCTGGCGGTCATTGCCCGAGACACAGGATCATCCAGGACAGGAAATGAAGCGGCCCACAAGCACGATCGCTTGGGGCCGCATTTGTATGGTTTCTTGTTTCTTTTGCTTAGGCTTTTTTGCCTACCTGTCGTTGTATCGCCTTGACCAATTCTACAATAGGGATCACCGCAAAGGCCAGCGCCAAGGCCACCCCATACTCGGCTAGGCTGATGTGGGTAAAGCCAAAGGCTGTAGAAATCCCCGGTAGATAGATGGCGGCAGTGGTCAGCACCAAACTCAAAAGCATACCGCCCCACAAGAAGCGATTGTGCCCTTGCATGTGGAAAATGCTGTGCCGTTGGCTGCGCATATTGAAGCTGTGGAAGATCTCCGCCATGCTCATGGTGAGGAACGCCATGGTGGTGCCATCCGGGCTGTTGGTAATTTCCCAAACCCCCGCCTCCATGTAATGGCCGATGAAATATGCCCCCATGGTCAAAATGGTCACCAGCACCCCCTGATAGGCCACGTCCACCCCCAGGCCGCCTGCGAAAATGCCGTCCTTGGGGTCCCGGGGCGGCCGCTCCATGAGATCCGGTACGCCCTGTTCCATGCCCAGGGCCAGGGCCGGGAAGCAGTCGGTGATCAGGTTGATCCACAATAGATGGGAAGGCTTGAGGATCACAAAGCCCATCAGGGTGGCCAGGAAGATGCTCAATACCTCGCTCATATTGGAGCCCAGCAGGAACTGGATGGATTTGCGGATGTTGTCATAGATCCGCCGGCCTTCCTCCACCGCGCCTACAATGGTGGCGAAATTGTCGTCCGCCAGCACCATATCCGCCACGTTTTTGGTCACGTCCGTGCCGGTGATGCCCATGCCTACGCCGATATCCGCGCTTTTGATGGAGGGCGCGTCGTTGACCCCGTCCCCAGTCATGGCGGTTACGCAGCCCCGCTTGCGCCAGGCGTTGACGATGCGCACCTTATGCTCCGGCTGCACCCGGGCATAGACGCTGTAGCGATCCACGGAAGCCTCCAGGGTCGCGTCGTCCATCTCGTTGAGCTCGGCGCCGGTAATGGCCGCTTGGCCCTCCCCCAGGATGCCCAGCTCGTTGGCGATGGCCACGGCCGTATCCCGGTGGTCCCCTGTGATCATAATGGGACGGATCCCGGCTTTTTTACACAGGGCGATGGCGTCCAGCACCTCCGGCCGGATAGGGTCGATCATACCTGCCAGCCCCAAGAAGGTCATATCGTTTTCTAAGGCTGCTGGCGACATATCTTGGGGCGCTTCCGTATATACCCGCTTGGCTGCACAGAGCACCCGCAAGGCTCGGTCTGCCATGGCCTTATTGGCGGCCAGGATATCCTGCCGGGCCTGCTCGGTCAAAGGAAGCGCCTGTCCGTCCTTTTCATAATATCTGCAACGCTTGAGCACTTCGTCGGGCGCGCCTTTGGTATATTGCACAATGCCCTGGCTGGTACGATGCAGCGTGGACATCATTTTCCGGTCGCTGTCAAAAGGCGCTTCGCCAATTCGCGGCATTTCCGCCTCCAAGGCTGGTTTTGGCTGGCCTTCCTTTGTCGCCCAATTCACCAAAGCGCATTCCGTAGGCTCCCCGACCGCCGCGCCGCTGGAATCTGGCGTGGCGTCCGAGCACAGGGCCATGGCCCGCTGGGTCTCCTCCACGGCGCCATAGCTATCCACCACGGTCATCTTATTCTGGGTCAAGGTGCCGGTCTTATCGCTGCATATGATCTGCGCGCAGCCCAGGGTTTCCACAGCGGTAAGCCGGCGGATCACCGCATTGCGTTTGGACATATTGGTAACGCCGATGGACAGCACCACCGTTACCACCGTCGCTAACCCCTCCGGCACTGCAGCCACAGCTAGGCTTACGGCGATCATAAAGGTATCCAATACCACGTTCAGATGGAAGTCCCCTGCCTTAAGCAAAGAGAATACAAAGATGAATACGCTGATCCCCAGCACCAGCCAGCTCAAGATCCGGCTTAATTGGGCCAGCTTGATCTGCAAGGGCGTCTGGCTATCCTCTGCCTGGGACAAGATCCCTGCGATCTTCCCCATCTCCGTTTCCATGCCGGTCCCTGTAATGATGGCACGCCCGCGACCGTATACCACCGTGCTTCCCATATAGACCATGTTTTTCCGGTCGCCTAAGGGTACGTCCCCGCTTTGGGGATCTAATGGCTGGATATCCTTATCCACCGGCACGCTTTCTCCGGTTAGGGCCGCCTCCTCAATCTTCAAGCTGGCGCTTTCCAATAGCCTGCCGTCTGCGGGTACCGCATCCCCTGCCTCTAATAGGACCACATCGCCGGGCACCAGCTCTTCGCTTTTTAGATGGACGATTTCCCCATCCCGTAAAACCTTGCTGGTGGCTGCGGTCATAGCTTGCAAAGCCTCGATGGCTTTTTCCGCTTTGCTTTCCTGATACACCCCAAGGATGGCGTTGATCAGCACCACAACCAGGATGATCGCCACCTCGCCTAGCCCCTCCTGGCTATATATAGACGTAACGGCAGATACGCCGGCGGCAACCAGTAAAATCAAGATCATCGGGTCCTTCAATTGGTTTAAGAACCGATGAAACAATGACTCCTTCTTTGCCTCTTTTAGCTTATTTTTTCCGTATTTTTCCAGCCGGCACGCTGCTTCCTGGCTGGTTAGCCCCCGGGGATCTGAGCCATATGCTTCGATCACCTGTTCCACTTGGACTGTATATGCCTTCATGCCTTCGTTCCTTCCTTTTTTATTTTTTATTTTTTATGCTGGATGCGTTGTCGGTCCTTATCCTGTTAGAATTGCCTTTTTTTATGATTCCTTACGTAAAAATAAGCCCGGTGGAGAGGGCGGCGGAAAGGCATTGCGCACTTCCATCCCGTTTCCCCGCGGCGTTGAGCTGGCCGATCCTAAAAGGCCGCATTCTGCTGGAAGAAACGGGCTTTGAATCGACGCCGTTCCCCTTTGCAGGCAAACGAAAAACAAAAACAATTTCCACCCTTCCCCAAGCATGATACCATAGATATGCGCCCGGATGCAAGCCAAATGGGCAGATTTTTCTGATTCTCTCCGGCCTGGTCACATTCTACACAAATTGCAGGATATAATCGTGCAGATTGTTATAGGCAATGCTCCGGATCTCCTGCTGGGAAAACCCGGCTTTTTCCAGGGCGCATAACACATTGGGCAGATCCTCTTGGGTTTTGAGATCCTGGGGATATTCCCACATGCCGTCAAAATCCGAGCCCAGGGCCACATGCTCCGCCCCCGCCAGGCCCGCAATATAGGCCGCGTGCCGGGCCACATCCTGAGCGCAGGCAGCGGAAGGAAGCTGGGAAAGCTGGGGCGGATAATAATTTACGCAGATCACCCCGCCGCATTGGGCGATCTCCCGAATATGCCGGTCTTGCAGGGAACGCCGGTGCTGACAAACCGACCGGGCGTTGGAGTGGGAAGCAAAAATCGGCCTTTCGGCTGAAGCAAGTACATCGTCGATCCCTGCATCGCTCAGGTGGGAAACGTCTAGGGCAATTCCCAATCGGTGCATCTCCCGAACCACCTTGCGGCCTAGATCCGTCAAGCCCTTATTTGCGCGCCGCATAGCCGGAGAGGCCAAACAATTGCTATAGTTCCAAGTGAGGGTCATGGCCCGGACCCCCAGCCTATAAAACATCCGCAACGCTTCCAAGCTTCCATCGATCCCTTCCCCGCCTTCGATGGTGAGCACGGTGGCGATCTTCCCCTTTCCGGGCTGAAATGCCGACGTAAGCGGTTCCAGCCTGTCCTGGTGCTGCTCCAGCATACGCCAGTATGCGTCGATCAGGTCCAAGCATTGGCCCAGACCATTTTGCTTTGCGTCCCCGTCGATCCATGCGGCAAAGAATTGTAAGGCAACATTGGACGCCTGCATATAGGGAATGGAAACTGCCTGCCGGCTGGCAGGGCGGCTTATATCCCAGCCTTCATGCAGCATATAATATAGGAAATCGCAGTGTCCATCCGCAATGGGAATGGCTTCCAATTTTACCCCTCCCTTCAAAATGATGCAGCAAAGCCGTTGGCAAGGGATACCTGCCAACGGCTCTTTTCCTACACAGGGATGTTCCAGTTATTTTGCATACTCCACAGCCCGGGTCTCCCGGATTACATTTACCTTGATTTGTCCAGGGTATTCCAGATCCGCCTCGATCCGCTTCACGATCTCCTTGGCCATCAGGATGGTATCTGCATCGTTGACGCTTTCGGGCTTCACCAGGATGCGCACCTCTCGGCCAGCTTGCATGGCGAAGGATTTATCCACCCCCTCAAAGGAATTGGCGATCTCCTCCAGCTTCTCCAGCCGCTTGATGTAATTCTCCAAGGTCTCCCGCCGGGCGCCGGGCCTGGCAGCGGAGATGGCGTCTGCCGCCTGTACCAAAACGGCTTCCACGGTGCTGGGTTCCACATCGCCATGGTGCGCCTGGATCGCGTGGATGATCTGATTGTTTTCCCGATATTTCTTGGCCAGGTCCGCGCCGATCTGGGCGTGGGGGCCTTCTATCTCGTGATCCACCGCTTTCCCGATGTCATGCAGCAATCCAGCCCGTTTGGCCAGCGCCACGTTAGCGCCGATCTCAGAGGCCATGATCCCTGCCAGATGGGCCACTTCAATGGAATGCTTCAATACGTTTTGGCCATAGCTGGTGCGGTAACGCAGCCGACCAAGCAACTTGACCAGCTCGTGATGTAACCCGTGAAGCCCCACCTGGAACAGGGCCTGTTCGCCTGCTTCCCGGATCTGGGCATCCACTTCCTTGCGGGCCTTCTCCACCATCTCTTCGATGCGGGCAGGATGGATGCGGCCGTCTAGGATCAGCTTTTCCAAGGCGATCCGGGCGATCTCCCGCCGGACCGGGTCAAAACCAGAAAGGATGACCGCTTCCGGCGTATCGTCGATGATCAAGTCCACCCCGGTGGCGGTTTCCAGGGTGCGGATATTCCGCCCCTCCCGGCCTATGATACGGCCCTTCATCTCGTCGTTGGGCAGGGGCACCACGGATACCGTGGCCTCCGCCACATGGTCTGCGGCGCACCGCTGCACCGCCAAGGAAATGATGTTGCGGGCGCGTTTGTCCGCTTCTTCTTTGGTTTTTGCTTCGATCTCCCGGAGCATCAGCGCCGCGTCATGGCGGGCTTCCCGCTCCACGTTCCCCAATAGGATCTCTCTTGCCTCGTCCATCGACAAGCCGGAGATCGTCTCCAATTCCTTCAATTGACGGTCATGGATCTCTTTTGCAGCAGCTTCGATCTTTTCCGCCTCTTTAAATTTTTCGTTCAACTGGGCTTCCCGCTGCTCGATCCCATCCATCTTCTTATCCAGGGTCTCTTCCCGCTGGGCCAGCCGGCGTTCGGACCGCTGAAGCTCATTGCGCCGGTCGCGCAGATCCTTCTCGCTCTCGCTCTTTATTTTGTAGGCTTCTTCCTTGGCCTCAAGTATGGTCTCTTTTTTAATGGTTTCCGCGCGCTTTTGCGCATCGTCTATCATTTTTTTAACGGCGTCCTCTGCCTTTGCGACTTTGGCTTCGGCAATGTTGCGCCGGTAAACATAACCAGCAAAGAAGAATACAACGGAGCACACAACCCCGATGATAATCGGGAGCAAAAAATCCATCACGGCGAATATCCACCTCCAAGCATCGTTCGTATTCGATTATTCCATAAAGTGAGCGTAAATTATCCAGCATGTATGGACTGAATCCAATGAAAAGATTTCACAGGATTACACACCGCCATAATTACTCATACCGATTTTACCTGCTTTAGAAATAAAAGTCAAGGCACCCAAGGGGGTGCCTATGACTTTTTTCCATAAAATGCCAAGAATTCCCAAGGGTTGCCTGCGGCTTTGTCAACGGTCAATCCGCCGACTCTTCCATGGGTTCCCGCGCTGTGCTGCCTTTCGGTTTTGGGGCTGGGACATCCTGCATAGCCCGCAGCTTCCCTTCGATCTCCTGGCAGAGCTCATGATTATCCTTGAGGAATAGCCTGGCGTTGTCCCGGCCCTGTGCCATGCGCATATCCCCGTAGGAATACCAGGCGCCGGTCTTGGATATGATCTTGCGTTCTACAGCCAGATCCAAGATCGCGCTTTCATTGGAGATGCCTTCCCCGTAGATGATATCGAATTCCGCCTGCTTGAAGGGCGGCGCCACTTTATTTTTGACCACCTTGATCCGGGTACGGTTGCCTACGATTTCCGTGCCGTTTTTGATCACGTCGATCTTGCGCACATCCATGCGGATGGAAGCATAAAACTTCAAGGCTTTGCCGCCTGTGGTGGTCTCCGGATTGCCGAACATGACCCCCACCTTTTCCCGCAGCTGGTTGATGAAGATGACGATGGTATTGGACTTGCTGATCACCCCTGCCAATTTGCGCAGGGCTTGGCTCATCAGCCGGGCTTGTAAGCCCACGTGGGAGTCCCCCATGTCCCCTTCGATCTCCGCCTTAGGCACCAGTGCCGCCACCGAATCGATGACCACCACATCGATGGCGCCGCTACGCACCAGCGCTTCCGTGATTTCCAATGCTTGTTCGCCGGTATCCGGCTGGGATACGTACAACTCATCCACGTTTACACCCAGGTTTTCCGCATAAACCGGATCTAGGGCATGCTCCGCATCGATAAACGCCGCTGCGCCGCCGGCCTTTTGCGCCTCTGCTATGACATGCAGGGCGATGGTCGTCTTACCGGAAGATTCCGGGCCATAGATCTCGATGATCCTGCCCCGGGGAATGCCGCCTACCCCCAAGGCCAAATCCAAGGCCAGGCAGCCGGTAGATATGGTGGATACGCTGATCTTGGCAGCCGCATCCCCCAGCTTCATAATGGCGCCCTTGCCAAATTGTTTTTCTATTTGGCTTAGGGCCATTTCTAGGGCTTTTTCTTTTTCCATCATGGGATAAACAGGCTCCTTTTCTGGATAAAATTTGGTTCAGTTGGTCTGCGCTGGCGGCTGCCTGCGCCCTTCTTGCGGATCGATCATGCTTCCAGCATCCCTGTAAGATGGCGGCGTAACATATCCAATCCTTCCAATACCGCCGCTCCACGGATCCGTTCCCGATCGCCTGCAAAATGCATCTCATGGACATATTCCCCGGTTTCACAGGACAGGGCTACATACACCAAGCCCACCGGCTTTTCCCCTGTGCCGCCGCTAGGTCCCGCGATCCCTGTGGTGGCCAAAGCCAGGTCTGCGCCTGCGCTTTGCCGCATGCCCTGGGCCATTTCCAGGGCGGTTTCCCGGCTGACGGCCCCATGGCTTGCCAGGGTCGTCTCCCGCACCCCCAGCCGCCGCATCTTGGCGGCGTTGGAGTAGGTGACGCAGCCCTCTAAAAACCAAGCGGAACTCCCAGGAACAGAAACAAGGGTAGAAGCCAGCATCCCGCCAGAACAGCTTTCCGCTACAGCCAGGGTCTTGCCCGCCTTTTCCAGCAAACCGGCGCAAACCCGTTCCAACGGTTCCCCATGGAGGGCGTAAACCACGCTGCCCAGCCGGTTTTGTATTTGCTGTACCACCGGCTGTAATAGCGCAGCCCCCTCCTGGTCGCTGTTGCAGCGGGCCGTCACCCGGATGGTGGTCTCGCCAGTGAGGGCATAGGTGGCGATGGTGGGATTGGTCTGCTGCTCGATCATGTCGCCCAGTTGGTCGGCTACCATGGATTCTCCCATGCCATATACCCGGAGCACCTGGGAATAAAGCTGGCTATGGCTCTCCCGACACAAATAGGGCATGACGCTGGCATCAAACATGGGGCGCATCTCCCTGGGAGGCCCAGGCAAAAGGATAATGGCTTTGCCGTCCTTTTCCAATATGCATCCGGGCGCGGTGCCATAATCATTGGGCAAGATGATGGCGCCCTTTGGAAACATGACTTGCTTAAGGTTATTCTCCGGCATGGCGTGATTATAATGGACAAATCGCTGGTACATCCGCGCCTTGCTGGCTTCATCGATGGAAAACTCCGTATAGCCCAATACTGCCGCCGCAGTTTCCTTTGTAAGGTCGTCCTCCGTTGGCCCCAACCCGCCGGTGAGGATCACCAGATCCGCCCGGTCTAGGGCTTGTTGGATGGTATGCTGAAGCCGCACCCGGTTATCTCCCACGGTGGTACGGTAATATTGGTTGATCCCCACTTCCGCCAGCCTTTGGGAAATGTACTGGGCATTGGTATCCAAGATCTGACCCATGAGCAATTCCGTGCCCACGGATATGATCTCCGCAGTTAGGTTCGACATAGTATAATTCCTCGTTTTCTTTTAATCAAAACGGACCGCGTCCTTATTTTTAACCACATAGTCCACCCCTGAAATGATCGTGAGCAGCACAGATATCCACATAATTACCATATCCAGGGGGAACCCGCCCAGCAGGCCCCGGATAGGGGCTTGCAACAGCGTTAGCGTAATGGCGATAAACTGGGAAACGGTCTTGGCCTTTCCCAAGCCGCTGGCCGCAATGACCACGCCCTTTTCCACTGCCACCAGCCGGAAAGCGCTGATGAAAAACTCCCGGGTCACGATGAGGATCACAGCCACCGGATGCAACATATCCATGGCGGTAAGCATAATCAAAGCGCTTACGGAAAGCAGCTTATCCGCCATAGGGTCCATCAGCTTGCCAAAATCCGTAATTAGGTTCCGCTTCCGGGCGATGCGGCCATCCAGCATATCCGTTGCATAGGCCAATACAAATAAGATTGCAGCCAGATAGTCCCGCCAGCCAATGGAAAGATAAAAGCTGGCAATAAAGAAAGGGACCATCAATATCCGTAGCAACGTGAGCTTGTTTGGCAGGTTCATGTTTTTAAACACGGGAACACATCCTTCCAGCATGTTTCCATGCAATGTTGTAATTTATTGAAGCACCATCTCGCCCCATAGGTCATAGGGTCCGGCCTGGTTGATACGGACTTGCACAAACGTGCCGGGTTTGGGGGCCGGCCCCTGGTAATAGAAGCGGATGCAACCATCCACCTCGGGGGCTTCTCCATAGGAACGGCCTAGGCAAATATCCCCCTGCACCTTATCTACCAAAACTTCGTACGTTCGACCGACACGAATTTGATTACACACCAAGGATATTGCTTGCTGGGCAGTCATGATTCGATCTAGCCGTTCTGCTTTAACCGCATCTGGAATTTGATCCGGCATCTGCGCAGCAGGGGTATTTTCCTCTTGCGAATAGGCAAAGGCGCCAAGACGGTCAAAGGGATTGGCTTGCAAAAATTCGGCCAATTGGTCGAATTCCTCCTCCGTTTCCCCGGGGAAGCCTGTGATCACCGTGGTCCGCAAGATGAAATCCGGGCTAGCGTTTCGTGCGTAAGCCGCCATCTCCCGGATATGCGCCGCAGTACCATGGCGGTTCATGCGCCGAAGAATATCCGGCGCAATATGCTGGATGGGCATATCCAGATAGGGTACCAGCTTTGGCTCCCGTACCATGGCGTCGATCAGGTCGGTGTCCACCGTATTGGGATAAGTATACAGCACCCGGATCCAATGAAGGCCGGGAACCTTGCACAGCTCCAATAGCAGCTCCCGCAGCATGGGCTTGCCGTAAAGGTCGCTGCCATAAGCGGAGGTATCCTGAGCGATCACCGTAAGCTCCACCACGCCGCCCTCCGCCAAGCGCCTGGCTTCCGCCAGCACATCCTCCATGGGCACGCTCTTGCGTGGGCCGCGGATCAAGGGGATGGCGCAATAGGCGCAACGATTGTCACATCCGTCTGCAATGCGCAGGTAGGCAGAATACCGCGGGGTGGTCAAAATGCGGGGACAGCAGCCAGGGGTTTGCGGCTGGGGTAGGCCGGCCATTTCCGCCACCTTCCGCGCCAGCCCCTGGGGGTCCTTGACCCCCCAAAGCAGATCCAGCTCGGGCAGCTCCTCCCGCAGCTCCTTTTCATACCGCTGGGTCAAGCAGCCCGTTCCCACCAGCAACTTGCAGCGGCCGGTCTCCTTATAGGCGGCCATCTCCAGGATGGTGTTGATGGATTCCTCCTTGGCGGGATCGATAAAGCCGCAGGTGTTTACCAAAATCACCTCCGCTTCCTTTGGGTCGGCGGTGATGGTAAAGCCTTGATTGGTCAAGGCTGCCAGAATATATTCGCTGTCCACCCGGTTTTTGGAGCATCCTAGGGAAACCATGCCTACCTTCATTCTTCGTCCTCCTGTATTGCTTGATCTGCGCCGCCGAACATCTGGGCATATTCCGCTTGGCTGATCAGGAGCCGGCGGGGCTTGCTTCCGTCAAACCCGCTGACGATCTTCTTTTGTTCCATGATGTCCACAAGCCTTGCTGCTCTAGCATAGCCAACCCGCAACCTGCGTTGGATCATGGAAATGGAAGCCTGACCGCTTTCCATTACCACCCGCACCGCATCCGGCAGCAGGTCGTCCTCCTGCTTCCCATTGCCCTGGGCAGGGCCGCCGTTTTCCAATTCGGTTTCCATATCCTCCAGGGATAGCTCGGTATATTGGGGGCTGGGGGCGGTGGCGTGGGCAGTAAAGAAATCCATCACCCGCTCCACTTCCTCGTCGCTGACAAAGGCGGCTTGAGCCCGCAATGGTTTGCTGGCGCCGTTTGCATGGAAGAGCATGTCCCCACGGCCCAACAATTTTTCTGCGCCGCTGCAATCCATAATAACCCTGGAGTCCACTGCAGAGGATACCGTCAATGCAATACGGCTAGGGATATTTGCCTTGATCAGCCCGGTGATAATATCGGTAGAGGGACGCTGGGTGGCTACGATCAAATGGATGCCTGCCGCCCGGCCCAGCTGGGCGATCCGGCAAATGGCTTCTTCCACGTCCTTGGCCGCCACCATCATCAGATCCGCCAATTCATCGATGATGATCACCAGCCGGGGCATCCGGTTAGCAGGCTCCGCTTGTAAGGCATTGTAACGGTTCAAGTCTCGCGCGTTGCACTGGGCCATCTTGGAATACCGCTGTTCCATCTCCCGTACCGCCCATTTCAAAGCGCCCGCCGCCTTTTTCGCATCCGTCACCACCGGCAAAAGCAAATGGGGCAAGGGCGAATATACCTTCAACTCTACCTTTTTAGGGTCTACCAGGATCATCCGCAGGTCGCAAGGGGCCGTATGGTAGATCAAGCTGAGGATAATATCGTTGATGCATACGCTTTTACCGCTTCCCGTGGAACCCGCAATGAGCAGATGGGGCATCCGGTCCAGATCTGCGCATACCACCTTCCCCGCGATATCCTTGCCCAGGGCAAAGCATAAGGGGGATTTTGCCTGCTGAAATTCTGGGGATTCCACTGCTTCCCTAAGCAACACCGGCTGGGTTTCCCGATTAGGGATCTCGATGCCAATGGCAGATTTTCCGGGGATAGGCGCTTCGATGCGCACCCGGGGCGCCGCCAACGCCAGGGCAATGTCGTCCGAAAGGGTGGTGATCCGATTCACCCGTACCCCTTGGGCAGGCTGTAATTCATACCGGGTGATCACCGGCCCCACGGTGATGTTGATGATCTTGGCGGAGATGTGGAAGCTTTGCAGGGTGTCGATCAGCAGCTTGGCTTTCTCCGCCGGGTTTTCCTGCCCATTAAACTGCTCTTTAGGCAGGTTTAACAAGGTATAGGGCGGCCTCTGATATTCCAGCACCTCCACATCCTGGTTGGGAAGAATAGGCGCCTCTTCCCCCTCCTCTTCCACAGGCTGCTGCCGGTTGGATGTAGGATGCTTTTGCTTATGGGCTGCATCCTGAGCGGCCTTCATTTCACCCACCGTCATACCGGATTTGTGGGAGTGATCCTGGGGTGTATGTACTTCTACCCCGGCCAAGATATCGAAGGGATCGTCGTCCTCTGTTTCCATCTTCCTGGGAAGGGTGCCGCTGGATGGGAAATAGGTTAAATCATCCAGCGGGAGATTTGCAGTATCCTGTTCCTGCGGCCGCCGTTCCACCTTGATCCCCGTTTTTTGCCGCCTGCCCCGGCGTGGCCGGTCAGGTGTTTCCATCACCTCGGTAAAAAGGTTTTGCTTGCTTACATCGATCTTCTCCGCCATAACGGAAGGGCTCGGATGGCTATGCTTTCTTTCGTCCGTCCGCTCCACCATGGCGGTAGCGCTGGTTTTCAGCTGTTTTCCAACCTTCTCGCCGGTTGTGCGCAAGGAGATCTTGGTAATCGCTAGAAAAAGGATCAGCAGGGCGGCAATAAAGAAAATATTGGTTCCGACCAGGCCTAAAAACACCAACGCAGGATACGCCAACAAGGAACCGATCAGCCCGCCGCCCTTTTGCAAGGCGCTACCAAACTGATAGGCGTCCATATAGTAATCCCACACGCCGATGTTGTCCGTAGCACTGCGAATATTGGCATGGAGCAGCACCAATAGGCATACCACCCCCAGGCTACACAAAACCAAAGAGGAACCTGCTACCCCATTGCCGGTAGAGGAAGCGATCGCAAGAATACCAAAAGCGATTACGATAAGCGGCAGCGCATAGGTCAAGATTCCAAACAAGCCAAAACAGACCCGGCTAGCAGCCTGGCCTACGATGCCTACCGCATCTACATATAAGCTGGCGGCCAAGAAGAGCCCGAAAGCGATCAGTAGAACGCCTGAAATCTCCCGCTTGACCCTTTTATTTTTTTCCAGCGCCTGCTTCTGCGCCTCCCGTTGGGACTTAGACGCAGCCTTACGGTTCTTCGCCATATATACCTCTCATTCCATTCTGCATTATACTACAATTATGCGTTCAAAAAAAGAGCCCGGGCAAAATTCCCCATGGATTGCCTATTTTCAGGGTTTTTTCCCGGGAATTTGTAGCGCCCAGAATCAATATTTCCCCTATTGCAAAGTATACTTGGCAATGTTATAATATGCAAAGAAAACTTGGCATAGTTTTAGGAGGCATACCATGCAAAAAGAAACGATCTTGGCAAAAAGCAGAGCGGAAAACCAATCCTTTGACGAACGAGAACACCAGGAGCTGCGCAATAGTTTTGGCTTTGGCGGTGTAATTATTTGTTGTATATGCCTTTTATTTAGCGCGATAGAAGCCATTCGCGGCGGCTATTTCTTTGGCTATGGCACCATTATTTTTGCCTATCTTGCCGGGATCTCTTGGTATCATTACAAAATTTCAAAGCAGAAAAAAGCATTGGCTTTAGGGCTCGCCAGCAGCCTTGTTGCCGTAATCGGGCTTGTTTCTTTTTTGGTATTTGGATAAATCGCCATGGAAGACACGCTGATATTACGCAACCGGTTAAAGGAGACCAGGGCGGAAAAAAAACTCTCCCAAACAGCCTTGGCGAACATGGTAGGCGTTTCTCGAAATACCATCAGTTCCATTGAAACAGGGCAATTTAACCCAACAGCAAAGCTGGCTTTGATCCTTTGCATCGCCTTGGATAAAAAGTTTGAAGAGCTTTTTTACTTTGACGAACAGTTTGAATAGGCGGAGCCCATAACATAAGCCGGCCCCAGCGGGACGTCCCCGCTAAGGCCGGCTTATTCAGATAGGCATTATTTATCAAGGATGGCCACATGTATCGTTAGCTGCGCAGAGTGGCACGGAGACGCTGTGGGTACAGGAGCAGGTCCAGGGCGTCCAGCGGAGAGGTCACCACTACATCCATATGGGCTAACAGCCCCGGAAACATTCCCTCTGGTCCCAGGATACCAATGGCTAACTTCGCTTCTCGCAGCATTTCCTGGTCGTTGTAGCCATTCCCAATACAGCACGCGCCTCCCACCAATTCCTGGACGATCCTGGCTTTGCATAGGGCTGCATCCGCCTGGGGGAAGGTTTGGATCCGTGCGTTAAGATGGCCGCATTTTGCCCGCACGGTGCCATGGGTGTCCGCTGTCAGGATATGGATGGTCACAGCGGCTGCCAGCCGCGCCAACCGGTCTTCTACGCCGGAAATAAGCTCCCCGTCCAGGGCAATGGTGCCATTGTAGTCCAAAACAACATGCTGAAGCTGCAAGGTGCTTCTGCCAGGAATGGGGATAGAAAGCATACAAGACCTCCCAGGTTAGGCAGCTTAGTCCAGGTTCACCCGGCTATGGGTATTGCGCAGCCGGGCCATAGCCCGGGCCAGCATGATCTGGTTGGATCGGAACTGGGCTTGGCTATTGCTTTGTCGCAAAGCCTCCTCTGCCTGTTCCTTTGCCCGTTCCGCCCGCTTCCGGTCGATCTCTTCCGGCCATTCGCAGGTCTGGGCAAACAGGACCGTAGCCTTGGGCGCCACTTCCATATAGCCTTCAGAATTGATCGCCTCCCGCCACTTTCCATCCTGCTTGATCTTCAGCGCGCCAGGCCGCAAAACCACGATCATAGGAGCATGATTTTTTAGGATGGTCCATTCCCCATCGTCTGCGGTAAAGGTTAAGGCCTCGATCTCGCCGGAGAAAAACCGCCGCTCTGGGGTAAGGATCTCAAAGGGGAAGGTATTATCAGCCATTTTTCTCCATCTCCTCTGCCTTTGCAATGGCTTCGTCGATGTCTCCCACCATCGTAAAAGCGGATTCCGGCAAATGATCCACTTGCCCGTCTACAATGGCTTTAAAGCTGCGGATGGTGTCCGCCAAAGGCACAAAACGGCCTGGTTTGCCGGTAAAGGCTTCCGCCACATGCATGGGCTGGGATAGGAACTGTTGGATCTTCCTGGCCCGGTATACAGTCTTCTGATCCTCCTCGCTCAATTCATCCATACCCAGGATGGCAATGATATCCTTCAGCTCATTATACCGCTGCAAGCAAGCCTGTACCCGCCTGGCCACCTCGTAATGCTCCTTTCCCACGATGGAGGGGTCCAGGGTACGGGAGGAGGATTCCAGCGGGCTGACTGCTGGATAGATGCCCATTTCTGCAATATGTCGGGACAACACCGTGGTGGCGTCCAAATGGGTAAAAATCGTAGCGGGCGCAGGGTCTGTCAGGTCGTCCGCCGGCACATAGATGGCCTGCACGGAGGTAATGGAACCGTTTTTGGTGGAAGTGATGCGCTCCTCCAGCTCACCCAATTCCTCCGCCAGGGTTGGCTGATAGCCCACCGCCGAGGGCATACGCCCCAGCATGGCAGATACCTCGTTGCCAGCCTGTACATAGCGGAAAATATTATCGATGAACAAAAGCACATCCTGGTTCATCCGGTCCCGGAAATATTCTGCCATGGTAAGGCCGGTCATGGCCACCCGCATACGGGATCCCGGAGGTTCGTTCATCTGGCCAAAGGCCATGGCGGTCTTGGTAATGGCCCCGGAAGAACGCATATCGTGGATCAGATCATTGCCTTCCCGGCTCCGCTCCCCTACCCCTGTAAATACGGAGTACCCGCCATGTTCCTTGGCGATGTTGTAGATGAGCTCCAGGATCAGCACGGTCTTGCCTACGCCCGCGCCGCCAAATAGGCCGATCTTGCCGCCCTTTGCGTAAGGGGTCAATAGATCGATGACCTTGATGCCGGTCTCAAAAAAGGTGGTCTTGGGGCTCAGATCCTGGAAGGCAGGCGCATCCCGGTATATCCCCCAACGCTCCCCGGTAAGGGCCGGTCCATTGTCCAAGGGATTCCCCAAAACGTCTACCACCCGTCCCAAGGTTTGCTCCCCCACAGGGACCTGGATGCAGGCGCCGGTATTGGATACTTCCATGCCGCAGTGCAGGCCATAGGTGGACTCCATAGCGATACATTTGCATTCCCCGTTGGAGGTATGGGAGGCCACCTCCAGATGCACCCCATTTTCCGTGACCAACAGGTCATGGAGCCGAAAGCTTTCCGAGGGCGGATACTGTACGGTCAACACAGGCCCGCTGATCTTTGAAATAATGGCTTTTTCCAGCCCCTGTTCCATAGGTGGCTCCTCCTTTTTCTTGGATCGTGCATCCTCGATGGCAACGCTGCTGCTGCTGATCTCCGCGATCTCATTGGTGATTTGGGTCTGCCTGGCCATGTTTAGGTCAAGCTCCAACTGCTTGAGCAGCGTATCCGCATTCCGGGTGGCGCTTTGCATAGCGTTCATGCGGGCATAATGTTCAGCCGCATAGGACTGTACCAGGTTATCGAAAAGCCAGGATATAATGAACTGGGGTACCAGCTGATCAAATACTTCCTGGGGGGAAGGATTATAGATCACATCCCGCAGTTCTTCCGTTGCCTGGACCTTTTCATAGTCCCGCAGCCGTATGGGCAAAAGCCGCGCCTTATGTGGGGCGTTTACCGGCCTGCCGTCCGGCCCAGCGTATAGGGTATAAAACACATAGATCTCGTCGGTCTCGTCCTTGTCAAACAGCTCCATCACCGGCAATGCCAACTGGGAAGCGTTGTATAAGGTGGGATTTTGCGCAATGCCCTGTACGTCAAAAATAGGCTCGATCCCCCGCTTCTTAAAGAAACGGGTGGCGATAATTCCCACGGTTACCACATTGCAATCCGGATCCTTTCGGATCTCCTCATAAGCCATCCGCAGGATGTTGGCATTGTAGCTGCCCGCCATTTCCTTATCCCCTGCAATAACGATATAGGTATGGCGGTGGCCCCGGTGCCGGAGCAAATAAGGATGGTTCACATCCTGGGAGGATGCCAGGATGTCCTTCATGACGGATTGTAACCGCTGGTAGTAAGTATTATTGTAGGGTATGTGCACCGAAAATTTCTTCATTCTAGCGGAAGAAACCGTCTCCATGGCGCTGGTGATCTTACGGGTTTGGGTCACCGCATGGATATGGTGCCGGATCTCGCTTACGGTCTGCATGGTTTATGCCTCCCAGCTTGCCGCATAATCCAGGATAGCCTTGCGCAGGGCCTCTTCCATATGGGCATCCAGATCTTTGGTATTATCAATGCCCTGAACCAGCGGCGCGTGGGATGTATTCAAATACTCCAGCAAGCCGGCTTCAAAACGGGAAATATCCTTGACCGGCACATCCTTGTAGGCGTCGCATTGAAACGCCAGCAATAAGGCTGTCTGTGCAGAAAGCCGCAAAATCTGCTCCTTGGGCTGCTTGAGCAGCTCCGTCATCCGGTCGCCCCGATCCAGGAGCTTTTTCGTAACTGCATCCACATCCGCGCCAAACTGGGCAAATACCGCCATGTCTCGATATTGGGCCACCTCCATGCGCAAGCTACCGGAAACCTTTTTCATCGCCGGATACTGGGCGCTACGGCCTACCCGGGATACGGAAAGGCCCACATTGACTGCCGGCCGAACGCCTGCATGGAATAGCTCGCTCTCCAAATAGATCTGGCCATCGGTGATGGAGATCACATTGGTGGGGATATACGCGGAGATATCCCCCGCCATGGTCTCTACAATGGGCAAGGCAGTCATAGAGCCGCCGCCCTTCTCCTGGCAAAGCCGGGCGGCCCGTTCCAGAAGCCTAGAGTGCAGGTAGAACACATCCCCAGGATAAGCCTCACGGCCAGAGGGCCGACGCAGCAACAAGGACATGGCCCGGTAAGCCACCGCGTGCTTGGATAGGTCGTCGTAGACCACCAAGGCATCCTGGCCGTTATACATGAACTGTTCCGCCACAGCGCAGGCCGCGTATGGGGCCAAATACTGCATGGCGGCGCTATCTGCGGCAGTGGAAGCCACTACCACCGTATGCTCCATGGCGCCGTTTTCCTGGAGCGTATGCACCAGATTTGCCACGCTGGAGGCCTTCTGCCCAATGGCGCAATAAATACACGCCACATTTGAGCTATGCTGGTTCATCATGGCGGCAAGGGCGATGGAGGTCTTGCCAGTCTGCCGGTCGCCGATGATAAGCTCCCGCTGCCCGCGGCCAATGGGGATCATGCTATCGATGGCCAAAATGCCCGTCTCCATCGGGGTATCCACCGGCGCACGGTCCATGATGGCAGGCGCCGGGGATTCTAGCTTACGAAAGGTCCGGCCCTCCAAAGGCATGCAATCCAATGGCCTGCCCAAAGGATCAATCACCCGGCCCAGCAGTTCTTTGCCAACGCAAATATCCGCTACCCGGCCGGTCCCTTTGGCTATGCTTCCCGGCGGCACAAAGCTGCCCCGGCTCAAGAGTGCGGCGCTTACCCCATCCAGCCCCATGTCCAGCGCAATGCCGTACACGTCGTTTTCAAAGGCAAGCAGTTCCCCATACTTAGCCCGGGAAAGCCCTTGGATCCGGACAATATCGTCTCCGCAGCTGATCACGGTGCCATATTCATATTGGACCATATGGGGCTCGTAAGCCCCCAGCTTTTCTGCTAAAAAGGCCCCCATAGAGGCCGGATCAAATTGTAACATCTCACGTCTCCCTTATGCCAGCTGCTGCTTCATGGCAGCCAGCTGGGAAGCATAGCTGAAATCGTATACGTTGCCCCCAATATAAGCAGCATAGCCGCCGATCAGCTGGGGGTCTACCTGATAGTCCAGGTTAAGTCCGCAACCCAATAGCTCTTCCAACTGGGCGGTAACCTGCGCCTGCTCTTGACTGGTAAGGGCATGTGCGGTTTTTAGCACGCCGTCACGGGTGCCTTTGCGGTCGCTGCGGCCCTGGGCAATCCGGGACTTGGTCTCCTCGTCAAAGCGCAATACCCTGCCCGCCAGCTCCACCGCCAGATGGGCCAGCTCACCCTTTGCATCGTCCATGGCCCGCACCTTCTCCTCCTGGGCGTCTGCATGAGCCTTTTCCAGGATACGGCCCGCTTCTTCCTGGGCCTGGGCCAAGATCTTCTGGCCGGATACAGCTGCCTGCTTGCGGCCCTCCGCCATAAGCTGTTCACAGGTGGTCTGGGCGGCTGCGAGCTTCTGTTTATATTCCGTCTGGGAAGCCTGGGCATCCGCCTGGGCCTTTGCCGCCGCATCCAGCTGGGATTGGATCCGTTCCTCCCGGCCCGCCATAAACTTGCGCACCGGCTTCCATACCAGCAGCCGCAGCAGAACGTACAGCACGATAATATTCAGCAAATGTATGGCAATATCAATGGGGTATAATTCCACAGCAATCGCTCCTTATGCCATTGTGAATGCAATGATCAGCGCCGAAACAAAGCCGTAAATTGCGCAGGACTCGGTAAGCGCCAAGCCCAACAGCAAGGTGGAGCTGATCTTTCCGGAAGCTTCCGGCTGCCGGGCAGTCGCGTCAACGGCCTTGCCGGTGGCAAGGCCCATGGCCAGACCAGCAGCAGTGCAGGGAAGCAGGGCCAGAGCGGCAGCGATGGCGGTCAAACCAGTATTCATTGTCATATCCTCCATATCTTATAGTTGTAGCAATGCGATCTATTATTCCACAGCCTCGTGGATAAAGGTAAGGGTTAATGTAATGAAGATATAGGCCTGGATCAACGGGTGAAACACATTAAAATACAGGCCTACCACACTAGGAATGCCCACAGCGGCATTGCCCAGGGCAGAATACAACAGATCCATTACGATCATGCCGCCCAGCATGTTGCCAAATAACCGGCACGCCATGGAAACGGGGACGGCGCAATCCGAAACGATCTTGATGGGGAACACCACGGGGGTAGGCTGGGCCATGGAACGAATCCGGCCGAAAACGCCCTTTTTCCGTATGCCATAGTAGTTGATCAGCACAAAGGTGACCAGAGCCATGGCAAAGGTCATGGTGATGTCTGCCGTAGGCGCCCGCACGCCCATAAGTTCTACCGAGGCGCAGCCGATCATAAACGCCGCTACGGTAAACAGGTAAGCAGGCAGGTTGTCCCCCAGATCTCCTACGTTGCTCTTGGTATACTTGCACAGGGCTTCCACGGCGATCTCCAATACGTTCTGTACGCCATGCGGCCGGTCGGTCATATGCGGGATCACAAAAATGCGGATCAATAGGGCCAGCAACAGCAAAATGCCCATCACCACCCAGGTGACCACCACGGTAGAGCTGATGGTCATACCGCCAAGCTGCATCCTAGGGGCCCAAATGCTTACGGAGAACGCCTCTGCTTCCTTTGTGCCAAACACAAGCTGCAACAATCGGACCGCAAAGCACCAGCCGCCCGCAAGCATCAATATGGTAGCCCAAAGCTTTTTCTTTTTTTGCCGCTTGGACGCCTCGCCCTTTCCCAAAGCCCGGCGCCAACTCCAGCCACCGATCCCCATTAGCAAGCCAAGGAGCAGCAGCCAATACGCACCCAGCAACTTCATTCCACATCCTTCTTTCTTCTACGCACACCAATAAACTTCACCAGGGCTCCCACCAGAAGCACCCCGGACATTCCAATGGCGCAGTATAAGATTTGGCTGCGCCACAGTATGGCGCACAATCCAAGGCCGACAATAGGGCAAAAGAACTGCACTACCAACGGCCATATTTTTATGTTACATTGCTCTACGGAGGCTGCAACCAATATCAGCAGATACAGCTGTATTCCGCCCGTTATCCCGCCTAAAGCCGCGCCTAGCATGTTTTTTCCTCCATTTGTCCGCCGCGCTTGCCCCAAGACACAGGGACAAAAAATACATTGTTCGTTATATCATGTTACGATCAACTGGTCAATGTTTTTTCATCAAAAAAATTTATTAACACCTATATTGTAACCGATAAATATTAATCCTACAGGCCCTTTCATAAATAATTGACCTATCCCCCGTCTTTTTGTCCATTGCTCCATTGCGTCGGTCTACCCAGCTTTATGGGGCAGGGCCCGAAGGATCACGTTGCGAAACAGTGTCGAGGACAGGATCCCCCCCACTGCCAATGCGGCGGCGACACCAAAGGTATACAGCAAGGTAGACAAGAAAAGCATGGTATCCCCCAGGACACAATAACGCATGGCATAATAGATGCCGCCCCCAGGAACCAGGGGCAAAAGGGAGATCAACAGATAACCTGTCACGGGATAATGGCGGAGCCGCGCCATGATCTCCGAATAAAAACCTATGCTTAAGGCAGCCACAAAGGCTCCCAAGATGGTCTCCCCTACCAGAATATAGACCAGCCAACCCAGCGCGCCCCCTAGCCCGCAAATTACCTTGCCCTTTCCGTGGACATTGAAGATCAAGGTAAAGCCAACGCAGGCGGAAAAAGCATAAAAGCAAGGCAAAATGAAGCGTTGGCACAGTTCCAACAAATTGGCAACCATATGGCCTTCCTCCTTTGCTTTCTAAATAAGCTGTCCTAGCCCCAATCCAGCTGCAGCCCCTAATGCGATGGCAGTAGCGATGAGAATCGCTTCGGCCATCCGGCTCAAACCAGAATAGGTATCCCCTGCCACCAATTCCCACATGGAATTGGTAATGGCTACGCCGGGCACCAGAAGCATCAGCGTACCGATGGTAATCAAGTCCACGTGATTGCCAATGCCCAGGTTCGATAGCAGCAGAGCAAGCAGGCCGGCGATCCCGCTACATACCACAGTGCGCAAAAACACATTGCGCCCCATCCATTTTACCCCTCGCTGTAAACAGAATCCCACCAAGCTGCCGCACAAAAAAGCGCATAGGCTATCCAGCAGATCCCCGCCAAACAAGGCGGTAAAGGAAGCTGGAGCCAGGGCGTAACCAAACAGGGTTTGCAAGGGGCTATATCGCCTGGTTCCCTTGCGTAGGGCCTCCACGGCTGCAATGCCTTCCTCCAGAGGCGGTACCTGCTGACATAGGCGCCGGCAAAGGTCGTTGCATCGCTCCAGAAGTTCGATGTCCGTTCCGTGGGCCGGTATCCTGGACATGCGGGTTACCGAACGGTTGCCCTCCCCCTGCAAGCTGACGATCAGGCAGCTGGGAATGGCGAATACCTGGGCGTCCTGCCGGCCATAGGCGCCCAACAGCCGCCCCAGGGACTCCTCCACCCGATATATTTCCGCACCGCTGGCCATAAGGGTACAGCCCATTTCCATGGCCAGGTTTACAAGCAAATCATAATCCATACGGATTCCCTTTCCCTTTCTCTACAAGGGTAACAGTTTTCATAAAAAAGGCAAGTAAAGATTTATGCAGTTTGCGTTAATTTATGCCGCCCCGCTCCTGAAGATATTCATGGATGGGGCCAGGCAAAATAAAAACAGGACCCACAGGATCCTGTTTTGGTCTGGGTGAGAGGATTTGAACCTCCGGCCTCTTGAACCCCATTCAAGCACGCTACCAAACTGCGCCACACCCAGATCTCACTCGAACGATGATAATCTTACCATTTTCTTGTGCGGTTGTCAAGGCTAAATATCAAACGAATCCATTTATTGTCAAAGGCTGCCGGATGCCCCGCCTGGGTGGAAAAGCTAGGCAGCCAACCATTCTTCTGCTATAATATTTTTGGTTAGGGCTTATGCTGGGTGCAGTTCCCCCTGTGCCAAATGGACCCATAAGTCCCAGGTGAAAGCACATGAAGCAGAATTGGAAGCGCGCCTTGGTGCGGCGCAGGCTATTTGTCGCCATCTTAATCCTGTTGCAGGCAGGTTTTTTGTTTTACCTGATCAGCAGCACCTCCGCCACATCGGAAGTCCTCCGGGGCTTGTTGACCTTGATCAGCATCGGCACGGTGCTCCACATCATCTCCAAGCAAGGGGACCCCAACGCCAAATTGACCTGGGTATTTTTGATCCTATTGGTCCCCATTGTCGGCGGCCTGCTTTACCTTTTATATAGCCTGCAGAGCGGTACCAATTATGTGCGCAAGCTTTTGGCTAGGCGCCGGGATATGTTGCGTCCGCTATTCTATCTTCCCAACGCGGATTCCGGCATGGCGACTTCTGCCAACGTAGGCAAGTATGTCCCTTTGCTCAAATATATGCACGGCACCTGTGGCTATCCCGCTTACGACAATACCCAAAGCGAATACCTGAGCCCAGGCCAAGTGTTTTTTGCCCGGCTTCTAGTAGAACTGGAAAAAGCAGAAAAATATATCTTCCTGGAGTTCTTTATCATAGAAGAAGGCACTATGTGGAATTCTGTTTTGGAGATCCTGGAACGCAAAGCCAAGGAAGGCTTGGACGTGCGGGTTATGTACGACGACGTGGGCTGCTTCTTGACCCTGCCCTCCAACTACCATAAAACCCTGGAAGCCAAAGGGATAAAATGCCGTAAGTTCCATCCGTTCCAGCCCTTCCTATCCTCTGTGCAAAACCAGCGGGATCACCGCAAGATCCTTGTGATCGACGGAAAGGTGGCCTTTACCGGGGGCGCAAATCTGGCGGATGAATACATCAACGCCTATGAAAAGCATGGGTATTGGCAAGATGCCGCCTTATGCGTCCAAGGAAAGGCTGCGTGGAGCTTTACGATGATGTTTTTACAGCTGTGGGACTACTGGGAAGAGCTGGACCCCAGTTCGGTACTCAGTTTATATTCCTCCGCGCAACCTGCGTTTGCAAGCGTCCCCCGCGGCATTGTGCAGCCTTATGCGGATAGCCCCATGGATCAGGAGCTAACAGGCCATAGCGCTTATCTACGCATCATCCAGGCAGCCCAGGACTATGTATATATCGCTACGCCCTATTTGATCATAGACGATATCCTGATGCGAGCCCTTACCCTAGCGGCAAAAAGCGGCGTTGACGTTCGCATCATTACCCCCTGCATCCCCGACAAGCCTCCGGTCCACCAAACCACCCGTTCCTATTATCCTGAGCTTATTGAAGCTGGCGTGCGCATCTATGAGTTTACCCCCGGCTTTATGCATGCGAAAGTATCCGTTTCGGATGATGTCATCGCCTCGGTGGGCAGCGTAAATATGGATTATCGCAGTCTGTATCTCCACTTTGAATGCGGCTGCCTGCTCTATGATTGTCCTTGCATTCAGGACATCAAGGCAGACTATTTGGATATCCTGCAAAAATGCCATCTAGTGCGTTTGGAGGAATGCAAGGGCGGGTTTTTGCACCGGCTCATCCAGCAGGTGCTTCGTTTATTTGCCCCCCTGCTCTAAGGCGATTTACGGCGCACCACCTCCCGCCACCCTTCCGGCCACAAGGCTGTTCCCATGCGTTACCTGTAGCCGCGTGCTGCCACAGAAAAAAGCCCCCAAATTTTGGGGGCTTTTGCTATGCCTTATTGCATTACTCATCCATGGGCTTGAAGCCGGAGAACAGATCCGCCAGGGAGGTGGTGGACTGCTGTACAGGAGGCAGATCATAATCCGCATCCTCCCGACGAGGACGACGCTCCCGGCGCTCGCCAGAGGTGGCG
>ERZ779894.701-NODE-701-length-37896-cov-4.580376_pt1 | contig 37896 bp, 38 predicted proteins | sample MGYA00511587_ERZ779894 | MGnify/ENA primary metagenome ERZ779894 (study PRJEB29588, sample SAMEA2160490) | human gut metagenome | biome: human gut; feature: human-associated habitat; material: faeces | place: Denmark | collected 2008/2010 ... | reverse complement strand
GTCAATGATTCCAGAGAAATTTATATATTATATTATGATAATCCAAAAAAATCAAGTGTTTCATATAAAAATAACACTCCGACACGAATGCCAGAGTGCTACTTTTAAATTGCTTTGAACATTTTCTGCGATACCGGTTTGATGCCGTTCTTCTTCTCGACTTCTGCCTGTGCTTTCTGGAATTCCTCCATTCGTCTTAGTTCTTCCTCTGCATCATTAAGCCCTACGTGCGTGTACACATTCATCGTAACGCTGATATCAGAATGCCCCATCAAGTACTGGAGCGTTTTCGGATTCATGCCCGACTTGGCCTGATTGGAGCAGTATGTGTGCCTGCACACATGCGGTGTGATGTTCGGCATCTGCACCCGGTAGATATCATTGTACCTGCCTACCATATGGTTGAATCGGTGCTGCCAGTGCATGGCCACAAGCGGCATGTCATTCTCATCGTAGAACAGGAATCCACCATAGCCATCAATGAGCTTTTCTTGTCTTGGAACTTCTCTATCCTCAATAATAGCCCGAAACATGTCTGCCACATCCTGTGTTATCGGAATCTTTCTAGTTCCAGCTTCCGTCTTTGTAGGTTCGATGATATAGCGCATATCAGCGGTTCTGATAAGCTGATGGTCAATATTGACTGTCCTGTTCTCAAGGTCAATGTCTCGCAACGTCAATCCGCAAAACTCTGAAATTCTCATGCCGGTATGGAAAAGGATGTACACCGCTTCGTAGTATTTACAGTAGACCACATCGTCATGGACGAACTTCAGGAACTTTCTCATCTGGTCTCTGGAAATAGCCTCTCTTGTCACAGAGTCATTGACCACCACACCGGCGAGTTGGAAGCCGAAGGGATTCTTCATAAGAATGTCATCATCCACAGCCATCTGGAATGCCGGTCTGAGTACACCTCGTATGGTATGGATGGAACTATAGCTCCTGCCATCTTCCTTCTGCAGCTTGATGAGAAACAGCTTTGCATCCGATGTCTTGACCGAGCGAATTTTCATTTTTCCGAAGGCCTGCTTCTCCAAGATTCGCTGAACGGTGATATATCCCTGTCTGGTGCTCTGCCTTACGCCAGTCTTGGTCTGTAGGTATCTATCCACCAGTTCACATACGGTCATCGTTCCATCCGGCATATTGGTTAGGACTGCCACCTGTGTTTCTATCTGCTTCTCCATCTCACGGAGTGACAAACACGGTTTCTTTCCCTTCGGAAGCTGGTCGGTTGGCTCCAATTTCCAGCTATACACAAAGTGCGGTTTCCCATCAATATGGTATTTATACTGGTATTTCCCATCCGCACGAATACTTTCACCCGGACGGAGTACACGGCGTTTCGGGTCACGCCTTGTTTTTCCTCTGCCTGCTTTCGCCATTTGCAAGTTCCTCCTTTATCTCTGGATTAAGCATTAAGTACCTCTCGAATGCTTCTCGAAGTATCAGCTTGCGTTCCTTATAGTAAGCAAGAAAGTCACCACCATCTGTCTCACCAAGGAATTTGTAGAATTTTCGATTGCTCAGGTTAAAGAGCTTTATGGTTTCCGAAGGATTCAAAATATCCTTCTCGGCTAATGTTGGTTTAGCCATCTTATCACATCCCTTTCTGCCCAAAAGCAGTTGCCAAAGCGTATTTCGGGTCATGGTATATATCCCTCTAAACGCCTCATATAGCAACTACTTTCGGCAAATAAAAGGAATCTAAATCTCCGAAGAATTCAGAATAAATTCCTCGAATTTTGGTCGAATTATCAAATATCGGTTACCACTGTAGACAGAGAACACGCCGAGGTTATCCTCTGCCATCCTGCGCAGTTTCTTCTGGCCGATATTGTAATAGGGTGCTGCCTCCTTGATGGTCAGCATGAACTTCTCTCCAATAGGAACAGCACGCATTTCTGTATTTTCAACGACCTGCATATTTTCACCTCCTTCGCCAAGCCAGATTACTCCGGCTTGGCAGAAATTCTATTATCGTTACGACAACTGAAGCACCTTGATAGCTTCCGAGCGGATGAGCTTGGCATCCAGATACTCATGTGCCAGATAGCCCACCTGATGGTTCATGATATAAATCTCTACAAGAGCACGCACGCTGATAGGCATACGATTGATAATCCAGTAGTAGGAAAAATCACCGAATGCAATCACTTTGCCGGTGGACGGCATTGCATTGCAGATATTCACCGGTCTGCCCATGATAGTGTCGTTATTGTGGTTCCAGAGATAGTTGCCGTCATTGTCCTTCAAGGTACGGAGAATCTTGGCTGTCTCATCGTTCATGAGCCACGTTCCGTGAGTGCGGTACTCAGGCTTTGCAGAGAAATAGAGCGCAATCACATCATCGAGGGCGAGTGCCTTTGCATTAACACCCACCTCTGCGCCGTCTGTTTCATGGAGAATGCCGGTAGGCATATCCACACCGGTGCCGCTGACAAAGGCCGCTTCCTCCGCCTTGCCGAAGCGTCTGGCAAAATGCTTGACCAGATACTTTTCCATATTAAATTTCACATCCTGCATAAAATCCCTGTCCATTCGGGTGATGATTGCCAGCTTGTGGCATTTCACCTTTTTCTTATCGAACTGGCCAGCTGCATCCTTGATAAACTGCTGCGTATTGCTCGGTGCCCATTCTGCCGTTTCGTCACTGTCGGACACCCAGATATCAAGGTCGGAATCCGCAGATTTAATGCTTGTTGCCAGCTGACGGAAGATGCACTCCTCCTTGAGTACATCCATATACTTGCGATTGCTGTCATAAGGAAGGACGTAGGTATCGCTACTGATAGCTCCTTTATTCATAGTTTCATAGGGTGCAGTCTGTCCCTTCATCATCTTGTTCCAGAAGTCTTTTCTGTAGCTTTCGGACTGAATTGTAAAATCATCGTATCTCATAAGTTAAATCTCCTTTGCGTTAATATTTTCGTATTTCTTCTTCAGGCTATCGGCGTATCTGCGGTTGATGTGGCCACACTCAACGAGGATGTCCATCATTCGCTCAAACGACTGATACGGATACCTCTTTCCCTGATACCATACGAAAAAAACAGGGTCTTCCTCTGGATGTAGCGGTGCCAGAATAATCACAGCGTCATCCTTGTTCTGCGGAATGATATCCAAGATATAGAATGTCTGGAAATCAATCCACGAATTGCATAAATAATGTGCTATTTTCTTATCAATATTCATGTGTAAATCCTCCACTTTATTTGATTTTTGATTGGGTTATATTACCCGTTTGAATTCGCGAATTTGTGCGTGAGACCCCACGCCCGTTCCCCGGTGGAATGGACGTAGAGATTCTCATCGCCCCTACCGGTTAAAAGACGGCGTTGTACGCCTTACAGTAATTCGAGAGATTCTTTCCGAATTTCCTGTCATCTTCCTCTGTCCATTCATGCAGGTTTCTTTCGAGGATAAAGTCCTCAAGCTCTCTGTGCGTCAGAAATGTCACATCAAAGAGACGTCCAATAACACACCATCGTGCCGGGTCTGCATCTCTGCTGCACGTAACAACAAACTCCCTGCCGGTATCGGTCGCAAGCACGCCCACTGGCTGATAATTTCTGGTACGTGTCATGTACTCCACGCTCTGTCCTATCTGCATTGGTTTAAGTTGATTTCTTTTCATTTGTTTCTCCTTTCCTGACCGAAGTCATATTTGATGATTGTTGGGCTATCTAGCACATAGGCACCACCTCCTTCACAGTGGGGGCAATGTGGCAGATGAAAATATAATTTCTCTATAGAGAGTAGAATTTTAAATTGACCATTTTTACTTGCCACAATGCCCCAAGTCCTCATTCCAAGAAATCTGACAGCAATCGGTAGCCTGCAAGCATTGTGGTTTTGTTACCGCCGGTTAGAGGTCGCTTGCGGACTACCGTTGCTACCGTCTCAAGGCTCTGCTTGAAATTCTTCATGCTTTCGGCATAGTGACCATTTTCCTGACACCACTCCTTGTATCTCTGATAAACGGAAGATGTTCTTTCCTCATAATTTCCTGCCTCCATGCAGTCCTCCATGAAGAGAATCATCTTGTCGCTGTCATGTTGATACTGCGATGTTGCATCTTTCACCGACTGCGGAAGTGATAATCCTTCCTTCTGCAATAGTGCATATCCCTCCAACAGCCAGTTGAGGATTGCTGACTGTACCTCCGGTTTTGCAAATTCCTTCTTGAGTGTCTTATCCTGTTCAGATTCATCGAAGTGACGCTCAAAGGGAATGATGATGACACGGCCACTGGTAAAAATAGTCATATCGTTCACTGCCGGTAGGTAATTGGTGTTGATATACAACTTGAACAGCGGTTGAAAATCGAAACTGTTCTCATGCAGGAATCTGGCATTGATGGTGTCGTTACCGGTCATGCTTTTTACCTGAGCTGCATTAAGTACTAAGCCTTTTCCGGGTTCTGAGATATTCACGAATCTCACACCGGCAAGCCTTGCAATATCCTCACTGGGCTGTGAGCTGTTGGTACTATTCTTCTGTGCGATAGTTTCCGGACGAGCCGTACATCCATAAGAGCCGAGAACCTTCAGTACGCTTTCGCAGAGCGTCCCTTTGCCATTGCGGGTGCTTGCTCCATATAGAATGGTCATACACTCATGACGAGTATCACCGGTAATGCCATAGCCGAATAACTTCTGCAGGAACTTTGCTTTTTCCATATCTCCAGACATGATTTCTGATATAAATTTATCCCATCGATCACTGTGTGCATCCGGATCATAGATAACATCTGAGATTTTTGTCAGCTTATCAGAGCCGTTATGTTCGGTGCAGCTATGGTCGTTTACATGGATGGTGCCGTTCTTACAGTTGAAGATGTACGGGTCTGCATCAAACTCCGATGCTGAAATTGGATGATAGACCTGTGCATCTTTCAGGATGTTGACTCGGCAGCCATGCGATTGCCATCTCTTGGCGTAGTCCATATAGCTCTTGCACTTGTGTTCATCTGTAATTTTCAGAGCGTACATATGAAGTAGATTTGCAAGTTCCATACAGAGCTTCATTGCCTTGAGGCCTCCCACGTCCTGCTGCCAGATGCCACCTTCGTAGAAGAACCAAGATTTCCTTTCTGGTACGTATCGGAGAGTTTCCTTATAGAAATCTGCAAACAGCATTCCAGCACCGATATCCGTCCACGGGTATTTCAGGATATCTTCCGGATTCATCACCACAAGACGTTCCATCTCATCATCAAAATCCTCACTGGCCGAAGCCGGAATCACCGGTGTGTAAAACTTCGTCATTCCGGCAAGTGCAGCATCGATGGTCATTTCGCCGTAGGTCTTGTTGCCATGAACCTCGTCCCATTTGCTACGGGCAAGTGCCGACTGGCGATACAGTCTGTCTACCTGCTCACGGTCACCGCTACAGTAGAATGCTAGAATCGATATAAAACCGAGATCCGCCTCACTGTTGGATGGATAATCGGAGATGTCACCATTCCACAGCTTTTGGAACTTTTCGCCCTGTTTGGATGCCATCGCCTTGGCAAGAACACCTTCATCAGAGAGATAGCTTTTATGCAGTTCCTGCTGTGCCTTCTGTGTCTTAGGAACTTTACGTTTCATATGTGTTTCCAAAAGCCACTGAAGACCACTCATCTTTTCTGCAATATCATTTTTCAGAAACACATTACCTGTGATAGTGACAAAGCGATTTGTAGCACCGGCCACATAGACTTCAACATTTCCTTTTTTGATGTAATAGGTATCCTTGTCGTAAATGTAGCCCTTTGCTACAAACAGAATGATTCTCAGGCCGGTTCCACTGGGACTTACTTCGATATAGGTATCCTGGAAGTGAGATACGATTTCCGCTGCCCAAGGCTGTAGAGTATCCCCATCCTTACAGTGGTCAAGGTCGATGGCGATAATTTCAGCGCCAACACGGATGCCGATGCCGTCATAGCTATCTGCCACCTTCATTGCAGAATCGAAATCTGTAAATGTGTCCGGCTGATTCACCGAAGCATGGGTGCCGGTTAGCGGATTATAGGGAACTTTCGTAGGTCTATGTTTTCGTTCCTCATACTTCCAACCACACCAGCCTCTATATTTCTTGAGATAGGCCGGTATATTTTCCAGATTAACCATTTCATTTTCCTCCTTCGTTTGTCTTCATCAGTAAAAGGACAGCTGCCGCCGGTTTAAGTACCGGTTTTTCAAATTTCCTGCCTTCACTACTCAATGGAGGCGAGATTGGCTTTTGGCCGAAACAATTTGAAATATTTTGCCCTTCTATTTCCCACTGGAGAGAAACCCTTGATTTGAGCGGATATTTTTGAAGAAATATTCCTTACACCTACCAATGGAGGTCAGTTTGAGATTTGAGCCACATTTCCTAAAAAATTTTCTTTTACTATCCACTGGAGATATGAAGGTCGTTTTGACGAAGGAAAATAAAAAATCCTCCAAGTCGTGATGACCCGGAGGAAATGGATGTTGCCATATTGTAATTTTTACCTAGTAGATATTTTCACGTATTCGTGATAAAATAGAAGGCAGTTATTGAAGATAGTTTATGGAGGAAGAACATGGCTATTACATATAAGAAGCTATTTCACATGTTGATAGATAGAGAAATGACACCGGCGCAGCTTCAGAAGGAGGCTGGCTACAGTGCCAATATATCCACAAGGCTTCGCCGTGACCATTATGTATCACTGGAGTCCATGGAAAAGATATGTCGTGTGCTGAATTGCAAGGTAGACGATATTATTGAATTTATACCGGATGAAGAAGAGAAATAATCAATAGTCAAAGCTGTGGACGGTTATACCTCCAGTACTACATGCTTTGTCTATCTTCCTACTCTCTTTTATCGAATACGAAGAAAGGAGGCCATAACGTGTTTGATTTTGGAAATGCAAATGAAGGACAGCGTTTGGCTATCTCCACTGCTGACGGCCCGGTTCTAATTACTGCTGGCCCCGGCACTGGAAAAACCTTCACTCTGGTTCAGCGAGCTATTTACTTGATACAAGAATGTGGCGTTGCTCCGGAGCAGATAATGATGGCTACTTTTACAGAGAAGGCAGCTAAGGAATTAGTGACTCGAATTACAAATGAATTGGCATCCAGAAACATTGTGGTAAATGTAAATGAGATGTATATAGGAACATTCCATTCTCTGTGCCTTCGAATCATTAAGGAGCATCTGGAGTTTACCCGATTAAAAAGGAACTATCGAACACTGGATGCCTTTGACCAAAACTATACTGTTTTTCAAAACATCAGTAGATTCAGAGCAATCAAAGATATCGATACTCTACTTCCTAAAGGTTCATGGAAGATGGCACAGGAAATCTGTGTGTATGTGAATAACCTAATGGAGGAGTTAGTAGATCCAGATGCCCTGAAGACTGATGGAAATCCTGATATCCGCATTTTAGGAAATGTACTTGAAGCATATAAGGATATTCTGGCCGAGAACAACCTAGTAGATTTTGCCTCCATACAGACCGAGGCCTATCGTCTCATGAAGGATAATCTTGAAATTTTGAAGGAACTTCAGAATAGGCTCCAATACATCATGATTGATGAGTATCAGGATACAAACTACATTCAGGAACAAATTGTATTCCTTCTCGCTGGTGATAGACAGAACATTTGCGTGGTAGGTGACGATGACCAAGGTTTATATCGATTTCGTGGTGCTACTATCCGAAACATTCTGGAATTCCCGGACAAGTTCCCAGAAGGAATGTGCAAAATAATTCCTCTGGTTATTAATTACCGTTCAAACAGCGATATTGTCGATTTTTACAATGAATGGATGACCACAACAGATGGTGCCAAGTTCAAATTCGACTGGGATAAATATCGCTATCAGAAAAAGATAGAGCCGCATGCCAAGAGCACCATCAGCAGTCCTGCCGTTGTGAAACTCGTCAGTGTGGATGACGAGGATGAATGGCATGAGAAAATCCTTAGATTTATTACAGGCCTCAAGGATTCCGGCAAGTTGACAAACTATAACCAGATTGCTTTTCTCTTTAGTTCCGTAAAGCACGAGCGTGTCACCCGACTTGCTGCGTTTTTGGAAACAAATCATATCAATGTGTACTCACCACGTTCAGACATGTTCTTTGGACGTGAGGAAATCAGGATTGCACTTGGAACCATGATGCTGCTCTTCCCGAAATATGTAATGGGACTGGAGAATGATGAATATCAGTTCCTGCAACCAGAGCATAGCCGTTATTACAGAGATTGCATCCTTGCAGCCAATGAGTTCTTAACCAGACCGGAAAATGCAGAATTCATGAAATGGGTTCGTCACCACGGCAAAATTCATATGGCACTGAAAGGAACTACAGACTATACCTACTCTGGCCTTCTCTACCAAATGTTTGAATATGAACCTTTCCGCAGCATCCTCGGTACTGATATAACAGCTGGTGTTGTCGATGTAAGACCTGCCAGAAACTTAGCTCTGCTTTCTCAGGTCATTGGAAAATACGAGTATCTCCATAGAATTGATGTTTTTAACGGGAAAACCATAAACAGCAATACTGAAAAATTCTTCAATCTCTATCTGCGCCTTCTTTATGACGGTGGCATTAACGAGTATGAAGATGATGCTGAGTACGCACCTAGCGGATGCGTTTCGTTCCTGACAATCCATCAATCAAAAGGAATGGAATTCCCAATTGTGATCGTAGACTCACTTTCCAGTGTACCTCGTAAGAATTCACGGGACTTGATACTGGAAATTGAAGAAAAGTATTTCCAGCGTCCTGCTTACGAGCCATACAGCGAAACGAAGTATTTTGATTTCTGGAGATTATATTACACTGCATTTTCCAGAGCACAGGATTTACTTGTGCTTACCTGTAATGAAAATAAGCGGACACCGAGTCAATATTTCAGAGACCTATACAGTGAGCTACCAAGTGTGGAATCACCAGAATTCAATATTTATGATTTCAATTTTAAGGACGTGAAGGCCGTTAACCTCAAGGATACCTACTCCTTCACTTCTCATATCACAGTATATGAGACCTGTGCTCTTCAATACAAGTTCTACAAAGAATTGGAATTCATGCCGGTCAGAGCCGGTGCCATGATATTCGGTATGTTGGTGCATGAAACCATTGAGGATGTGCACCGAGCTGCTCTACGAAAAGAGGAAGCAACCATCACAGCGGACAATGTAACGAAATGGTTTGATTCCAACTATGCATCAATTTCAAAATCAGAGCACTCCTACTTAGCGGAGCCTCAGCGTGAAGCGGCTCTGAAGCAGGTGCTCAGATATGTAGAACGACAGCATGGCGATTGGAGTCTCATCCAACAGGCGGAGGTTGATGTCAGCCTCGTAAAGCCAGACTACATTATCGAGGGAAAAATTGACCTTGTAAAAGGCGAAAACGGCACTGTGGAAATTGTGGACTTCAAGTCTGAGAAAAAACCGGATTTGGTGAAGCAAGCTGACCGCTTGGAACAGTATCGTAGGCAACTTCACCTTTATGCTCACCTCATTGAGGAACGTACCGGTCAAAAGGTAAGCAAGATGCACCTCTACTATACTGGCGAGGAAAATGGAGTGCCAACTATCACATATCCGTATACAAAGACCGCAATCGATGGAACTGTGGCTGCATTCGAAGACACAGTACATAAAATCATGCGAAAAGAATATAAGCACTGCGCCAATGACATCAAAGTCTGTAAGAACTGTGATTTTAGATTTTACTGCCAGAACCAATAAACGGAGGAAGAAACAATGGATGGACAAATGACATTTGAATTCGCTCAGAGACCTACTATCAAGGGCTTCCCTGAGCTTAGATGGACGGGTAAAAGACCTTACCGTTCTACGCAATACTTCCCGGCTCAGCTTCGTGAGCGCTATGGCGAAGAAAAGAATGGCTGGATTAACAAAATCTTCTGGGGAGATAATCTTCAGGTAATGAGCCACATGCTCAAGGAATATCGAGGAAAGATTGACCTTATTTATATTGACCCTCCGTTTGCAAGTGACGCAGACTATAAACGAAAAATTAAAGTCAAAGGCCAGAGTGTAGTAACAGACAGCATGTCTTTTGAAGAAAAACAATATGGTGATATATGGAACAATGATGAGTATCTTCAGTTCATGTATGAAAGACTCCTTATTATGAGAGAACTTCTATCCGATAACGGTACTATCTTCGTTCATTGTGACTGGCGAGTATGTTCGTATATGCGTTTGCTTATGGATGAGGTTTTTGGTAAAGAGAATTTCTTAAATGAAATAATTTGGAATTATTCTGGTGGAAGAATCGGCCATAACTTCTTTGGCCGTAAGCATGACAACATCTATTGGTATGCAAAAATCTATGGTAATCAAACTTTTAATTATGATGAGGTCCGACAGGAATATGCCGCTTCGACATTAGCCAGAAACAAATATAAAAACAACGGTAGCAACGAGCGTGTACTTGATTATAAGCCAAATGAAGAGGGAAAGTTCCCTGAAGATGTATGGACAATTTCCATAATCAATCCTTTTGCAAAAGAACGCTTAGATTACCCGACTCAAAACCTGAACGATTGATTGAAGACGTAATTAAAGCTGCTTCCAATCCCGGAGACCTTGTTTTTGACTGCTTTATGGGAAGTGGAACAACTCAAGCTGTTGCGCTAAAACTTGGCCGTAGGTATATTGGTGCTGATATTAATCTCGGTTCAATCCAAACGACCACAAAACGTCTTCTCAATATCACAAATGATAACCCAAACGAGGCGTTCTCCGGCTTCGAAGTCTATAATGTCAATAATTATGACTTTTTCCGTAACCCTGTCGAAGCACGTGAACTCTTAATTGAGGCTCTCGAGGTTCAGCCATTTCCTCAGAGCGATATTTGGGATGGCGAGCTTGACGGACGCATGGTTAAAATTATGCCTGTCAATAGAATTGCAACTAAGGCTGACCTTGAAGAATTAAAGGCCAATCTTCCATACAAGACCTATGAAAAGCGCAAGGAAGAAAATCCAAATCAGCCGGTAGAAAAAATCACGATTGTCTGCATGGGACACGAACCAGACTTGAAAGCTGCTCTCGAAGCAGAGCTTTCTGGATATAAACTTGATATCGAAATCGTAGATATCTTGCGCGATAAGGCAGACCTCCAGCTCAAGCGTGAAGCCGAGGCTGAGATTGTCCGTGAGGGCGACAAATTAGTCATCAGAGCATTCTATCCTATGAACCTGATGCAGAAACTCTCCTTGCAGAAAGAATATGTTGAAGACTGGAGACAACTTGTAGAATCTATCATGATTGACTGGAATTATGACGGTGTTGTAATGCAGCCAACAATCACTGACGTTCCGAGCAAGAATGAAATGGTACTCGGCATTTACGATATCCCAGAAGATGCCGGAACTATCAAAGTAAAAATCACAGACCTGCTTTCTGAATCCTTGGAAATGGAGGTTTAACTATGGCAAATATACAATACACAGAGGAGTTTGCGTTTTATCAGCAGCTTAAGTTTTACTACGATTCTAACCGTGGCAAAATCCGCTCAAGATATAACGATTTAACCAAGAAGTTCCTCGCTTACAATGATAAGAATGAAAATCCTGATGCATTCCTGCGTCTTCCACAATTTGAAGCATTGGAGATGTATGTATTCATCAAAGAGTTCATGGATAATTCCCAAGTATATGAAATGTTCGATGACTGGAGAAACCGTAGAGATAAATTTTCCGATGCTTCCTACTACTCTGTTCGTAAGGGTGGTCAGATTCGAATGTTTGATAATGAATCTGAGATTGTGACAGATACTCTCTTCAAACAGATGAAGAAATATAAAGAGGCATACCCGAACTATATCTACGCTCTTACTATGGGATTGGGAAAAACTATCCTTATGGCCACATGCATCTTCTATGAATTTCTGCTGGCCAACAAATACCCAAAGGATAAGCGTTTCTGCCATAATGCACTGGTATTCGCTCCGGATAAGACTGTTTTACAGTCTCTGCGTGAGATTATCACTTTTGACAAAACCAAGGTCGTTCCTCCAGAATATGCCCGTGTCCTTGATACAAATATCAAGTTTCATTTTCTGGAAGAGACCGGAACTACGCTACACACGATTGATGACTCCGACTTCAATATTGTCATCTCCAATACGCAAAAAATCATTGTAAAGAAGAAGCGTAAGGAACCTAAACCGGGCGAAGTATTATTCGGTTCCGGCTCACTGCTCTCATCCATCTATGGTGATGAAAACGGTGATACTGATGATGCTTGGGATGATGCATCACTCATGGACAATCAGCGTTTCAAGAAGCTCTGCCGATTACCACAACTTGGTGTGTACGTAGATGAAGCTCATCACCTCTTTGGTGCTGACCTTGAGAAACAGATTCGTAAGAAAACTGCGAATAAGACCAGTCTTCGAGACACCATCAATATGCTTGCCGAGAGAACATCCATTGTGGCTTGCTACAACTACACAGGTACTCCTTATGTTAATAAGCAGGTGCTGCCGGAAGTTGTTTATGCTTACGGCCTGAGAGAATCCATCTGGAACGGTTATCTGAAGGATGCTGACCCGATTGCATTCGAGAATGTCAAAGATACCGAATTCCTCCGCATGGCGGTCACAACCTTCTGGGAACGATATGGTGGAAAGACTTATGAAGGACTGAATCCCAAACTTGCAATTTATGCTTCTCGTGTTGAAGAGGCCGTTAATGAAGTGCGTCCTGCTTTGGAAGAAATCCTTGCTGACTTAGAAATTCCTGCCAGCTCTATCCTCGTTAATGTGGGTGAGACCAAATACACCAAGGATGAGGATATTCGAAACTTCAATGACCTTGATGTACAGGGGAGCCAAGGAAATGAGAAACAATTTATCATTCTTGTAGACAAGGGAAAAGAAGGATGGAACTGTCGCTCCCTCTTTGGAGTTGCAATGTTCCGAAATCCTAACTCAAAGATTTTTGTATTGCAGGCCACAATGCGCTGTCTTAGAACAATCACAGATGACCGCCTGACAGCCACGGTGTTCTTATCGAAGGAAAACTATGATACCTTAGATGACGAGCTGCATAAGAACTTCAATATGGATATCAAGAACATGAAGACCAACACCGGTGCTCCTAAGACGGTGCACAAGGTTCGTGTTCTTCCGCCTCCAAGAACTATCACCTTGAAGAAAATATGGCATGAGTACAAATTGGAAGAAAAGGTATATTCCACCCCAATTGATTTTAAGGTGCGAGATATTGATTATTCCAAGTACGCCAGCGTGATGTACGAGAAAGATACCATCGCACGTGACTCTTCCTTAAAGGAGAAAAACATCGATTATATTAGAGACCAAATGAAGTTTAGTGCCTTCTCTTTGGCCGGTGAACTGGCACGATATCTGAATATTTCCTGCATCCTTACTTCGAGGATACTCCGGGAGTCTGTTGATGGTATTGATGCAATATTGGAGGCAGTCAATAAGTATAACGAAATATTGAACGATGTAATTGTTCCGGGCGTTTTCCATGCTCTGTACGAAGTGAAATCTGAGCTTCACACAGAAGACAAGGAGCTCGTCCTGCTGAAAGAGCCAAAAGATGCCGGTTATTATGAGTTCTCCGCAAAAGACGAACTTGTCATCACCAATCAGTACAAGGCTCTTACACAGGAGCAGATTGCAAAGAGCTTCCATGCAGACACATACTGCTTCGACTCTAAACCAGAGAAGGAATGCTTCTTGCAGTACATCACGAACAGCAAAATCAAAGAGGTATACTTTACCGGAATGTTCACAGCAAACCAAGGAGATTTGTCTGTTCAATACTATGACCCTGAATCTGGCCGTATCAGGCATTACTACCCTGACTTCTTGGCCAAGCTCGAAGATGGTTCCTATCAGCTGATTGAGGTAAAGGGCGATAATAAGATTGACGATACTGTGGTTAAAGCCAAAGCTGCAGCTGCTCAAGAAATGGCTGTGGCCAGTGGTATCGAATATAAGATGTATGCCGGTAGCGAAATCATGACCACACACATCCTCGCTTACCTTGACGGCATGGCTTCCACCATCAGCTACGCTGACCATATGCAGCAAGGTACTCTTTCTATGGTTGCAGAAACTTCTGCACCTTACGGGAGCGACAAATAAATAGCAGCTCACATCGAAGGAATTATTCCAACGATGTGAGCTACATCTTTATTATCTATAGCTTCATTTTACAAGCATCATTTTTCGTCTGTTAGCAGTATATTTAGTAGTATAGAAGTTTTGCACCACAATATCTTGCGATGCTTTGCCCGAAAACTGGCGATTTAGAAGGTTAGCGCAACTGGAGTGCCGTGGCAGACAAATAACACTCTTATCATTGCTTAAAACTCCTTGAAATGCTGTATTTACGCTGTTTACAGGCATTTTCCGATAATCTTCAATCCTGTCATTTTCCTGTATATCACAGCATAAATTCGTATATTTTCTTATCCAAATTTAGTAACTTCTTAGTAATAACCAGCCTGGAAAACAGGCTCTCTAAGAACCTTATAATCAGATTATTTTTAATTCTTTTTTCTATTATTTTATCATACTATGCCAGTTTTGCAATCCTATTCATCTCTTCTTTTGCATCAATTAATCCCAGATGCGTATATACATTTAACGTAACCCCTATATCAGAATGTCCCATTAAATATTGGAGTGCTTTCGGATTCATTCCAGCTTTCGCCATATTGGAACAATATGTATGCCTGCATACATGAGGCGTGATCTTTGGCATTTGTTCCTCATGAGTACGATTATACTTTCCTAACGCCCATTGAAAATGTTTTTCCCAATGGAGTGCTACCTCAGGCATATCTTTTTTATCCAGGAATAGAAATCGACTATATCCATCTATAATCGGCTCAACCCTTACTTTTTTACGGTTTTTCACAATCTGTTCAAAACATTCATAAACTTCATCTGTCATCGGTAACATTCGTGTTCCACTTGAAGTTTTGGTATCTTCAATGACGTACTGCATTCCTCTGGTTCTCTGAAGCTGATGATTCACATTGATTTTTCTCTCCTGAAGATCAATATCTTTCACTGTCAATCCACAAAACTCAGAAATACGAAGTCCAGTCTTAAACAAAATAAACATTCCATTATAGTATTTTGAGTAATGGGCATCATTTCTGATAAACTCCAGAAATAACTCTTCCTGTTCTTTTGTAATTGCCTGTCTTGTAACACTGTCATTTACGACAACTGTACATAATTGAAATTCAAAAGGATTCTTGCGCAGTAAATCATCTTCAACTGCCATCTGAAATGCAGGTCTTACAATTCCACGCACACTGTGAATTGAACTGTATCCTCTTCCATCTGATTGCAGCTTAATAAACCATGCTTTTGCATCCGACAATTTTATTTTATCTATTCTTCTGGTTCCGAATTCTTCTTTTTTTATTATATTGATCACAAAATCATAGTTCGCCTGAGTATTATGACGAACCCCCTTTTTTTGTCCAATATATTTTTGAACCAAATCCAAAACTGTTAAATTTCCTCCGTAAGGTACTATACCATCATGTAAATCTCTTTGGATATTTTTTTCTTTTTCCCTTAGAGCTAAGCATGGTCTGCATCCAGTTGGCAGAGAATCTGTTGGCTCTAATTTCCAACTATACAAAAACTTCTGCTTTCCATAACAATCTGTATATACAAACGCATATCTTCCATCTTTTCTCTGACTTTCTCCGTTTCGTAAAATTCGACCTTTTTTATCTCGTCGTTTTTGGTCACGTTTTGTTTTACCCAAACGTCTTCGCCCCTTTCTACGAAGAAGCCCTAGCACGATATAGGTATTATATCATACCAGGGCCAACATTTCCACTTTAAAGTGCTAAATTGTTCGTATATTTTTTACAAAGACGTAGTCTGATCCAGAAAGGCCTCAAATTTCTTACGGTTAATCAACGACTTACACCCCACCTGGACTGTAAAGCAACATTCTGAATTTAGATGCTCCGAAATAAGCATCCTTATTTTCTTTTCACCTATTCCAAAATATTGCACTGCTTCATCCACCGTAAGCATATATTTTTCCCAAATTGGAATCTTACCTTTTTCAATTTTAATCGCCACTCTTCTCTCCTCCTTTTCTCTTTGGACAAAACATTTTTATCTGCCCATGACAATTTACAATTTTATACACTGTCATCGGCAGATAAAATTACAATACAGGTGGCAGTTCAGTACTCTGCCCACATCGGTTTTGCACCGTCATTAAATATGACCAGATCTTTTCTGGAAGTATCATTATCACAGATATGCTTCGTCGCCCTGTGCAGCTGCTGCACATTTTGTCAAATTCTTCTCGCTCCATACCTTTACTTCAATGTTATATTTCAGCATTTCTTCGTATTTACTCCATTAGCAGAGCAGATATATCATGGCGGATTTACCTAGTGGCTCTACATATTTTCACGTCCTGTATGTAAAACAATATACAATTTTCAAGGTACAAAAATTCCTGAAGGGGAAAAGGAATCTATATTAAATACTCCCTTTACTGATTACCTTTCCTTACATATGATTTCGTATCAAATCCCAAGGTCTTAGTAATCAGTTTTGTTTCCAGGCGTTGACGCAGAGTTTCATCTACACAGTAATGCACCTGTCCAAATTCGTCAAACATTTTTCTGGTAGCCAAAACTGTTATGTACCCTTCATAATGCTTCAACACTGCCTGGATTGCCTCAGTATCACCAGTTGATGCTGCCTCAATAACATGGAATGGCAGCAAATCAAATGCGCATTTCTGTTTTTTACTTTTTTTCATTTGCAGATTCCTCCATATTTTTTCTCATCAGTTCCAGTGATCGTCTACGATGCTCATTAATTGTGCTGCGTACAAGATTCATTTCTCTGGCAATGTCTGCATCACTCATATCCATAAAATATGATAATAACACAACATTCCTTTTCTTTTCAGTAAGTGTCTGCAGTGCTTCAGCAATCAATGCATCTTTGACTTCTATGTCGTAACCCAGGACCTGAAAACGATGTGTTTCCATTTCATGCTCATCCATTATAAAAAGTCTGCTCAACTCCTTTTCTGATAATTCTGACAACATCACTTCATACTTCTGGCGATATGCCATATGCTTTTCATAATTAATAACTTCACTTTTCAATGCCAGCTTGCACAGAGAATCAAACTGATGTCTGACTGTCTGCTCATCTTGAAAAGAGGATTGCTCCATAAGAGTTCACCTCCTTCCCCGCCGGTAGGCAATAAGCAAAGTTCTTGCTTCCCCTTCACACATATCCCAAACGGATGAGTGCATTTGTCGGGGTGTGGGAAGAAATTTTTAAAAAATTTCTTAATAAATACGAGAAAATTGTTTTTCCTGTATTTTGAGGTATATAAAAAACGTCCTAATGGGTAGTTTTTAGCCCATCGGACGCTATTTATATCAAAAGATAATATTTTGCCATCATTTTTTGTGGCATATAATTCACTTTTTGAGGTAAAGAAATTTATTTGCTTTTTTGAACTATTTATCTATTTCATCCGTCACGTAATGACGGATATGATACCAGACAATATAATTCTTAATCTTTCCAATACTCCGGATCTGTTTTACGGAAATTTAGAATTTTATATGTCTTTTAAAAAGTGAAATATCACCCTCTTTTTTAGTGAAATATTAGTTCATTTTCTTTCAAGAAAGGGAACTATACACTAAACATGGAGGTGTATCATATGCCAAAACAAACAGATAAAGAACTGGGATTGTTTTTTAAGAACGCCCGACACGAGCAAAAATTGACTTATGAAGAATTAGCTGAAAAAGCAGAAATGTCCAGCCGATATTTAAAGGAAATTGAAAATGGGGGCCGAGTTCCCAGTTTTCATAAAATCAGAAAACTGGTACGCGCTTTAAATGTTCCTCCTGAACCATTGTTTTATCCAAACAATCATACAGATAATCTTGATTATCAACGCCTGCTCATGTACCTGTCAAAATGCAACGATGAGCAAATTACCGCTATCCTTGCCATCGTAGAAGCATACCTGCGCACATACAAAATTCCTACAGACCACGATAAACAAGATCCCTGAAATTCATTTGAATTCTATCTGAATTATTCTGAAGAAGCGGTATGGTTTCCCATACCGCCACTCTTAACGTGCATATTTTTCTATCATTCTCTTAACATTCGTGGATTTCTTTATTGCCCCTATATTAATAAGAAACTCAACTACATCCATCATTCCCTGGTAATAAGCCCGCTGCTCCTCTTCATAATGGAAATGTTCTAACTGATCCAGATATTTATTCCAGAAATTCTGCTCACGCTCTGGGATTTTTTCCAGATGTAGTGGCAGCTTCTTTTGTATTTGTTTCAAATTCTTCTCTGCTTCTTTCCATTCTTCCGGCTGTACTGTATATTCTCTTTCTCCGGAGTCACAGCGCAATTCCTCAAATAAATTCGATACTGCTTCATAAAATTCATTCATCTTCTTTCCACCTCTCATTAGAATTATTTCTCATTACAGGCAGCATTATCATTTTCTTATTTCAAAAATCAAATAAGCTTTCCAAAAACTTCATCTTTAGAAGTATAGTAACAATATTTTTCCTTAAAATCAATAATAATACTTCATCTTTAGAAACTTTTGAGGATCAGAATGATTATTTATTGGGATAAAAAAACGAACAGTAAAAACAGAATAGGACAACGGGTAAAAGAATTACGAAAGGCTCATAATCTTACTCAGAAAACACTCGCTGCCAAATTACAACTTGCAGGATATGATTTTAATGATCTGGCAATCCTGCGAATTGAACAAGGCACACGTTTCGTTCCCGACTACGAAGTTGTCGCACTGGCCGAAGTATTTAATGTTTCCTGCGAATATCTTCTTGGTCTGACGGACGCTCCTGCAAAATAATTCAATTGTATTGCTGCCCATTCTATGCTAAACTATGGATAGATACTTCTGAACAACATACACTATTTATAAACCGTATGATTGGAGTGATTTCATGGAATTAACAAAAAAAGTCCCTACAACCGATAAAAACCAGGAAAACAATCATCTTCTCCGCATGTTAGACCGGGGAATTGATGATATGGAAGCTGGTCGTGAATTGCCACTGGAAGATGCTTTTCGCAAAATCACAGAATTAAGGGATGCACGAAGAAATGCAAGAATATAAAATTATTTTAACCTGGGAAGCAATTTACGATGTCACAGACATTGCAGATTATATTGAAGAAGAATTCGGCCAGCAACGTGCTGACCGTTTTCAATCTGATCTGAAAGAACAAATGCAGAATTTAGGCCAGTTCAGTACTGCCTTTCCCCGAACTCAAATTCTGTACAGAGGATATTCCATACATAAAAGATCTTTTCCGCCATCTATTATTTTTTATATTATAATGGAAGAAACAAAAGAGATTCATATTCTCCGAGTGTTGCGCCATGAACGAGATTGGGAAAATATCCTGTTGCAAAGATCAACTTATACATATCCAGAATGAATACCTGGGAGCCGATCAGAGATTTTTCTGAAAGGCTTCCTTTTTTATTACTTCCCACTGTCAATTAAATCATAACTCATATCCAGAAAATCCAGCGTCTTAGCTTCACTGACAGAATCATCCAAAAGAATCGTAATCCAGTGTTGCTTATTCATATGATACCCCGGTAAAAATCCATACGTTTGAATAATCATCCCAACCAGATCAGGATCACATTTTACATCCAGGATGTCAATGTTTCCATCTTCTTCTAATCCCAGTATTTTCTTTTCCACTACCATAATTATAGCATACCATTTTCCATTTTTATGTCGAAGCACCGCAGAATCAGGATCTTTTTTCCATAAATATTCCGGTTCAGTTCCATATTGCTCTTTTACATATTGAAAAATTTCTTCACGTTTCAAATTTATCCCTCACTTACGATTTCTTTCTCTGATTATACGCTATCAGGATTGTATTCTCAACCACTTCTCACAGTTCTATTTATGTTTTATAGCTTTTGCATAGCCTGCTTTGCAGGCTACACCCCAAAAGAAGCAAGCACTGCCAGTGTCATGACACCTGGCTCATTTTGTCAAATTCCCTTTCCGGTTCATTCTACCAAAATGTATCAGGGAGTATCCCTGGCCCTCTCATATTTTATAATTTCTTAATTTGACGCTTTCACCCAGTCCTGTTAAAATAACTTACAGATACATCTGTCCAAACCAACAAAAAACCAAGTACCATAACTGTCATAGCCGAACTGGTTAGACAGTTTTTTTGTACTCTTTTTTATAGAAAAAAACGAATTGGAGGATTTCAATGAGCAAACGTACCAGAATTCATCCCGTACAATTTTATTTGAATGATGACGAACAATACATTTTAGAAGAAAAATATCGTCTTTCCAGGATGAAAAGCAAATCTGCCTTTCTACGGAAAATGATCTTATATGGATTTGTATATGAAGTAGACTACTCTCATATCCGAAAAATGAATACCCTGCTGGGCAATATCAGCAGCAATTTGAATCAGATCACCCATCGTATAAACAGTACCAATACAGTTTACCCAAAGGACCTGGACGATATAAAGGAGTTAATGGAAAAAATATGGCAGTTACAAAAATCCATGGTATCAAAACAACCGTTGATAAAGCAATAGAATACATCTGCAATCCAGATAAAACTGACCAGAATCTATATATTTCTTCCTTTGCCTGCTCTCCCGAAACAGCCGTTCTTGACTTTAAATACACTTTGGATCATACACATGACTGCAGAGATCCGCACAATACAAATAAGGCATTTCATCTGATTCAGGCATTTTCCCCTGGTGAAGTTTCCTATGAAGAAGCCCATCAAATTGGCAAAGAACTTGCGGATCGCTTACTGGAGGGAAAATACTCCTATGTTCTGACAACACACACTGATAAAGGTCATGTACATAACCATTTAATTTTCTGTTCTGCAGATAACATCACTTTTTCTCATTACCATGACTGTAAAAAGAATTACTGGAAAATACGAAATCTCAGCGACACTTTATGCCAGGAACATAACCTGTCCACAATTATGCCAGATGGTAAAAAAGGAATGAAATACAATGAATGGGCTACAAATAAATCTGAATCCAGTAAAAAAGCGCAGCTGCGAAAAGATATCAACCAGACAATCCGAATCGTTTCCACTTATTCAGAATTTCTTGCATTTATGGAAGCTAAAGGATATGAAATAAAAAACGCAGAATTTGGCGAAAACAGCAGAAAATACATTACCTTTCGTTCTCCCGATATGTCCCATCCAGTGCGTGGAAGTGCTAAATCTTTAGGAAAAAATTTTACTAAGGAACGTATCAAAGAACGCATTAATAATAAGCTCCACAAAACTACTGTTCCTTCTGTTCGTAATAAGTTAATAGACACCAACACTCCCAATATAGCAGGAAACATTGGACTTCAGAAATGGGCAAATAAGGAAAATTTAAAAATTGTCTCTGCTGAATATAACAAGATGCTCACACATAATCTACATAATTTTTCAGAACTTGAAGACCGCATAGCCTTGTTACATATGCAGCAAAAAGAGGTAAATACCTCTGTTGTTTCTCTCGAGTCTCAGATACGTCATCTTCGAGAAATGCTAAAATATGCCAAACAATATCAGAAAAATAAAATTTACGATGACCATTATAAAAGTTCCAAAGATCCGGATCGTTATTTCCGTAAATATGAATCTCAAATTATTCTTTTCGCTGGTGCTGAACATATTTTACAGGAAAATGGTATAGACCTGAAACATCTTAATTCCAATAAGTTACAAGAGCAAATTGCAGATCTTATTTCCAGAAAGGAATCACTAAATACTCAATACGTTTCTTTTAAGCAAGAAATAAAAGAGTTGGAATTGATACATCAAAACCTGTCCAAATATCTCAAACAGGATGCTCCTGAAATACAAAGATCTTCTCATAACCAACTCCCTTCTTTGTAAAACCATAATAATAGGCAGCGATTTCACTCGCTGCCTAAATTCCCATTAAACCGATATCCTACACCTCGTACTGTTTGTATATATAATGGTTGTCCAGGATCATCTTCTATTTTTTCTCTGATATTGCAGATATGTCGCATAACCACATTATAATCACCGGAATAAGGTTCATTCCATACCAGATCATAAACCATTTCTTTTCCAAATATTCTACCTGGACTTTTCGCTAAAAGAAGTAAAATATCATATTCATATTTTGAAAGATGAACATCACTATCATTCTTTTTAACAATTCGTTCCTGTAGATATATTTTTAATTCTCCAAACCTTATAATTTCCGGTATGAATTGGTTTTTATGTTCCCAGCTAGTCAATATGTTTTCACTTATGCTTCCATTAGCATCTGTGATTCTCTCAATAATTTCTATCTTTTTCACCTTTATTGCCTCTACATTATTAATTTTATATTCTATATATCATCTGCCATTTGACTTTTTTCTTCTACAAGTAATATAATATATTTATTACATATGTAGGATTTAGCAGGAGGATTTTATTATGTCACTACCCCAGATTTCAGAAGCCGAATTTGAAGTTATGAAAATTGTATGGAAATATGCTCCCATCAATACAAATGAAATTACAGAAAAACTTACTCTAACTACCAGCTGGAGTCCAAAAACAATTCAAACTCTTATCAAGAGACTTGTTTCCAAAAAAGCTCTTTCCTGCGAAAAACAAAGCCGGGTATTTGTCTATACTCCATTAGTCCAAGAAGATGAATATATACGCCAGGAAAGCAATTCTTTTTTAAAGCGATATTATAATGGAAATCTTTCTTCTATGCTGGCTTCTTACCTTGAAGACGATAAGCTCTCTTCAACAGAAATTGATAACTTACGCCATTTATTATCAAAACATCAGAAATAGGAGGTTTTGAATGAGCAACTGGATCATCCACTTTTTAATCAGTAATATCTTCATATGTATTTTTACACTTGTAATAATCGGAACAAAAAAACTTCTGAAAAAATATTTATCTGCGACTACACAGTACCATCTCTGTTTTCTTTTATTTTTATTACTTGCCGTGCCATTTTTTCCTGTACAGATTCATGGCTCACAACTTTTTTCATGGTTACATTTTTTTCAAACTGACTCAGGACTTAACTCTGGTACCGACACGCTATCCGAACTTACCAGTAATACACAAAATATTTTGTTAAACCAGGTGAATGATTTTTCAGTTTCCATCAGTAGTCAATTTTCTGGAGGCTTGAATACCATACTCTTTCTAATATGGATAACGGGTGTTATGATTATGTCAGTCCTCACCCTTCATTCATTAAACTATGTACGTTCCATAAAAAGATCTGCTCTCCCGCTTCAAAATCAGCAGGTAAAAACTATTTATTACAATTGTTTAAAGGAACTTAAAATCTCTCACCCAGTATCAGTCTACAGTACTGCATTTTTAAAATCACCAGTTTTAATCGGAATAATACATCCCAGAATTTACATTCCCATCCATTTAATTTCCGAACTGAATCCTGATGATATGCGTTTTATGCTGCTACACGAATTACAGCATTACCGTCACAAAGATACATTTATTGGCTTCCTCATGGTCATAAGTAATATACTCTACTGGTTTAACCCTTTTGTTTGGTACACTTTAAAAGAAATTCTCTGTGACCGTGAAATAGCCTGTGATTCTGCTGTATTGCAGATGATTTCTGCTGATGAATACCAAGCTTATGGAACTACACTGATTAATTTTGCAGAAAAAATATCCTCTTTTTCCTCTCCACTGGCAGTTGGAATGTCCGGAAATTTCAGGCAGATGAAACGACGTATTCTCAACATCGCCGTTTTTAGGAAAGAAACTCTTTATCAAAAAATGAGAGCATTGATAATTTATCTGGTCATTAGTGCTGTTTTTATTGGATGTACACCCATTTTATCCATTGATGCCTCTACTCAAAACGTATATCATTTTAGTGATACAGACAAAAATATCTCCCTGTTAGATATATCCGAAACATTTGGAACATATGATGGATCATTTGTTTTGTATGACAATAATTTGGATTCCTGGAAAATATACGATCTTGAAGAAGCCACCAAACGTATTCCGCCAGAGTCTACCTACAAAATATACGATGCATTATTAGGGTTGGAATCCGGAATCATCACACCAGAACACTCTTCCATGACATGGAATGGTGATGCCTTTCCTTTTCCATCCTGGGAAGCTGATCAGGATTTAAACTCTGCTATGCAAAATTCCGTTAACTGGTATTTCCAGGCAATTGATTCGCAGCTCGGAATTAACAGAGTCCAGGAATTTTTGAATAAAATAGAATATGGAAACCAAACAACCAGTTCAAATCTGGATTTATACTGGTCCGATTTTTCATTAAAAATCTCGCCTTTAGAGCAAGTAACATTATTAAAAAAATTTAACACAAATGAATTCCATCTAAATTTCCAAAATGTATTTTCTGTTAAAAATGCTATAAAAATTGCCAGTACACCTAATGGTAATTTCTACGGAAAAACTGGAACCGGTCGTGTCAACGGACAGGATATCAACGGCTGGTTTATCGGATATGTAGAAACTTCCGATAACAGCTATTATTTTGCAACCAATATCCAAAGTGATTCTAATGCAACTGGCAAAAAAGCATTTGAAATCACTTCTGATATCTTAAAAAAATTACATATATGGAATTAACAAATATGAAAGGGCTGATAGTTGTTATCAGTTCTTTCTTTTTATTCTATATTGATATTTGGGAACTTCTTTCGTACCATTATTCAGAATTTTATTCCCCATATATTTAAAACTCTTATCATCGTTGAACTTAACAGTCAGCTCACTTGTAATAACGGCATCATTACATATAAATGTATCACATACAGCATCAACAACCAACACACTGTTTCCCTCTCCGCTATCTCTTATTTCAACGACCTCCGGTAAAGATGTTCCAAAATGAGTAGGGCTATAATTTAAACAGCCTAATCGTTCCCAGTCATAAGTTTGATGTTCCGAATCAAATACTGCCCATTTTTTAATTTGATCTGCTGTTATCGGCAAAAACTCCATTATCAGATTTTCAAACTCTTCTGCCGGAATTCCACTTGAGTTACCTGAAAACTCATATCTCTCCCCGTATTTCATTCGATATAAATATTCATATAAACCATTATAATCTAACCCTTCCATATCAGATCTATCCCAATCAGAACATAAAAGATTATTCCCCTGATATCCAAGCAAATACACACACCTCTTTGAAACTTCCCTGCATTCATCACTTAAAGGTTTAATTCTTATCATAGAACTGCCATCAACCGCTTCTGATACTTCCGGATACTTTGGAACGCATAGCGTATAACCAAACCAGCCTTTTTCTGTATATTTCCATTCTTCTATCCTTGTATACGAAACATATACAATAGATGGATTGTCGTTCATACCCCAAACAGCTTTCACAGCCAGCAAATACATATCTGTCCCATCATAATTGAATTTGAGTCTTTCTATCCCACCATCCCTGTTAATCCTATATAAGACGATATCTCCTGTCAGATCCTGTTCTGCCCTGAAAAGAAATTCTTCCATTTTAGAATAATTAGCCATATTTGAATACGGTGCTGATGTAATAACGGGGACATTTTTTTCCTTTAATACTTCCTGCATTTCTTCCATTACTGTCTCAGAAACTACTATATTCGATGAAGTCCCTTTATCCGCCTTTTGATAAATGACTTTCATCTGATTCATAACATTCTTACAATCTTCAATAGCTTCTTCTTTCACGACTTCATCTACTGGCAAATCATATCCTCTTTCTTGTACAGCATAATTCGCAGTTTCCTGTGAAATATATTCTAAATCAGCCCCTTTACATTTTGTATTTCCTATGAAAAAGCATCCCGAAATAAATAAAACGCTCATCATCTTTTTCAGTTTTCTTTTTGTAATCATATCAATTATCTCCATAACATTCCTCCCACTTTTCGTCTGATAATCTTTCCGTATACCAGGTAACCTCTATTTCTGACCTTGATACATAATTGGATACATATTGAAATCTATCTTTATCTAACAGCCGAATGGTTACGCTATGACAAAACGCCTGATCTAATTCTTTTTGTGGCCATACCGCATTTACTTCCAGTGTTATTGTTCCATCTTGATTTTCTATGTAGGAAACAACTTCCGGATATGGAATATATGGTGTGGGAGCAAAATCATATACGATTCCTCTGGTTCGATACCGATATGTCTGTATTTCTGTGTGAAATACCGTTCCTGTCTGCAGTATCTCTGCGCTTATATTAAAATATTTTTGAAATATCGTTTCAAATGATTCTTTTGGGATTTCATAAGTCTTTCCTTCCTTAAATTCATCAGTTTTTTCTTCCATTGAAAGTAAACGATCAAAAACATCATAAAAATTTATTCCATCATAATTTTTTTCACTCCAATTAGAAGTAAACAATTTATTAAGTGTATATCCAAAAGGAAGTATATATTTTCGATTCAACTCCCGACATTTTTTATTTAACGGTGCTACCCGAAAGTCCCGATATCCAGACGGTCCATCATATCCTGCCGGATGATATTCTTCTATAAAGAAATGCCCGTTTTCTGTATATTTCCATGAATTAGCTCTAAACTCATGATAATATGTTTCCTGCCAAGTGTCCTCTTTCCATTTAAAAGAGCTTACTTCAACGTCTATTTTCCCCTGTTTGGTTTTCAGATCATACCGGATAAAATAATCCCCTGCTATAACTTGAAATATAGTAGTTTTTCCATTCTTCTCTTTTTCTGCTTTTTTCAAAAAATCATCTACTTTAATACTTTGAACCATATCCAGCTGATTGTAGGAATCAATTACTGCATATCCATATTTTCCAAAATAATCCATACTTTTTTGTATTGTACTCAGCTCATATAGTGCATTTTCTTTCACAGCATTCTCATATATGTTCCGATAGCCTTCTGCTAGCATTTCACACTCTCTGTAAATTTTTTCTTTCGTATCTTCAATTGTCTTTTTCTGCTCTTTCTTTATGCCACATCCACTACAGACAGCAAGAAAAATAACTCCCACAAATATTTTCCAAATTTTTTTCATATCATTTTCCTCTTACATTTGTAATATTTAAAGGTAAAAATTATTCATTACCAAGATATTCATCCAGTATCGCCTTATCCTTTTCCACCACATAACCGCTTCCTCCAATATCTTTCACATTCTCTACCATACTGATGAGCAAAATAGGATTCTTTGTATCTCTATCTGTAGTAAAAACTGTAAACCAGCCAATTTCTGTTCCAGATGTATCTTCTTTTGTAGCTTTCAGTTCCGCTGTTCCGGTTTTTCCTGCTAATCTAATGTCTTCCCGGCATGCTCCATAACCAGTTCCTTCCGGGTTATTCACTACACCCTCTAACCCCTCCATAACCTCCGAAACAATTTGTGGTGAAAAAGCATCTTTTATCCAGATTTCACTGGAAGTGCTTCCACCATCCGCGTGAAGATATGGCTTTATCATATTTCCATCATTTAGAAAAGCCGTATAAATGCTTGCAAGATGCAAAGGATTTACCAGAATCTGTCCCTGTCCATACCCACTGTCAGCAAGCTGGATTTCTGTTTCTATCTTGTCCATATTAGAATATTGGGACTCTGACATTTTAATATCAAATGGAAGTTCCTGATTAAATCCTATTTGATTTAGAGACTGCATCAGTTGATCCGCACCAATTTTTAATGCTGCTTTTGCAAAATAAATATTATCTGAATAAATAAGCGCATTTTTCAAGATCACAGGTTCATAATCATGAAGTGTAGTCACTGTATAATCTCCCCACGAGGAATCTTTCTGCCACGCCAGACCCTCATTTCCAAAATCGTCATTTGCAGTAAATGCCCCCACTTTTAATCCAATTGCAGCAATTACAGGTTTAAAAGTTGAGCCAGGACACCATGTCTGGCGAAAGCGGTTGTATAAAGGCCTGTCTTCATTTTCATTTAATGCACTCCACTGGCTGTTGTCCATTCCACGTACAAAATCATTATTATCATAAGATGGCGTACTTACCAACGCCAATACTTCCCCTGTATAAGGATTCAAAGCTACAGAACATCCTCTGTCTTCTTTAAATTGTTCATAAAGAGTACTTTGAAGATCACCATCAATCGTAATATGGATATCTTCTCCATCTTTTCTAGGCTCATATGCAATAACACTTTTTTTATTTCCATTTGCATCTACAATACAGATTTCACACCCATCTGTTCCTTTTAGTTCTTTTTCATAAAGCGTTTCCAGTCCAGTCTTTCCAATCACACTGTTTGTACGATACCCTTCCCCTTTATGTTCCTGCAAATCTTCGGCTGTAACCGCCTGTACATACCCTACCAGATGAGAGGCAGCTTCTTTTAGATAATAAGTTCGTACTTTTACATCAGATAACATAATACCTGGAATCTTCAATAATGTGTCCTGCTTTTCTTTTTCTTCCAGAACAGTTTTATCCGGATTCACTGTCAAAAGATCGACCTCTTGTATTTTAGGAATTGTTGCTACTGGTACAAAAGAATCTACTTTTACCCAACCGGCTTTTAACTTATCCTCAATTTCGTCTGCTCCAATTCCAAGATACTCTGCCAGTTTTTTTATTGTATCTTCTCTGTTCTCCATCCTGCCCGGAACAATTCCTACCGAAGATGCAGTTCCCTCTCCAGCCAACTGACGACCATTTCTGTCTAAAATATCTCCTCTCTTTGCCTCTTCTGACGTTACCTGAACTTTATCCGTTGCAGATAACTCTGGAAAAATCAACTGATCCTGCCAGATTAAATGATATCCTGTCCAATCATGTGAAAATACCGCATCGTTGGTAAATTCTACATTTCCTGCAGCAGTCTGCATATTTGTTGTATAGGAAACTGCCGCATTTCCGTTTTCTTGTCTTTTTACTGTAATATCGGTTATGGACAGATCAGACATCTCAATGCCTTCATATATTTTAGAATTTCGTTCTATAAATTCTTCCTTACTGTTCATGCTGCTTTTTTTCTGATCCAGCATGGCATACATTTGCTCATATTCCCCTTTTTCAATATATTTCATATATTCCATTAGTCTTTTTTCAGGAACATTACAATTCATTATTGTTACAATACCGATTCCACCACCAATCAATATACCGCTAAATAAAACTATTTTTGTAATAATCTTCGTGTGTTTTTTTCTTTTCTTTTTTCTCATATAGTTTTATTTCTCCTTTTTTCATATTTTCTTAAATATTACACTTGTAATATTTAAACGTCAAGCTTTTTCTTAGGTTTATATATGTAGACAAGAGAAAAGATTTGCATAAAAAAGAAAGGGCATCTCAAAGCCTTCTTTGATAAAGAACTTTACGACACTCTGAGGTAATGGTTTCTCCGGATGTTTCCCAAACGCTATAATCACTCTCCAGAAGAACCAAAAACGATTTTTAATTTTCTCTCAGAAAAAAAAGAACTACTCTAAATCTGCTGATCTTTGAAATAACCCTGCTCGTTTCTTATAATCACAAACATATTCAGACAACACATTCTTTGCTGGCAGATTATTATAGCAGAAAACGCAACAAATCCCTTTATTAACTTTTGTTCCATATATTTCCTGTACCAATCCTATTGTTTCATCATCTGAACAAAAGCTCTTCGGAATCTCCCTACAATCCCTGATAATAACGCAAATCTGTTTACTATGTCCTCTCTGTCAGTATACAAGCCAGCTAATCTCTTTATTATAGTATCTAAATACTTCTTCCCAATTCCACTACTCAAAATTTCTTCAGTCACTGTTTCTGCAGATGTGTTTTTATATCAGCCAGAGTTCCCCTGGCTGAATTCTTCCAATATATACCTGTTAACACTTCTCAATGCTGACACTTTTTCCTTCGCTTCTCATCTTTCACCTGCTATACTGCACTCTGGCTTGAATTCATTCCCTCTCTTCCAGTTCCGATTTATAATCTTCCAAGTCCATAAGAAAAGTCTCATAGCCTTCATCACTCATTTCATCTGATTCAGGCATTTTCCCCTGGTGAAGTTTCCTATGAAGAAGCCCATCAAATTGGCAAAGAACTTGCGGATCGCTTACTGGAGGGAAAATACTCCTATGTTCTGACAACACACACTGATAAAGGTCATGTACATAACCATTTAATTTTCTGTTCTGCAGATAACATCACTTTTTCTCATTACCATGACTGTAAAAAGAATTACTGGAAAATACGAAATCTCAGCGACACTTTATGCCAGGAACATAACCTGTCCACAATTATGCCAGATGGTAAAAAAGGAATGAAATACAATGAATGGGCTACAAATAAATCTGAATCCAGTAAAAAAGCGCAGCTGCGAAAAGATATCAACCAGACAATCCGAATCGTTTCCACTTATTCAGAATTTCTTGCATTTATGGAAGCTAAAGGATATGAAATAAAAAACGCAGAATTTGGCGAAAACAGCAGAAAATACATTACCTTTCGTTCTCCCGATATGTCCCATCCAGTGCGTGGAAGTGCTAAATCTTTAGGAAAAAATTTTACTAAGGAACGTATCAAAGAACGCATTAATAATAAGCTCCACAAAACTACTGTTCCTTCTGTTCGTAATAAGTTAATAGACACCAACACTCCCAATATAGCAGGAAACATTGGACTTCAGAAATGGGCAAATAAGGAAAATTTAAAAATTGTCTCTGCTGAATATAACAAGATGCTCACACATAATCTACATAATTTTTCAGAACTTGAAGACCGCATAGCCTTGTTACATATGCAGCAAAAAGAGGTAAATACCTCTGTTGTTTCTCTCGAGTCTCAGATACGTCATCTTCGAGAAATGCTAAAATATGCCAAACAATATCAGAAAAATAAAATTTACGATGACCATTATAAAAGTTCCAAAGATCCGGATCGTTATTTCCGTAAATATGAATCTCAAATTATTCTTTTCGCTGGTGCTGAACATATTTTACAGGAAAATGGTATAGACCTGAAACATCTTAATTCCAATAAGTTACAAGAGCAAATTGCAGATCTTATTTCCAGAAAGGAATCACTAAATACTCAATACGTTTCTTTTAAGCAAGAAATAAAAGAGTTGGAATTGATACATCAAAACCTGTCCAAATATCTCAAACAGAATGCTCCTAAAATACAAAGATTTTCTCATAACAAACTTCCTTCTTTGTAAAACCATAATAATAGGCAGCGATTTCACTCGCTGCCTAAATTTCCGTTAAACCGATATCCTACACCGCGCACCGTTTGTATATATACCGGATGTCCAGGATCATCTTCTATCTTTTCTCTAATGTTGCAGATATGTCGCATAACAACATTGTAATCACCCGAATAGGGTTCATTCCAGATTATATCATATATTTGTTCTTTACTAAACACTCTTCCAGGACTTCGCATTAATAAATGCAAAATTTCAAACTCTGTAAAAGACAAATCTATTTTTTTCTGCTTTCGGAATAATTCTCTTGTGGCTAATAAAATAACAATATCTCCATAATGTATTTTCAATGGATTTATATTTTTTTCATCACAATATATATTTCGTCCGGTTTTCAAAGCAGCAAGAACAGACTCTATCATTTCTTCTTCACTATCTTTAAACGATAATAATAATATTTTTCCTATGTTTTCACTCCCTCTAACAGATGTTTCTTCATCTAATTATAAACTTCTTTTCTGCGATATATAAAATAAATAACTGGAACAATCAATAATAGCAGAATGGAGTACGATATTATTAAAATAGGAACTGCGCAAAACACTTTTCCTCCGATTTCATACAAGTTAAAAAATTTAACTACCTGATTCATTTGAAGCATTTGATCTGGAAGAAGTCCCAAAATTTTATTTAATAATGGTAGACTTGTTCCTGATAAAAATGATGGAAGAAAAATCAAAATAAAAGGCACGATTACCGCTATTACTGATGAGTTTGTCTTCGCAGAAACCAACATAGTTAGAGATTGCATAAATAAACATCCCAGATATCCACCAAGAACTATCAAAATATATTCCTGAGCATTCGTGATATTATAAATACTCTTCCACCCACTCATACTAGACTGTATGGGACAATTTGCTCCGTCTACACCAAGAATTCCCAAAACAAGCATAGTGTATAACAACATAACCGCCCAGTAAATAGCCGTTATTATGATTGCTCCTGCTTTCACTTTTGCCCATACAGCCTTATTTCTGCCATAATAAGAAGAATAAAAAACTGCATTCGCTTTCAGCTGAAATTCACCTGAAAAAATACCTGCACAAAGGAAACCTAATACCAATGTCAAAATCATAATTATTGAGGGTGAATATTGAAATAAGTTTTTCCATCCCGCTTGATAATCATAATATAAAGGGGTTTTCATTTTTTCATACGCTCTTATTAAATAACTTTTTTCCTTTTCAGAAAACTGATCCTTTCCATCAGTTTCTAACCAATTTTTCAAATTTTTGATACGATTAGAATAAAAATCTACTGCTTCATCAGGAGAAAGAGAATCTGCCAGATAATAATTATAATCGTTAAACTCTCCATAATCACAATTTAGTAAATCCCTTATATCCATGAAACCCTGTCTTTGACTATATGCTATATCATTCTGTCTAAAATCATTCGACTTAGCTTCCGGTGTCTGTGAAATCCTGACATTTTCTTCAATAATTTTTCTAAGCACATCCTCTGTCAGTTCTCCTGACCATTCTTTTTTCAACTCACGAACCTTTAACATAGCCGATATTCCACTTTCCGCATCACCATTACGATTCACATATTTATTATCCCCGATGATAAAAGACAAGACTACTGAAATTACAATAAAAATAAATATCAGCGCAACCTTACTTCCTTTTTTTGAAAAAACTTTTTTTATTTCATAATACGTCATAATCATCACCTGTTTTCTCTCCGAAATAATATAAGAATATGTCCTCCAAAGTCATCGTTTCCTCTTTCGCATTATAGTGTGGAGATTTTTCAGACAAAATGCGTAATTCTATTCCATCCGAAAGTGTTTTCATATTTGAGACTTTAAACTGTTTTTGCCACATTTCAACTTCATTATTTGCAACTACACAACTCCATACTTTTACTGGTACTGACTGAATAATCTCTTCTTGTGTTCCTGAATGGCTAATCTTTCCATCTTTCATCAATAACACCTGGTTGGCAATGTATTCAATATCCGACACAATATGTGTTGATAATAGCACGAGACGATCCTGTGACAATTCACTGATCAGATTTCGAAAACGTATCCTTTCATTCGGATCCAGACCTGCAGTAGGCTCATCGAGGATCAAAATCTTTGGGTTATTTAGCATAGCTTGGGCAATCCCTGCACGGCGTTTCATTCCTCCAGACAATTTTTTCATTTTTCTATTCTGCATTTTAGCCAACCCAACCTGCCGCAGAAGTTCTGTTACACGCTTTCGTGCAATACTTATTCGCATTCCTTTAATTGACGCAATATACATTAAATAATCATGAACCGAAAACTCCGGATAAAATCCAAATTCTTGAGGTAAATAACCAAGAATTCTCCTATATTCGCCATCCAATGCAAAAATATCTTTTCCATCACATAATATGCTTCCCGAAGTAGGTTTAATAAGTGTGCAGAGCATTCTCATCAGCGTTGTTTTTCCAGCACCGTTGACACCAAGAAGCCCATAAACTCCATTACTCATCGTCAGCGTGATATCATCAACTGCTTTAAATCCCTGAAATTCTTTTGTTAATTTTTTCAATTCTAATTCCATAATCAAATTCCTCACATTTCTCTGATTACGACCGTTGTGTGATTTCTCGTAATTGACACCATAATAGTCTTATACACTTGCCCCATTACTCTCGTAATATCTTTCACTGCATTTCCATACTCGCCAAATACTGTAACACAAATATAAAACAGATAATATCATCATTCCACACCATATTGATGTAGATATATGCTCATAAATACTATCTTTGAGAACTACAAGCGTCCAAACAGCGATCCAAATCAGACAGGAAAATAATGTGGAAGATACATAATCATCTCCTTTACTGCAAAGTAATCGAAAACATATGCAGCATGTCACATTCATTGGCAAAATAAATTGTATTAAGATATCCATAAATGCAATCTGTAACACAAAAGTGCTGGTTATCAAAAACACACTCAATAGGCAAACATCTACCATGCCAAAGAGTAGCATTCGTGCGGCATATATATTCTTTATGGAAAAAAATGTTGCACCTTCTACTTCCATAGCCCCATTGCTTCTATTTTTCCAGAGTTCCGGAAGTATCAATATTACAAAACTCGGTGCCAAAATCCCCATGCAGCGCCTTGTATAAATACTACTGTCTGATAAGAACATTGTCATCCAAAGGATTAGTAATACTGCCCCTTGAGCAAACCACCAGTGCTTCTGTATATACGAAGCTTGCTGATATAAAAATTCTAACCATGACATATTTCTTTCGATTTCTCCATCCCAATATGCTTCTTTCGATTTTATAATGGTCTGTTGTAATTTTTTCTCATCTATATTTCTATCCTTCTGATTTTTTGCATACGCATGCAGTTTTTCATCAACTGTCATCATCATTTCTTATCCCCCAGATAAACACTCAACAATTCTTTTGCTTTTCCTATCCTATATTTTACAAGAGGAAGTCCTATGCCAATAATATCTGCTACTTCTTTTAATTTCAAATCCTGAAAATAATGTAGAATAACTACTTCCTGCAAATCTTCTGGAAGTTTTTTTATTGATTCTTCTATATCTATTTTATTCTCAATTACAGCAATTGGATTTTCCCCCTTATCTGGTAACGCTTCCATCACAATATCTCTTTTTTTCTTATAACTATCCCGACATAAATTTCGAGCAATCACATACAAATAATTAGCAGTCTTTCCCAAATGATGATATAATCTAAATGATCGAAAAAAGTGTTCAAATGTTGCTTGAGTAATATCTTCTGCATCACAGTCTGTGTATGTATGTAATCGACAATAATTCCGTATAGTTGAATAGTATTTTTTTACGAATACCTCTATAGCTTCTTCATCACCGTTTTTCATTTTGTGAATCAAAAGAAAATCTGCATCCACTTCTTTCCTCCTTTTTCTACTGAAAGCACTTTCTATTATATATAACGAATAAATTGTACAAAAAGATAGTCAATACACCTACTTTATAAACGTTTTTTTTTAACCACCAAAGCAGGCTCATCAGTTTTTTATCCTTTTTGCTTAGGAAAGCACACTACAATTTCAAAAACATTATTATTTAGAGAAGCACTGATAGAACCGCCCATTTTTACTGTTAAATTCTTTGCTATTGTGAGACCCAAACCGGTTGTTTTGCGGGAACGGGATAAATCTGTTGTATAAAAACGATTAAATATTTTGTCTATATCAGATTCATTTATGCTGTCTGTAAAATTCTGAAAAGAAAAATGGTAATTTTCATTATCATCATAAGATGAAAAATGATAATCACTTTTCCCATGTGACAAGGCATTAGAAATGATATTTTCAAAAATTCTGGTTACTGCTTTTTCATCTCCATAAAATGGAAAAGAAATCTCTGCAATACTTAATGCTGGAATTATTTTGCGTTCCTCAAAAGATTTAAAAAAGGAAACTGCAACAGAGCGTAAAACAGCATTTAAATCAAATGTAGTATAAGAAAATTCCATTTCATCAGCTTCTATTCGTGCAAATTCAAACAACTGATTTAGTAACTGATTTAAAACATTCAATCTTTCATTTATAACAGCTGCTGCATCTAAATCTTCCTCGGACAACTCCGGCGATTGTAGAAGCATTTGGGTATATCCTTGAATAGCAGTCACAGGTGTTCTAAGATCATGAGCTAAATTTGTAATTGTTTCTTTGATTGCCTCATCCTTTTTTTGTAATGAATATACTTGTTTGTGGTAAACTCGAAACAATTCATTTAAAGCATTTACAAGATCGGTTATATCGGAAGAAGGAAAATCTAATGTCAATTCCGCATGGGTAAATGAATGTAAAAGTGTTTGCAATTTCTGGCTTAACCGGGTTACCTCCCTACGATGAAGCAAGTAAAATGATAAAACAATAATAAGAGATAGTGTCACAATGATAGCATATATTTGAAGTAGCACACTCATAACATTATCCCTCCCTGCATTATGTAATATCTCTTTTCTTGAAAATTGTTCCTATAACTCCACCAAATATAATCATATAGGCGAAGAAAATGATAATTGCGGTTGGAAGCCATTGAACTGCCATATCTATTCTTGTTTTATTGATATTACTAATTGCCCAAAAAATTGTGATGTTATATCCTAAGCCCAAAATACTTTCCAATCCATGAAGAACCAGATAACCAAAAAATATAAGCAAAGCATTAACTGCCATGCTAACTGAACTGTTTCTTATGAGAAAAACAAGTGAAATTGCGAGCGTTGATACAGCCATATGATATAATGCCTCACAGAATATGTAGGACACTATATTGCTAATGCTTGTAAAAGTAAGACCGCTTATTCCAAAAAAAATTTTATTACATAACAAACCAATTAAAAAGGCAGACACCAAAAAAAAGAATGATACAATCCAGCCAATTACCAATTTTGAGAAGAAGTAACTCCATCGTGACAGACCTTTTTCTATATAATGTTTTACAGTCCCTTGACGAAAATCATTTGAGAAATAGTAGCTGCAAAAAATAATCAAAGGGAATACAACTGGGTAATAATTAAAAAAAGAATCCCAGTAATTTGCAGAAACTTCTGTACCTACCAAATATTCTCTCATGCCAATCGTTGCTTTTTGTGCATAAGCACATAAGAATATCCATCCTGTCATCATAAGAAAACATACTTTCAAGACTTTTCCATGTATCGCTTTATAAAAATCAGCTCTAATTAAATTAAGCATTGACTATGCCTCCTCTCATTTTTTCATTAAAGTAATCTTCCAGTGACTCCTTTGTTACAGTACATTCATCAACAGCAATTCCATGATTAACCAGTAAGGAGTTTACAATTCCGGGATTGTCTACATATTCAAAAATCCGAATATTATTATCGGAAAGAATTTCGTAGTTTTTAGTATGGAGATTTTTCTCTATTAAAATAGCGGCCTGTGCAGTATCTGATGCCTTAATTTTTAAACAACATTGACATTTTTCATTTAATTCTTTTGCAGTAATTTCTTCAATCAGCTTGCCATTTTTAATAATGCCGTATTTTGTTGCAATTTTTGACAATTCCCCCAAGATATGACTGGAAATCATAATGGTAATATGTTCTTCCCTATTTAGTTTTAATAAGAAATTCCTCATATCTTGTATTCCAGTCGGATCTAAGCCATTGATAGGTTCATCAAGAATCAGAAAATCAGGATTTCCCAACAAGGCAACGCCAATGGCTAAACGCTGTTTCATACCTAATGAAAATTTTTTGACAATTTTATTTTCATATTGTGACAGACCCACCTGCTTTAAAATTTGTTGTACAGATTCTTTACTTGACAGTCCATATGCTTTTCTAAATACTTCCAAATTTTGTTTTGCGGTTAATTCTTCATAAAGTGCCGGAGATTCAATCACACAACCAATACGATAACGCTCAGTCTGGGGAACAAAATTTCCAAATAGTTCAACAGAGCCTTCTGATGCTTCAACCAAACCTGCAATCATTTTCATTAAAGTAGACTTACCAGCACCATTCTCTCCAATCAATGCCGTTGCAAATCCCTGCGGAATCGTTAACTGTGGAATATCTA
>ERZ779894.696-NODE-696-length-38079-cov-3.656691_pt1 | contig 38079 bp, 36 predicted proteins | sample MGYA00511587_ERZ779894 | MGnify/ENA primary metagenome ERZ779894 (study PRJEB29588, sample SAMEA2160490) | human gut metagenome | biome: human gut; feature: human-associated habitat; material: faeces | place: Denmark | collected 2008/2010 ... | reverse complement strand
CCCGCACGCCAATGTCTACCTGGTTGTTGAGCAGCTCCAGCCCCAGGTCCTTACACTGGTTGGAGAACCACTCAGCACCAGATCGGCCCGGGGCGGCGATGAGATATTTGCAGGCCACCTCGCCCCCCTTGGCCAGAGTCAGGCGGTAGCCCCCCTCTGCCCGGGCGATGGCGGCCACCTCGGTATTAAAGGAGAACTCCAGCTTGTCCCGCAGTCCCTCGTAGATATTGGTGAGGATGCGCAGATTATTCTCTGTGCCCAGGTGCTTACACCGGGCCTGAAGCAGGTGGAGGTCAAAGGCCAGGGCCCGGCGGGCCAGAGCCTTGGCCTCTGGGGACTCGGTGGAGAATACCTGGTCAGTGGCCCCGTGACGGACGTTGATGGAGTCCACATAGTCAATGAGCTCCATGACATCCCTGTACACAAAAGGCTCGTGCATCTTCAGGTGTACCGGGGGTATGCTCTTCGCAGCCATTCCCATTATGGGGTTCTCAAAAAGTGCGGCGTCATTGAACTTGCCTTTCTCAATCTTGCCCTCAGTTCCGTATATGGAGGGGGACATCATGTTCTCTCCGCCTGCAAGGGCAGAATAGAACATGCCGTAGACGTTGTTGCCAAAGTCAAGCAGGAAGGCAAAGTTGTCGTCAACTTCGCTCTCAATTATCTGCTCGCCAAACTTGAACTCCTTCATTATCTGGCCGCCCATGCAGGATACGCGCTTAACAGGACCCAAGATGCCGGTCATGGAAGTCAGGCCATAAACTGCGTGGTCATACTGCGGGCCGCCGTCGGGTTTCTTATAGTACCAAGTGGGGATGAGCGGCTCAGAGCCATAGTTCTCATGCCTGTAGCCCTCGCGCAGGTGGTAGAGCAGAACACCGCGCACGCCGCCTATGGCGTAGGTAAGCCTGCCCAGCTTGTTCTCCAGCACCATGCGGCGGGAGATGCGGTTTATAGGCATTGCCATCATGCCGGGAGAGGCGCTGATCTTGACGTTCATACGCTTGGCCTCCTCAATGAGTTCGGCGGCTTCGGCGCTGGTCATGGACATGGTTTTGTTAAAGTGCACATGCTTGCCGGCGCGTATAGCCTTGAGGCCCTGCTCATAGTGGAAGCGTATCGGGGAACAGATAGAGACCGCGTCAACGTCGGGGTCGGCCAGAAGCTCATCGTCGGTCATGTACCACTTCTTTATCCCATACTGCTTTGCCATGGCCTCTGCACGCCCCGGAACGGGGTCGCATACCGCGGCCATAAACACCTTATCCGTGGAATCCCCAAGCTCAAGGTGCTTGAAGATAGAATTTATAGCAATTTCTCCTGAGCCAATGGCCCCAAGTCCCAACGGTTTCAAATCTGCATCCTCCTGTCTTTCTTTTCTCAGAAGCCTTCCACTATCTCCAACATTTTGGCCACGTACTGCCGGGAGATCTTGCGGTTATACTCCACGCGGTCATCGCGCTCCTCGTCGTTGGTCGGGAGCTTGAAAGCGGGCTCAGCCAGCAGAGGCATGCCCTTCGGATTAGGAGACTTCTCAATTATAAGCTTAAGTATGCTTTCAAAATCCATATAGCCGTCGCCCAGATAGCAGCCGGTAGTCACCAAGGGCATGTCCGGATACAGTTTTGTGCGCAGTGGATTGTCAACGACGGCAAAATCTTTAAAATGTGCCGCTACGGCGTATGGAGCCAGGTACTCGGCATCCTCCATGGGATCGCAGCAGGCAACGGCGCCGTTGCCGAAGTCATAAAGCGCCATGACGTTCTTCGAGCCGACTTCCTCAATAACGGAGGCTATCTCGCGGCCGTTGAAATCGCAGTGATTCTCATAGGCAAAAACCAGGCCAGTGCCTTCAAGCATATCGGCCATGACCTTGAGGTTCGCAACAATGAACTTCTTTTGCTCTGAGAAGGGGAATTCCTTGTTATAGCGGCTTTTGGCAACATTATTGTGCCCGTAGCCGCCGCACAGAATACGGCTGTTCAGTGCCTTAGCCATGGTTATCGTCTTTTCGACGCCCTTGGCTGCAACCGAGCTGTCCGGCGCATCGTCAGGTGCGGAAACGCCCATCATGGCACCGGTTGCGCCCCATGCATCCACACGCAGGGGCAGGCCGGCAAGGCCCCATACCGTGAACGGGTAGAGCAGAAGCTCAACATCACGTTCCCTGGCCATGCCCGCCATCTCACTTAAAGTGTCGGTCGTCAGCTCCTTGGGGATCATGTGCGGGAACAGCGACACGGCACGGGCGCCAAGGCGCGAGCACTCCTCAAGAGTCCATATATATGACTCCATGCCGGCAGGAGTGCCGGCAGGAGGCATTAAGTTGAACGGTTGAAAACCAACCCTGAAATCATATGTGTTTCCCATCGGCACTCCTCAGATTAGCTCTGTCACTTAAGGCCAAGGACTATCGGGGTGGACTTATAGCCGATGCCCATCCTGTCTATTCCCATGTCAATGAGCTTCAGGAACTTCTCCCTGTCGCGTATGCCGCCGGCGCCCTTAACCTTGCAGCGCCCCTGGGCGGCCTCCATCATGGCCTCGATGACCTCATATGTAGCACCCTCGTTTTTGCCGCCGGTGAAGAAGCCGGTGGAGGTCTTGACGAAGTCAGCTCCCGCCGCTATAGCAACCTCGGTGGCCTTCTTTACTTCGTCTATAGTGAGAGCATCAACTTCGAAAATGACCTTCACATTGGTGCCGTACTTGTGGCAGACGTCGCAGACAGCCTTGATATCAGCCTGAACGTCATCCCACTTGCCGCTGCGAATCCAACCGTAGTTTGCGACGATGTCGAGATCCTCAATGTCGCCGTCGCGGCAAATGATCTCGGCCTGCGCTACCTTGGACTCGGTGCTGGACAGACCGAAGGGGAAATCGCAGACCACGCAGATGCCCGTCTCAGTGCCCTTGGTGAGCTCACGAGCTATGGGCAGCGACGCGGGATTGATGCAGACTGTGGCGCAATGATAGTCAATGCCCTCCTGAATGTATCTACGAATATCATCCTGAGTAAACTCCGGCTTGAGGACGGACTGGTCAATATACCTTCCAAGTTCCTCAACACTCATTTCGCAAGCTTTCTTAGTCGGTTTCATACTAAATCGCGGCGCTTAGTGCGCCTGGCTCCTTTCAAAAGAAATTCGGAGGTTTTCCGTTCTATTATTTGCTGCCCTTTTTGCTCCTGACGACGTCAATATAAACAGCGATGAGCAGCAGCGCGCCTTTGACGAGGGACTGCGCATAGGTGTTCATGCTCAGCAGGTTCATGCCGTTGGCCAGTATCGAGAAGAACAGCATGCCGAGCAGAGTGCCGACGATGTTGCCCTTGCCGCCCGCAACAGACAGGCCGCCGATAATGACAGCTGCGATGGCGTCCATGTCAGCGCCGGTGCCCTGGTTCGGGACGGCAACATAGCCCTGAGCAATGTAGAGCATCGTAGCCAGACCCGCACATCCGCCGGAGATCATGAAGGCGATGGCCCTGGTCTTTTTGACGTTGATGCCAGAAAGATAGGCCGCTTCCTCACTGCCGCCGACAGATATGACGTTTCGACCGAAGCGTGTGTACTTCAATACTATGCCAATGACGATATAAACTATGGCTGCTATTACGATCATGGTGGGGATGCTGAAAATGTCTCCGCGGCCGATCCACTTGATGAAGTCGTCGCTGATCTGGATCATCTCACCGTCGGACACGATGTATGCAAGGGCACGGAACACAAGCTGCGTGCCGAGGGTCGTAATGATCGGGGAGATGTGCATGTAGTTCATGACAAGCCCGTTGCAGATGCCGCAGAGTACGCCGACCGCTATGGCGACCAGCAGAAGCACGGGACCCGTGATGCCAGCCCTGTAGGCCACACCAACTACCATGCCGCTGAAAGCCATGATCGACATCTGCGAGAGGTCGAGACCGCCGAGCAGCATGGACACCGTTACGCCGGCCGCGATGATGCCGGATGCCGACATGTACACTCCGATGTTTTTAATGTTAGCCGTCGTGAGGAAGTACGGCGATGCAAAGGCCCAAACTATGGACAGCGCCACAACAGCGATAAGAACGCTGCCGTATGAGTTGAACGCATTTTTGCCTGCTCCCTTGAGGCGGTTGCCAAATCCAATTCCGGTGTTTTCCATCTGTTACTCTCCTATTGCGCTCTTTACTATATTCTTCTGAGTGATGTCATCTCCCTCGTACTCGGCTACAAGCCTTCCCTCGTGTATGACATAGACCCTGTCTGCTATGCCTATAAGTTCAGGCAGCTCCGCCGCGACGTAAATAACACCGCAGCCGGCCTTGCACAGGGCTTCGATATCCTTGTATATCTCAACTTTAGCGCCGACGTCTATGCCCTTTGTCGGGTCATTGAGCATAAATACCTTCGGCTTAGTGGCAACCCACTTCGAGATAACAATTTTCTGCTGATTGCCGCCGGAAAGCGAGGATACTGGTGTATAGGGAGAGGGCGTTTTGATCCGGTAGTTGTTTATCCATTTGAGAGCGGTTTCTTTTTCCTTCTTCAGATTAATAAACAATCCGTTTACAAAGTCCTTCAGAGTTACGATGGTCAGATTGTTGAGCACCGAATGACCAAGCATCAGGCCCTCACGCTTGCGTTCGGCGGGAACATAGGCAAGACCGGCATTCTTTGCATCCATGGGCTGGTGAATTTGAATCTTTTTGCCCTGGACATAGAACTCGCCCGTCTTGTATTTTCGCACACCGAAGGCGCACTGGATGATCTCAGAGCAACCGGAACCCATTAGTCCGTACAGGCCGACAATCTCGTGCTTGCGCACGTTTAAAGAAATGTCGTGAAGGAACCCGTCGTCCAGGTTCTTGATCTCAAATACCACTTCCCCAAGTTCGCGCTTGGACACGGGGTACATGTCCTTGAGCTCACGGCCGCACATGCTGTTTATGATGGCGTCTTTAGTAGTGTCCTTAATATCGCCCTCATAGACGCTTTCGCCGTTTCGAAGGACCTGCACACGGTCAGCTATGGTGAAGACCTCGTCCAACTTATGGGAGATGTATATGATGCCCTTGCCCTCGGACTTGAGCTTGCGGATTATGTCCATGAGCTTGTCGGTCTCCTCCTGGTTGAGCGCCGATGTCGGCTCATCCATGATTATGACCTTGAGGTCCTTGGAATAGGCGCGGCCTATTTCCACAAGCTGCTGTTCCGCGGTGGATAGTTGCCCCAGGAGGGTGGCGGGGCTAAGATGCCCCAAGCCAACCTGCTCCTGAATATTCCTGCTGTCCGCATATAGTTTGCCGTAGTCAACGAAACCATTGCGGGTCGGCTGAGCGCCGAGATAGATGTTTTCTGCTATCGAGAGGCCCTTGACGTTTGTGAGCTCCTGATATATTGCGGTTATGCCTAGCGCCAGAGCTCTCGAGGGAACCATTTTACCTTCGTCTTTTCCCTCGAAAAACACCTGTCCTTCATCCTGCTGATAGGCGCCGGACATGATCTTTATGAGCGTGGACTTGCCAGCGCCGTTTTCACCGACAACGGTAAGCACTTCTCCTGCGTTTATTCTGAGACTGACGTTGTTAAGTGCAATAACGCCTGGGAATCGTTTAGTGATTCCCTTCATTTCGAGCAGGGTATTGCTCAATATTGCAACACCTCCAAGTTTGCTGTAGTTATATGGTGGTTATTGATTTGTCGTGATTAGTCGGGGTAGTATTCGTACACGTTGGCCGCAGTGACCATGACGCCGCTGTGCTCCGTGAAGGCCTCAGGATTTTCGCCGGCCATGATGGCATTGACCTTGTCGAGGAGCTTGTACCCATAGGTAGAGGTCTGAAGGTCAATAGAGCCGTACCAGGTGCTGTACTCTCCGGAGTCGGCATACTGCTTGATGTGGTTAATGAAGGTCTCGGTGCAGTCGCAGGAAAGCAGCATGACCTTGTCGGAGAAACCGGCGTCGGCGCAGGCGTTCACAATGACTGGGGCGAAGGTATCGGTGCAGGTGATGTAGAGGATATTCTGCGCATCGGGGTGAGAGGTAAGCATACTGGCAGTATTTGCGCCTATTGTGCTGGTGTCCAGACCGGTGTCAATCTTAACCCACTCAACGTCGGCAAGGTACTCATAGCCCGGAGTGTTCATAAGGGTGGTCACAGCGTTGTCGGTGCGGGAGGCCATGGCAGGAACGGCGTTATAGGCGTTGGCAGTGACGATGAGGTCAATCTTGCCGCCCCACTCTTCCTGTACTGCCTCGGCAGCGAAGTTCCCGAAGAACTCGCCCAGGCCGTCATTGGAAGTGCCGTAGCTGTAAGCACCTTCGACGGGGCAGTTGAACGCAACGGCCATGAAGGGCATTCCGGACTCGACAGCCTCTTCAGCGTAGGCGTTTGCAACTTCCTCGATGGAGTAGCCGTCAACAATGATGTCAACCTGCTGGGTTATGAGGGAGTCATAAGCCGAACGCATGCCGGCGCTGTCCTCGGCGATCTGATAGATCATCTCGACACCCTGCTCTTCGCAGGCGGCGGTGAAGCTCTCAAGGACCTCTTTCCAGAAGCCGTCGGACGGGTCGGAGGTTATGTAGCCGATCTTGAAGCTGCCATCGGCGGCATCTCCGGATTCAGACGGTGCGCTGCTATCTACAGGATCCTCAGCTTGCTCTCCGCATCCGGAAAGCACAAAGCAGAACAGCATGGCGATAGCGAGCAGCATTGACAGTTTTCTTTTCATTTAGTCGTCCTCCTGTTTTTAATATTTTCTCTCCATTGGGTTTCAAATACTTGCAAAATGCTTTTGCAAGGTTTGCTCGTTAACGACATAATACCTAAGATATTTGCAATTATCAACAATTATTTGCGATTCTTTGCGCCGTATTTGCAATTTTGTGATAATTCAACAGATTTTATTCTTAAAATTCTAATGTTTAGCGATGTAATATGGTAATATTTCCTATTGTTATTTAAAAATGCAAAAGAAGGACAGGCAGTGCAATATTGCACTGCCTGTCCTTTTATTGTTGTACTGCCCTTATACTATTATAAAATTGTCTGGCGCATTGCTCAGTTTTGGGCAGTCGTCACAGAAAACTTGCTCAAAGTTGCTCAGAGAATCAAGTTTGCAAAAACTGCGTCTGTTTATCTTGCCTGAGTCAAGAAGCAGGTAACTATGGTCGCCATTTTGCCTTGCAACATTTTTGATGGCCAGTGTGTCAAGCTCGTTCGTGTAAGCCAGTCCTTCTTCCAAATCGGCGCAGGTGCAGCTGATAAAAACACGGTCAAAGTGAAACTGGGACAAAGCCTGCTGGGTCAGCGTACCTACGCTCATAGCGTAGTGAGTAAGATATGTTCCACCAATCAGTACTATCTCGGCTGCCGGATTATTCATTGAGCGAACAAAAAGCTCACTGTGTGTGACTATCTTTACAGCTCGTTTTTCGAGAAATTTTGCGAGTGCGGCCGCACTGGTGCCGCCGTCAACGAAAATGCACTCTCCGTCCTGAATGTACTCACAGGCCTTTTTTGCAACTCGAAGTTTGCCATCATAGTTTAGAGACTTTTTTGAACGCATGGTAAGTTCAGCGTTATTACTGAAGTCGTTAGTTGACTCGGTAAGCTTTGCGCCTCCTGTAACACGCTTGAGCCTGCCCTCGTTCTCGAGTTTCTCAAAGTCGCGCCTCACAGTTGCTTCAGAGATCCCCAACTCCTTGGCAACATCCTTAAGGTTAATTATTCCCTTTTCATTAAGCTGTGAAATAATGTATCGCGTTCTTTCTGAAGCAAGCACCCTGTGCCCCCCCCTCCACATTTTTGTGTACTTAAAAAACTACTACGGTTTTTTGAAAATGTCCACAGAAATTGTCAACTTTTGAGCGGATGCAACGCAAAATACTCGTAGAACAGCTTAAGAAGTGCCGGTTTGTTGACATCCCACTCGATGTTGAATCGTGAAGCGGGTACAACTACCATCCACCCGCCGCAGGTCTCCCTGAGTTCCTCAACGCTCATTCCACACAGTTCGGCATAGTCACGTTCATAGGCTCTCACAAAGCGCCTTATATTTCCACGAGCTTTCTGCATCACTGCTGCACGTTCAGGGTCCACCTTGCCGGGCTGTGCGTTACCGCCAAAGTCAAACATCTGTATGGTTCTCGCTACGTCGGCAAATGGGTCACCCGAGCTGGCATCGCTCCAATCGATCGTAACCATACCTTTGGCATTGGAAAGCAGATTTCCCGGATGGTAGTCATTGTGACAGAGCTTGTTGTCGTCCGGCAGCGTCTCAAGCAGACGGAGCATCCTGTTGGTAAGATCTGAGCCCAAATTATACTCAGACAGCTTAAGCAGCCGCTCATATCTAACCTTACTGTCTTCAAGCCCGTCCGCTGTGCACTGATGCATGTCATAGTGTATTTTTGCAAAACCCGCAGCCACTTCCTCTGGCTCAACCTGACCGGTTATCAACAGCTTCATCATGCTCTCGCCGCTGATATACTCCTGTAGCATGGCGCGCTTGCCTTGGTAATCCGCAATATAGCCCCTGTACTCAGGAACAAGTAAACCGCAGTTCTGTACAACACGTGTACAGAGTATTTCCCTGTCTATGTCCTCCTGCGGTACATAGTCACGGTATATCTTAATTATGTTGTCATCATCGTAAAGCTCTACATCGGCGGTAAAGCCGGTAGTGTTTCTCTCAAATGTTTCCATATACCCGCCTCTTTCAATATTTTTCACGTTCTTGCTTGTATTCTACAACTATTTTTATTTTCCGTCAAGTATTTGCAAATACTTCTGCTGCTCAAACCACATATACCAGAATAGGATTCTATAGACCGGCAGTATATGGAGGTGAGTGCGTGGAGGTTCGCCGCGCTGCTGCGTATATAAGAGTTTCGACCGACGAACAAGCAGAACTTTCGCCGGAGAGTCAGCTGGAGGAGATACGTAAATTTGCGGCACGTGAAAGCATTGAGCTGCTTAATGACAGCATTTACATTGACACGGGCATTTCAGGAAAACGTGCTGAAAACCGTCCGGAGTTCATGCGTATGATGGCAGCCGCGAAGTCAAACGGCTGCCCATTTTCGGTCATACTTCTGTGGAAATACTCAAGATTTGCGCGCAACCAGGAGGAGAGCATATTTTATAAGTCCATACTGAGAACACGCTGCGGCATAGACGTCATAAGCGTGACTGAGCCGCTGATTGAGGGACCTTTTGGCAGCCTTATCGAGCGCATAATAGAGTGGATGGATGAGTTCTACTCAATTCGTCTGAGCCAGGAGGTTAAAAGGAGCATGCGGGTAAATGCCGAGCATGGCAAGCTCCAGTGTTCAGCGTCCTTCGGCTATGAGGTACGCGAAGGAGTGTTGTTTCCTAAGGCAGACGAGGCTGAATATGTACAAAGAATATTCGAGGCCTTTATCTCTGGCTCCGGCACATATGCCATTGCAAGGGAGCTGAACGATTTGGGAGTCAGGACGCATCGCGGCAACAAGTTTGAAAGCCGAACGGTGGAATACATACTCCGAAATCCTGTCTATATCGGCAAGCTGCGCTGGAATCCCTCCGGGCACACCAGACGGGATTTTTCAAATGCAAACATAATTGTTTCTGACGGCGGACACAAACCCATCATTAGCGACGAAACATTTTGGACGGTTCAGAGCATACTGAATCGAGCAAAAACGAAGCAGATGGGCCGCACATGTTCCACAGGTGAACTAAAATGCTGGATATCCGGGCTTGTAAGGTGCAGCGCCTGTGGAGCAACATTGATTTTTTCAAAGCCAGGCTATTACAAGTGCAACAACTACTCGCGCGGACGCTGCCGATATTCGCAGCACATACGAGCTGATCTGCTTGAAAACGCGCTTTTTTCACGTTTTAAGCTGGATTGCTCAGAGTCTGACACTTTGAGCTTTGATTGCACCCCGCGTAATACTCAGGCAGACGACATCGCGCGCGCGAATGATGCGGTTCACAAATTGTCTGTGAGGAAATCCAGGCTGTTAGAGGCGTACCTGGAAGGAGACATTGAACTGTCAGCATTCTCAGCAGCCAATAAGGAGTTGGAGGCCGCCCTGAGGAGGGCGGAGGCCGAGCTGAAGCCCACCTCAGTCGGTGTTAAAGTCGGAAGGCAGGCCACAATTGACGATGCGTCAAACGCATTATCAGACCTCAGTTCAATATCAGCTGAAGCGAAACAGATTAATACAGCCATGCGCTCAGTGATTGAGAGCTGTATATTTGATAAAGCCTCGCTGAGCATGAAGGTGGTGTACCGCTTCGACGTAGAAGAATCGCAGCAAACTGCAATACGGGGGCCCGGACGGTGAGCTTGGCGCATCTCTGAGATATCTGAGCCAGCGTTATTCCATGCCCAGCCCCGAGATCAAAGGTCTGCTGACCGACATCGGCGGCGGCAGTACCGAGCTGGTATTCTATCAGGATCACGCCATCCAGCGGGCAACTTCTCTGCCCATGGGCTCTTTGAATCTGTACCAGCAGTATGTAAAAAATCACCTTATCGCGAAAAAATCCGAATTACAGCAGATTCAGAAAGAAGTGCGCAAAAAATTACAGGAATTGCCGCCTCAGAAAACGGTGATTTCCGATCTGTGCGCCATCGGCGGTTCTGCCCGTGCGGCAATGCAGATGGTGCAGGCTGTTTCCAAAAAGAAGAAGGAACAGCCCCTCCCTTATTACGATCCTGCCTGCCTGAAAGCTATTCTGGACAGTGCATGTGATACACCCGATATTTTTATCAAACAACTGCTGAAAACCGCGCCTGACCGTATCCATACGTTCCTGCCCGGTATTACAGTTTTATATACCATTGCTGAGTTTTACAACATCTCCCGCATCACCACCATCAACTATGGTGTAAGGGAAGGTTATTTGTACTATTTGTTAGAACAGAGGGGGAAAATCCATGGGCGCCAATAAATATCCGTTCACTCAAAACCGTGAACTTTCCTGGCTGCGGTTCAACGACCGTGTCCTTAGTGAAGCCATGGATGAAACCTTGCCTTTGCTGGAAAGATTAAAGTTTATCTCCATCTTCACCAGCAACCTGGATGAGTTTTTCATGATCCGTGTGGGCAGCCTTTTTGACATGATGCATGTGAAAGCCCATGCCATCGACAACAAATCCGGCATGACCCCCAAAGAACAGCTGGAACATATTTACCGCGCTGTGCGTCCCCTTTGCGAAAAGCGGGATAAACTCTTTGGCAGTATTCAATTGCAGCTTCGCGCCCATGGCGTTTCTCATCTTGCTTATACAGAATTGGAATCTGTGGAACAAAAATATGTGAAGCAGTATTTCAAATCTTCCGTCTTGCCTATCTTATCTCCGCAGATTGTGGATACCCACCATCCGTTTCCACATCTGCAAAACAAAGTCCTCCATGTATGCGCGATGCTGAAATTCAAAAACAAGCAGGTCTTTGCCGTCATTCCTGTGCCTCAGGCGCTGCCTGAAGTTTTATTCCTGCCGGGAATCGACGTGCGCTACATCCGTATGGAAGACATCATACTGGAATTTATGGACCAAGTTTTCGATAACTACACCGTCGATGAAAAGGTTTGTATCTGCATCACCAGAAACGCGGATATCAACCCCGACGATGAAGCCTTTGACGTAGGCAGCGACTTTCGGAAAAAAATGAAGAAAGTGCTGGGACAGCGGCGGCGGCTGGCGCCTGTGCGTATGGAGATCTCCCATTCTATCAGCGAACATTTCATCTCCTATCTGTGTGAACATCTGACACTGACGCCTGCCATGATTTACACCACATCCGCCCCTATGACCATGGGATATGTATTCTCCCTGGCGGATAAGCTCACCGACACCAAGCGGAAAGCGTTGACCTACCCTGTTTTTAAACCACAGTATCCTGCCCGCATCCACAAAAACGAAAGCATCCTGCGGCAGGTGCAGAAAAAAGACATCCTGCTTTCCTATCCCTTTGAAAGCATGGAGCCTTTCCTGCAAATGATCAAAGAAGCATCCAATGACCCTACGGTCATTTCCATTAAAATTACCATTTACCGTCTGGCTAGAAAGACCAAACTGGTGGAATATCTCTGCAACGCGGCGGAAAACGGCAAGGACGTTACCGTTCTCATTGAACTGCGGGCACGTTTTGACGAACAGAACAACATCGACTGGTCAGAACGTCTGGAGGAGGCCGGATGTACCATCATTTACGGCTTCGAGGATTACAAAGTTCATTCCAAACTCTGCCTCATCACCAAAAAAGAACGTGGCGAAATCCAGTACATCACCCAGATCGGCACCGGCAACTACAACGAGAAAACCGCTGAAATGTACACAGACCTTTCTCTGCTGACAGCCAATCAGGAAATCGGTCAGGATGCCAATATTTTCTTCCAGAACATGGGTATCGGCAACCTCATGGGCAGCTACAAATACCTGCTGGTTGCTCCTGTGAGCCTGAAAACCTCTGTCATGCGCCTCATTGACGAGGAAATCGCCAAAGGAAATGACGGACGCATTTTCCTGAAGCTCAACTCCCTGACGGACATCGACATCATCGAAAAGCTGAAAGAAGCCTCCTGTGCAGGGGTGCAGATTCAGATGATGATCCGCGGCATCTGCTGCTTACTGCCTCAGGTTCCCGGCATGACAGAAAACATCCGTGTGTTCAACGTGGTAGGACGTTATCTGGAACATTCCCGTATCTACTGCTTCGGCAGCGGCAAAAACGAGAAAATGTATATTTCCTCCGCCGACTTCATGACAAGAAATACGGAACGCCGTGTGGAAGTAGCCGCACCCGTTTATGACCCAGACATCCAAGCACAGATCCACAACGTCATGGATGCAGCCAAGGCCGATAATGTAAAAGCACGTATCCTCTGTGCCGACGGGGAATACATCAAAAAACCCTTTACAGGCACTGCCGTTGACAGCCAGCAGCTTTTGATGCAGCAGGCACAGCAGCAAGCGACAACTCCATCCGAACCGCCGCAGAAAGAAGGCTTTTTCGCCCGTCTGCGCCATCGGATTTTCAAATAGACAACATCTCCCTATCTTCGGGCAATGTGTTTTCATCGCTGCGCATTGCCGTATATACCAAAAAAAGACGTGAACTTGAGGAATCTCTTGTCCACGTCTTTTCTTATTTCTTTTTATACTGCTTATTTGCCTGCCAGATATGCCCGCAGCAGTTCTTCCATGGCTTCATAACTTTCCATGAAGTTCATTTTGCCACGGAGCTCAGAAGCGCCGGGCAGTCCTTTCATATACCACGCCATGTGCTTACGCATTTCCCGCACGCCGATATACTCCCCTTTGTAGTCAATGAGCATACGTGCGTGACGCAGGGCTTTTTCCACCCTCTCTTCCGCTGTAGGCTCCGGCAGAAGCTCTCCTGTTTCCAGATAATGAATGATACGCTTGAACAGCCAAGGGTTCCCCTGAGCACCTCTGCCCACCATGATGGCATCACAGCCTGTATAGTCCAGCAGAGCTTTGGCATCCTGTGGTGTAAACACATCCCCATTGCCAATAACAGGAATGGAAACGGCTTCTTTCACCTGACGGATGATATCCCAGTCAGCTTTGCCGCTGTAATACTGCTCTCTGGTGCGTCCATGAACTGCCACCGCTGCCGCGCCGTTGGCTTCGGCAATTTTCGCAACTTCCACAGCGTTGATATGGTCGTCGTCAAAGCCTTTACGGAATTTGATGGTGACAGGCTTATTCTGGCTTTCCACCAGAGATTTTACAATCTGTCCCACCAGTTCCGGTGTCTTTGTGATGGCGCTGCCTTCCCCGTTTTTGACGATTTTCGGCGCAGGGCAGCCCATATTCACATCAATGATGTCAAAGGGATAAGGCTCGATTTTCTTGCCCATTTCCCCCAGAATTTTCGGGTCAGAGCCAAAAAGCTGGATGGCTGTGGGACGTTCTGCCTCCTCCACCTGCAACAGTTCTGTGGTGTTTTTGTTGTTATATAAAATGCCTTTTGCGCTGACCATTTCGGAATAAACCAGACCACAGCCCATTTCCTTGCAGAGCAGACGGAAAGGCAGGTCTGTGACCCCAGCCATGGGCGCCAGAAAAACATTGTTGTCCAATGTTACATTTCCAATTTTCATTTTCTTCCTCCAACATGCGATTTCTGCCCGTTTTCCGGGCTTTTCCTATCCTATCATATCAGAAAAAAACAGGCAAGACCTGAAAAGAAAATTTCTGTCTGCCTGTTTTGGATTTACTTGTTTTTGTGATACAGAATTTTCAGACCTTTCAATGTCAGAACAGGGTCAAGAACATCGAAAATCTTACGGTCGGGGTCAATGACTCTTGCCAGACCGCCTGTGGCAATAACCTTCATATCCGGCATATTCAGCTCTTTTTTCAGCTGGTCAATGATATAAATGGTCTGCCCAATGTGTCCCAGCACCAGACCTGCCTGAATACTGCCTACAGTGTTCTTTACAATGATAGACTTGGGCTTTTTGATTTCAATCTTGGGCAACTGTGCCGCACGCTGTGTCAATGCATCTGCACAGACAGAAATACCCGGCGTGATAAGACCTGTGATAAATTCGGATTTTTCGTTCAGTACGTCAAAAGTGTTGGCTGTACCGTAATCAATGACCACCGCAGGGCCGCCATAAATTTCATTGACTGCCACCAGATTGACAATACGGTCTGCCCCAACGCCCTTGGGGTTATCCCGTTTGATGGAAATGCCAGTTTTCATGCCTGCGCTGACAATCATGGGCTCAATATGGAAATATTTCCGAATGCCCTGTGTCAGAGAATACATGATATCCGGCACAACAGAAGAAATGATGACCGCGTCAATGCTGCTTGCCTTTACATCGGAAGCGTCAAAGAGGGAATGGATAAAGATACCCGTTTCGTCTGCAGTTCTGACACCGGCTGTTGCCATACGCCAGCACTTAATGAGTTTATCCCCGCGGTATACCCCCAAAACATAGTTGGTATTCCCTACATCAATTACCAAAAGCATGTATATTTCCTCCTAAAAATCATCTTCTGTTCCGATTCTTTTCATAGAGCAGGCGCAAGCCCTGCAATGCCAGAACCGGGTCGTATACGTCGAAGATTTCTTCGTTTTCATCAATGACTTTCGCCAGACCGCCTGTGGCGATGACTTTGATATTTGGCATATCCAGTTTATCTTTAATCTGCTGGATGATATAAATGGTTTCGCCAATATGTCCCAACACCAAACCAGCCTGAATACTGTCTACTGTATTTTTTGTAATCAGTGTTTCAGGACGTTTGATTTCAATCTTAGGCAGCTGAGCAGCTCTCCGTGTCAGAGCGTCTGCACAAATCTGCACGCCGGGTGCAGTGATGCCTGTGAGAAATTCGCCTTTTTCACTGACAACGTCAAAAGTTGTGGCTGGGCTGTAATCCACCACAATGGCAGGGCCGCCGTAGAGTTCATAAGCCGCCACCAGATTGACGATACGGTCAGTCCCCATTTCCTTGGGGTTTTCCATCCGCAGATTGATGCCTGTTTTCATGCCGGCACGAACCACCATAGGTTCTCTCTGCAAATATTTCCGAATACCGCTCAACAGGGAATACATCACGTTTGGCACTACGGAAGATACCACAACGGCGTCAATTTCAGAAATATCCATACCGGAGTGGACAAACAGCATCCGCAGCAGCATACCTGTTTCATCGGAAGTACGGCTGCTGAGGGTGGAAAGCCGCCAGTTTGCCACCAGCTTGTCCCCGTCAAAGACGCCCAATGTGCTGTTGGTATTGCTTACATCAATGACTAAAATCATGCTTGATCTCCTCTGTTCAAAAAAAATACCTTTTTCAAAAAACGGCACGGGAACCCGTTCCCGCGCCGTAAAAACATCATTTCTATTTCTTTCTCTTAAGCCCGTTTTTTATGTACGGCTTTGCTCAGAGCCTTGGAAACGATACCGCCTGCAACACAGCTTGCGGGCATTTCCAACGCACCGTTGACACCTACGAACAGTACCACGAATACCAGAGGGTTTACATTGCCGAAAGTCTGGTTCAGACCCTGAATGTAATCTGTGTTCCAGAACAACAGAACCAGTGTGCCCATGAAGAACAGAGTGTTCAGGAATGCTGCCAGAAAACCGCCTGCGAAATAACTGAAGGTGTTGGTACGATCTACTTTATGGATCAGCTGGAACAAAACACCGGTAAGCCAACCCATGAGTGCACGGGTAGGTACGCATACCAAGAAGGTATACAGGGGGCTGATGCTGAACAATGCACTGGTGAAAGCGCTGGGTGCTGTCAGTACCTGATAAAAGCTGGTTGCACCAAAGACAAGTCCCAGCCACAGCCCTGCTTTGGGGCCGATGATCATGGCACCGATGGCTACAGGAATCATCATCAGGGAAATGGAAAGTCCCAATGTGCGGAAGTATCCCAGCGGTGTGAAGGACATGACAATCAGGATTGCTGTCATCAGACCGATGCTGGTCAGCTCGCCAACAGACATCTTGCTTTTGGCTACGGGTTTGTTTACAACTGTTTCGCTCATATGTATTTGCTCCTTTCATTCTCATTCTTATAAGATATAAGATGATATGGAAAATAGTAACCGTTCCGCGTTTCAGCACAGACGCAGTATATTTGCCCTCCTCTGGGACATAACATCTTCGGCTGTTTTCCTGCTGTTTCGCGTAACCACCATACATTATAACAGCAAATGAAAGGATTGCAACGTTTTTTTGCAATTTTTTGTTATTTTTTATACAAACTATTTATTTCCAGTTTCTTTTTCTGCCTTTTTCAGCAATTCTTCCTTGATCTTTTCTCCCTCTTCTGTGAAATATACCGCATACCACAGTTCCAGAGCTTTCAAAAGTTCCTTTTTTTCCCGCTGGATGCGTTTGACCTCCAATTCCGCACCAATATCGTCGAAATCGAAATCGTCTTCCTGCTTCACAGTTTCAAAATACAATTCCCCGTCTTCGTTAAATCCCATCAAAAAGGTACAGCCCAGTTTCTGCGCCAGTACCACACAAATGACCCGTACTTCTTCCTGAATGCTCTCGGGGAGGGCCTGAAACTCCGGCTCCAAAAAATATTTCTGTTCTGCATAACTGGCTGCCGCCAATACTTTTCTTTCCATTAAATCACTCCTCGAATGGACACTTCTCCTGAAAATACCACTTCTTCTTTCCCGTTATCCGCCCGACGCACCAGCAGTTCTCCTTCCGGTGTAATGTCTAAAGCCTCAGCGAAAAACGGCTCTCTGCCCAGCACATGGACTTCCTTGCCCAATGTGATGCAGTGTTTCCGATAATCCTCCAGCATGGCAGCAAAACTGCCTGTCCGCAGGAAGGTTTCATAATGTTCTTCCAGCCGCTCCAGCACCTTATGCACCAGACGGCGACGGGAAACGGTCTTCCCACATTCCAAATACAAACTGGTGGCAATCTCCGCAATTTCCGGCGGAAAAGATGCTGTGTTCACATTGATGCCGATACCGGGAATGACAAAATGCACCTCGCTCATTTCGCAGTCCATTTCCGTCAAAATCCCTACGGCTTTCTTTCCGTTGATAAGAATATCATTGGGCCATTTGATGCCGGCAGAAAGGCCTGTTTCCGCTTCAATGGCCTCTGCCGTTGCCAGCCCGCACAAAAGGGTCAGCACAGATGCCTCCGCAGGTGCAATCTGGGGACGCAGCACCAAACTCATCCAGATGCCTGTACCCAAAGGGGATTCCCACACCTTGCCCCGTCTGCCGCGGCCAGCTGTCTGTTTTTCCGCCACCACCAAAGTGCCTTCCGGTGCGCCTTCCAGCGCCAGTTCTCTGGCACGGTTGTTTGTGGTGTCTGTTTCTTCATAGAAATAAATGAACTGTCCCATGGTTTTCGTTTTCAATCCCTGTTCCAGTTCCCGTTTGTTGTACATGGTTTCGGGATTGGTGAGCCGGTATCCCCGATTTGTCACCGCCTCAATCTCGTAGCCTTCCTCCCGGAGCTTTTTGATGCCTTTCCACACTGCCGCACGGGTGATGGAAAGCTCTCTGCCGATGTCCTCCCCCGAAAGGAACCCTTCCTGCCGCCGGAGCAATTCCAAAATGCGATACATATCCTTGCCTCCTTTCCGGCTGTAAAACTGCCGTAACTGCAAACGTCAGGAGGGGGCTCCTCCTGACGTTTTAATTTCGCTTTGTTTTTATCCGCAGCTTCTTATTTTTTTCCTTTTTCGTTTACACGGCTCAGGAATTTTTTCAGGTCGATGATGGCACGGCCATGAGTACCTTCACAGATTTTGTCTACTTCGTCATAAGCTTTTACAGCGAATGTCAGCAGTTTGCCGTTTACTTCTGTCAGTTCTGTAACCACACGTACTTTCATGCCTACAGGTGTTGCTGCCAGATGTTTGAAATCAAAAGTTGTACCAACTGTTTCCCAGCCATCGGGCAGGAAAGGTGCCACTGTGCCGATTGCTGTGCCTTCAATCCAGCTCAGCAGCTTGGGAGAAGCAAATACGGGCACTTTGTCATTGCCAAAATGAGAAGCTGTATCGCTTTCTTCTACGATGTATTCTCTTTCATAGGTCATGCCGGGTACGATGTTGTTAAATTCCATTGTAAATATCCCCTTTCTTACGCTTGTGTGGTTGTATCTTCCTCTGCCGCAGCAGATGTAGTTTCTGTGGTTTCTGTTGCTTCTGTGGTTTCTGTTGCTTCCCCTTCAACGGGTTCTTCTGTCTGGTTTGCCAGACCCAGGATTTCCGCTCTTACGTCCGCATCAAAGAGTTTGCGGAATTCGTCGCCGGTCACTTTTTCTTTTTCTACCAGCAGTTTTGCGGATGCATGAAGCACTTCCATGTTTTCCTGCAGAATGCGGATGGCTTCGTTATAAGCTCCCATGACGATGCGTTTGACTTCTTCGTCGATGGTAGTTGCAACGGCTTCACCGTAGTTACGGGTGTGACCCCAATCTCTGCCGATGAACACTTCATTGCTGTCTTCCCCAAACTGGATGGGACCCAGAATTTCACTCATACCGTAACGTGTTACCATGCCTCTTGCCATGGCTGTTGCACGTTCGATATCGTTGGAAGCGCCTGTGGTAATGTCTTTGATGACCAGTGCTTCTGCCGCACGTCCGCCCAGCAGGCTGATGATTTCCTGTTCCATATACAGCTTCGTCATGTACATCTTATCCTCACCGGGCAGTGGCATGGTATAACCGCCAGCCATACCTGTAGGGATGATGGAAATGCTGTGGACAGGGTCCAGTTCGCTGAGAACTTCAAACAGAATCGCATGACCGCTTTCGTGGTATGCAGTGATATATTTTTCCTTGTCGGAAATGACTCTTGTTTTCTTTTCGGTACCCACACCGATTTTGATGAGGGCTTTCTGCAAGGATTCCATGTCGATGGCTTTCTTGCCGTCTCTTGCGGAAAGGAGCGCCGCTTCATTCAAAAGGTTTGCCAGATCTGCACCGGTGAAGCCTGCTGTGGTCTGTGCCACAACTTTCAGGTCAACTTCAGGCGCCAGCGGTTTGCCTTTGGAATGTACACGCAGAATGGCTTCTCTGCCCTTTACGTCGGGACGGCCAACATAAACCTGACGGTCGAAACGGCCGGGACGCAGCAGCGCAGGGTCCAGAATATCTGCACGGTTGGTTGCTGCAATGATGATAACGCTTTCGTTGATGCCGAAACCGTCCATTTCAACCAGCAGCTGGTTCAATGTCTGTTCTCTTTCGTCGTGACCGCCGCCAAGACCTGCGCCTCTGCGACGACCAACGGCGTCGATTTCGTCGATGAATACGATACTGGGTGCATTTTTCTTTGCCTGATCGAACAGGTCACGAACACGGGATGCACCTACGCCGACGAACATTTCTACGAAGTCGGAACCGGAAATGGAGAAGAAAGGCACGCCTGCTTCCCCTGCAACTGCTTTTGCCAGCAGTGTTTTACCAGTACCCGGAGGGCCCACCAGCAAAACGCCTTTGGGGATTCTTGCACCCAGGTCTGTAAATTTCTTGGGGTTGCGGAGGAACTGCACCAGTTCTTCCAGTTCGGCTTTTTCTTCGTCACAACCAGCAACATTATCAAATGTCACTTTGTTTTTGTCGTCTACGCCGCTCATTTTGGCTTTGCTCTTGCCGAAGGAGGCCATTTTGCCGCCGCCTCCCTGCATTCTGCCCATGAGCACCACAAAGAGCACGACCATGACGATCATCATGATCAAAGAAGGCAGGATTGCAGAAAGCATATTGCTGGGTGCATTGGGTGTCACAATCTGGATGTCACTGCCCTCTGCAGGCATCTGGCTCACTTCTTCCATGAGCACATCCACGCTGGGCACGTTCACTGTCATTTTTGTACCGTCATCCAGCACAGCTGTAGCAGTGCCATAGTTGGATACTTCTTTGCTCTTGGTAACTTCAATGGTTTTGACATTATCCTGATCCAGTTCACTGATCAGATCGCTGTAATTATAGACCTTCGTTTCTTCCGCAGGCTGCATCAATCCTTTGCCGCTGAAGGCCAAAGCAGCTAAGATGATTACAAAAATCAACACATATAAGCCTGCTGACTGCCAATATTTTTTCAAAGGCTTCCCTCCTAAAATGCTTAATTTTTTTGTTGACGCTGTCCAAATTAGCCAGCATATCAATTTATAATTCTAGCACATCTTCCGCCAAAAGGCAATGTTCCTTTTGGGAAAGAATTCGTAAAAAAAGCTGATTTTTCCTATGCCTGTCCAAAATTTGCCTTTTCTTAAAATTCCATGAGAAACGGCTCTTTCCAGCCAAATAGAAAAGCACGGAATTTCCGTCTTTCTGACAGAAAAATCCGCGCTTTTTTGTTTTGATTATTCTTCTTCGAAATGTACCACGCCTACGTAGTCCAGGTTTCTGTATTTCTGTGCATAGTCCAGACCATAGCCCACAACGAAAGCATCGGGGATGGTGAAGCCTACATAATCCACAGGAACTTCTGTCACACGACGGTCAGGTTTGTCCAGCAGTGTGCAGAGTTTCAGTTTCTTAGGATTTCTCTGAATCAGCAGTGTGCGCAGTTTGCTCAGGGTTCTGCCGCTGTCGATGATGTCTTCTACCAGCAGTACGTTTTTGCCTGTGATGTCTTCATCCAGGTCGCGCAGGATTTTGATATGACCGCTGCTTTCTGTACCGTCGCCGTAGCTGGATACATCCATAAAGTTCATGGTAACGGGCATTTTCATTTTCTTAGCCAGTTCTACCAGTGTCACAACGCCGCCTTTGAGAACGCATACCATTTCCACCTGTTCATCGCCGAATTCTTCGTACACTTCCTGGGCGATTTCTTCCAGACGTTTGGTGATTTCTTCCGCTGTGAACATGACTTCAATTCTTTCTTTCATTGTGATGAGCCTCCGTAATTCGAATCCATACATATTGTGTCGTTTGGGCGTCGGGAGCAAACTTTGCCGATGTCCGTCCGCCGTAAATCCAGACGATGTCCCTGCCGCATGCAATGAGAGGGATACTGCCCCTTTCATCCGCCGGGATCTTCTCGTCGATGAAAAACGATTTCAGTTTTTTGGTGCCGCCGGGCAAAGTGATCTGATCCCCTGCTTCTCGGGTACGGCAGCACAAGTCCTGTGTTATTTTATCATAATCAAAGACGTTCGTACAGCCATCAAGGGGAATTTCTTCCCTTTTTCCTGAAAAAACGCCGCTTTCCACCAAAAGCTCCGCCTCCTGCACAAAAACGTCCGTCCCCAAAGGGATATCATAGGAAAATCCTGCCTGCTTCTTTTCCGTTCTGCCAAAAATCAGCCTGTCATACTGCCGAGATACCACCAGTCCTCCTGCCGTTTTCACAGAAGTGCCGCTCTGTTTTGTCAGCAGGCTTTCCACATCCTGCAAATGCACATGGGAAATGTTCTTGCTGCTGCCCAGCATATCCGCCATAGCATACCGCAGGACACGCATCCGCAAAGCCCGATGGAGAGCAGAAAGTTTCTCGCAGGATAATGTGATAGGGTTTTCATTCAGTTTTGTTTCTTCATAAGCCCCTCTTGCCGTCTGTTCCAGAAAATCGCTGTCCGCCGCCAGAAGTGCCGCCGTTTCCGCCAAATGTGCCGTACTTCCGCTGTGGACTTCCTCCAGCAAGGGCAATACCTCATGGCGGATTTTATTTCTGGTATATGCCGTATCTTTGTTGGTGCTGTCCTCCTGATACATGAGTCTGTTTTCTTTGCAGTAGGCTTCGATTTCCTTGCGGCTGCAAAAAAGCAGTGGGCGGATGATGTTCCCTCGTACCGGAGCCATGCCCGTTAAACCAAGAAGCCCCGTACCTCTGCAAAGACGCATGAGCAATGTTTCTGCCTGGTCGTTGGCATGATGGGCAACAGCGATCTGCCCATTTTTCCCTGCCAGCTTTGCAAAGGTTTCATACCGCAGGATTCTGCCCATTTCTTCGGTGCTTCTGCCCTGTTTTCTGGCTTCTGCCGCCACATCGAAAGAAACCACCTGACAAGGTACCCCAAGAGATTGGGCAAAATTCATTGCAAAAGCCGCATCTCTGTCTGCTTCTGCTCCCCGCAGACCATGATGAATGTGAACCGCCTGCAATTCCCAGCCATAGCGAGGTGCCAATTGCCCCAACACATGGAGCAGGCACACGGAGTCCGCACCGCCGGACAGACCTACAATAAGTCTGCCGCCTTTTGCCATATGATATTCTTCAATGGTACGCCGCACCTGTTCCAGCATATTCCTCGCCGCCTTTCTGTGAAAACTTTACACGAAAACCGCCCTGCCGTCAATGAAAATCCAAAAAGGCGCAAAACCACAGCCTGTGATTCCACGCCTTTTCTCACGCAATTTTTTTCCAGAATCTTGCCGCCTGCACCGTCATGTCGTCCGGTTCTTTCTGGCAATGCTCCTGCGCCGCCTGTAATATAAAATCCGCCGCGTCTTGAGGGTTTGCGAATCCTTGGGGCAAAAATTTTTCCTCCAGCCATTGGGCTGTCTGCCGCTCTCCTCCAAAAGCATCGGTGATACCGTCCGTCAAAAGAAGAATCAAGTCCCCATCCTTCAGGCGCATGTCGTTTTTCTCCACACGCACCTGTTCCAGTATCCCTGCAGGCAATGTATGGGCATAAACGGAAATGACCCGATTTCCCCGGCAGATAAAAGAAGCCACCGCCCCCAGCTTGATAAACTCCGCCTGTCCGTCGTAAAGGTCTATGCTGCAAATATCCAACGTTGCATAGTTCTCCTCTGCTCGCCGCAAAAGCAAAGCGGAATTGATGAGCTGCACCGCCAATTCTCTGGAAAATCCTGCCGCCGCAAACTGTTCCAAAAGTTCAATGGCAGCCTTGCTTTCCGCCGCCGCTTTTTCTCCGGTGCCCATGCCGTCAGACACCGCCAAAAGGGCAGTCCCCCTTTCGCTTTCCAGAAAAGAAGATGCATCGCCGCAGGGCTTGCCCATTTCTCCTGCTGCAAAAGCCGTTGCCGCTGTCAATGCAAAAACAGGGGCTTCCACAAAGGTCAGCACACAGCCTTCTCCTTCCAGATGGCACACATTTTCATCCGCCTGTTCCATCTGCCGCCCCAGTGTTTTTCGCACCACAGGCAGGATGGTTTCCCGACAAATACCTCTGCCATTGCATCCCCGCACCACCAGCCGCACCTGTTTCCCTCTGCCGCCTTTTTCCTCGGTGACCTGTACCTCCCGTACACGGATGCCAGCTTTTCGCAAAGCAAGGGTCAGGCTTTCCTGTAAATTTTCCAGAATGATGCATCCTGTATCCATTTGTCCTGTCAGTTCCTCCAGAATGCCGCCTACGGCGTCCAACTGCTGTCCCACCAGATTCCGGCACTCCTGCAATCTGCCTGCCCAGACCAAATCTTGACGGTATCGCTCATAGACAGTGCATACCGTTTGGGCAAAGGCTTCTTTTCGGGGGCACATTTCCTGAAACCACGCTGGAAGCTGTTCCGTGGTGACCCGTCCTGCTCCGTCACAACAGGACAAAGCGGAAAATGTCATACTGTAAGTACGATATACTTCTTCATCCCAGCAATAGTGCGCCATGCCGCAGCTTTGGCAGACCTTCTCCGCCACCGTATCTACTAAGGCAGAAATTTCCTGTTTCCTCATTTCTTCTTCGCCGCCGAATACCTTCGCCAGACCGTGAAAGGCTTTCCCGAAGCCTTTCAGCCGTTCCTCCGCCATTTCCCGCATCTGGGTATAGCGGTCTTTTGCCTGATTTGCCTGCCATAGCCCCCCAGCACCAGCCAATATCTTTTTGGGCAGGAACAAAAACACCAAGGCACCAACACCCAACCAAAGAAGCTGTTCTCTGTTTTCAAAGACAGGCTCGCCGTAAAAACTGAACAGTACCGCTGTCATCCAGAAAGCCGTTCCTGCAAAGAACCTGCCAACATCTTTCAAACATCCAGCCAACAATCCACCCAACGCCAGCACCGCAAAAAGTGGCAGATTCCCCACACCACAAACAAAGAGCAGAAAACCCATGAGGGCACCTGCCGCCGCGCCGCCGCCAACGCCTTCCCGCCATGCGGCAATGAGCAAAAATAACGCCGTCAGCACAGGAAAGAGCCTGTCCTGCAAAAAAGGCAGTTCCATCTGTGCAGCCCCCGTCAAAGCGCCGCCCAGTATCAGAAGCACCGATAAGGTTTCTTCTCGGCTCCACACTGCCGTTCTTTTGGGGGCAAACAGCACGCCTGCCCCTTTCTGCACCAACAGGGAAATGCCCAATACCATAGCACTTTCCACTCCTGCCACCACAAAATAAAATGTCAGTCCGCCCTGCCCTACGGCGTAAAAGCATCCACCCAAAGCCATGGCAAAAGCGCCTAACAGGGCTTTTTTTAGGGTTTCTTCCGTCGTGACAAAGCGTCCCAATGTTAAATGGATGAGGGTTGCCGCCAAAAGCACCGCTCCATGCTTCAAAGCTGCACCGTTTCCTATGCCGCCCAACGCCGCCGCAGACAATGCCAGCCAAAATACCCGACCACTTCCAAGAAACACCGTCAATATGCTCATGGCAAGGGGATGTAAAATCTGCAATACTTCGCCGCCGCTCCAAAGATACACCATGGCCCATAAGGTGCCATATCTCCCTGCCTGTGCCAGAGAAGTTTTCTGTTTCGTCTTAGGGGCAGGAGTTGGACGCAGGGCTTTCCCCAAAGGGGGCAGTTTCTGTTCCGTTTCCAGTAAAATTTCCGTTTTTTCCATATGTCTTTCCCTCCATAGCCATAGTTTACGGAAATATGCCTGTTTTTTTTGGCGAAACCTGTCTTTATCGTATTGTTTTTTCCGACAAAAAAAGCCGTCCTTATTTTACTAAGAACGACTTTCTCTTTATCTTTCCGGGTATGGGTGGTCTTTCCAGTACCACCATTTCAGTTTTTCCGGGTCTTTCTCCTCATTTTCCGCATAGTAGACTGCCAGCCGCCAGACGTACAGGGCGCAGGGGTCAACCCGAAAGCCCTTAGCGGCACAATCTTTTTCATAAATTTCCTGAGGGTCTTTCCCCTTCAGGTCTGCAAGGGTATGGATGCCCTGCTGTTCCAGATAGGACGCCATTTTCGGCCCCACGCCGGGAATCTGGCACAACTCACTTTTCATGGCAATCCCTCACTTTCGGAATTTCTTCACCACGCGGATATCATCCCCGAAGAATTTCAACACTTTATACTCCCGCAGACGGGAAGTGATGCGGTCTGAATACTGATTGGTAATGTCCTCGGGATTCAGATTTGTGGAAATGATAACGGATTTATTTTTCAACTTCCGGTCATTGATGAGGCGGAACAGTTCCGACGCTGTAAAGAGGGTTGCAAACTCTGTGCCCAAGTCATCGATGATGAGCAAATCCGCTTCCAGCAATTCCTTGTCCCATTCTTCTTTTTCCGCATCCTCATCCTTGGAAAAACGGATTTCTTCCAGCTTGCGGAACAGCTGACCTGCCGTCAGATACAGCACCACATAGCCCTGATCCAGCAATTCTTTGGCGATGCAGCTGCACAGGAATGTTTTCCCTAAGCCCGTTGCGCCGTAGAGCAAAAGATTCTGTCCTCCATCGGCGAAGTTTTCAACGAAAGCCAATGCCTGACGCAAAATCTGCATGGCGTTTTCTCTGGGAGAGATACCTTCTTTTTTGGAAACCTGCTCGCTGTAAAGACGTACATCAAAGTGGTCGAAGTTTTCCACTTTCACAATATCCCGCACATTGGACTGGTCATAAAGCTTGTCCATGACTTTCTGTTTCAGGCAGGTGCAGGGCACGTTATCCACATAGCCCGTATCCTTGCAGGTTTCGCAGACGTATTGCAATTCCATATCTGCCGGAGTCAAGCCGATGCTTTCCAATAACATCCGCCGTTCTGTCTGCAATTCTTTCTGTTTTGCCCGCATTTCCACCAAGGCATCCTGCATATCACCGGGCTTCAGAAGCACCAGCTTTGCGGTTTGTACCCCCAGCATGGAAAGGGTTTCGTCGATTTCCCGTACACGGGGCAAACGGCGGTAGATTTCTTCTTTCCGCTGACGGAGTTTTGCCGCCTGTTCTGTCCGCAGAGCGTCATATTCCCGCAGAATTTCTTTATAAATCTGTGTTCTGGTTGCCAAAATTTCTCACCTGCCTTACCATTCTCTTTGTTTTTCCCGTTCCAGCCGTTCCAGTTCGTTATAGTCCCATTCTCTTTGGGTGTAGTTGATGAAACGGTTCTGTCTTTGGGGCGCTGTCTGTCTGGGCTGCTCGGAAGCCTTCTGCTGGGCGCGTTTTGCCGCAAAAGCTTCATCCAGTCTGGCAATATCCTCCTGACTTTTCACCCCTGCCTGATGCCACTGCTGCAAAATTTTATCCGCATAGGCAAAGCTGACACCGCCCGTACGCATGATGGTGCGCTCGCAAGCCGTTACCACCACATCCAGCGGCAGCTTATACTCCCGCAGCCATTTTTTCATATATGTTTCTTCTTCCGGCGCAGGCAGACGTTTTCCCTGCCCAAAGGCACGCATGATGGCGCCATAGCCTTCCTTGCGTATCTGCAAATATTCCTCCACGGCTTCCAGAGAATCCAAGCCTTCCTCTGCCCAGCCCATGGCGACTTTTTCGATATAATGCATCCCCCGTTTGCCACGGGAAACACAGTAAGTCAACAGCAGGTCAATGACCTCCAAAGGCAGTCCCAGCCAGTCATAAAAGCTGAACAGTGTCGCCATATCGCCGCTGGAAAGGGTCTTGCCCAATTTCTGCTGGGCAGACTGGAACAGCCGTTTCACATCCTCCCGTTTCAGATAACAGGACAATTCCGCAGGGGAATACTGTGGGCGTTCCGAGGGAATGGCTTTTGGCTGGGACACCTGCGCCGTTTCTCTTGCGAAACAGTCCCGTTCCTCCCAATACCGCCATGCTTTCAGCACATCGCTTTCCAGTATTTCCAGTTTTTCCGCGATTTCTGCCGCTGAAGTCTTGCCTTCTGCCGCTTTTGTCATCAAAAAGACGGACACATACAGCGGGGGCGCTTTTGGCACTTCTTTTTCGATAAAATCTTTCAAAATACGGATTTCCTCCGCCATATCTCTCCCTCCTTTTCTTTATGCATACAGGGTTATTATACTACAAAACCCTTCCCTTCACAATAAAAGAGGAACCTGCTCAGCAAGTTCCCATTCAGAAAACAAGTCTGATAAAATATAAGAAAGCTGAAATCCTCTGATTTCAGCTTTCTTTGTTTTCTTATGAAGAAGCCCCTAAAGGGCAGATTCCTCTGAACCTTACTGATTTTTATTTTTGATGTGGGCATTGAAATAGTAAATGATGAAACTCAGTACCACCACTGTCAGCAAAGCCACCACGAAGATACGGGAGTCTTTGACGGCAATGAAGATGGCAAGCAGTCCCAGAAAAATACTGATGGCATACATAATGAGTACCGCCTTTTTCTGGCTGAAACCATGGTCAATGAGTTTATGGTGCAGATGCCCTCTGTCTGCCTGCATGATAGGCTGATGTTTCGCCATACGACGAAGCATGGCAAAAATGGTGTCGAAAATGGGCAGACCAATACAGAAAATACTTACTACCAGCGCCAGCAGGGCATAGCCTTTGAACACGCCCAGAATACTGGTTACTGCCAGCACAAAGCCCAAAAATGTGGAGCCTGTATCCCCCATGAAAATTTCCGCGGGGTTAAAGTTACGGGGCAAGAAGCCCAGACATGCCCCTGCCAGAGCCGCTGTCAGCACCACCGCTGTGGTGGTACCTGTCATGATACATAGCACCATGAGGCTCAGGGCCGCAATGCCTGTTACCCCTGCCGCCAGACCGTCCAGACCGTCGATGAGGTTCACCGCATTGGTAACACCAACGATCCACACCAGCGTAATGGGAATACTTAATTTCTGCAATGTTGCCGTTACAGGCCACAGCACAATCTGAATCTGTGTGCCGGAGAAAATAACGATCAGCGCCGCTACGATCTGCACGCAGAATTTCAGTTTTGCCGGCAGGTCTTTCATATCGTCGATCATACCCAGCACCGCAATGATGCCAGCGCCTACGATAAAGCCCACAAACTGTTTGGGGCTCATGCTGCGGTCAAAGAAATAGACCATGAGCACCGTAATGAGAAAGCCCAGCACAATGGCAACGCCGCCCATACGAGGCATAGGTTTTTTATGTACCCCTCTGTCTTTGGGATAGTCAATGGCGCCCACTTTTGCGGAAAGCCATTTTGCGAAAGGTGTTGTCACCAGCGTAATGGCAAAAGCGCAGGCAAAAGCCGCAATATATAACAACCAGTTATGCTCTACCAAAAAAATTCACTCCTAACCCTTTCGGCAAACGCCGAAAAAAGGAACCCAGTTTATTTCGTACCGAAAATACGGTCACCGGCGTCCCCCAGACCCGGCACAATATAGCCATGGTCATTCAGACATTTATCATAAGCCGCTGCGTAGATATCTACATCAGGATGGGCTTCCTGTATCTTTTTCACGCCTTCGGGCGCAGCCAGAATACACAGGAAGATGATTTTCTTTACGCCTTTATCCTTCAAAAATCCGATGGCAGCTTCCGCTGTGCCGCCTGTTGCCAGCATGGGATCTGTCAGAAAAACAGTTCTTTCTTCCACATCGGCAGGCAGTTTGCAGTAATATTCCACAGGCAGCAGTGTATTGGGGTCACGATACAGACCAATATGTCCGATCTTTGCTGTAGGCATGAGCCGCAGCAGACCTTCTGTCATGCCAATACCTGCACGGAGAATGGGCACAATGGCAAGTTTTGTGTCGATGGTGCGGCACTGTGCCACATCCACCGGTGTCTGCACCTGAACTTCTTTCAAGGGCAGGTCTCTGGTAGCTTCATAGGAAAGGAGCATGGCTACTTCGCCGATGATCTCACGAAATTCCTTTGCGCCAGTTTCTGCGTCACGCAGCATTGCCATTTTGCTCTGGATCAGCGGATGTTCCGATACGAATAATTTACTCATGGATTTCCCCTTTCTCAATCTTCGATCTGTTTGATTCTTCTGATATGGCGTTCATCATTGGAAAAAGGTGTTTCCAAGAATGCTTTTACGATTTCCAGTGCCAGACCGGGGCCTGTCACACGTGCGCCCATTGCCAGAATGTTAGCATCGTTATGTTCTCTGGTTGCTTTTGCGGAGAACACATCGCCGCACAGTGCTGCACGGATGCCTTTGACTTTGTTTGCCACAATGGAGATACCGATGCCTGTGCCGCAGATGAGGATACCTTTATCGCATTCGCCGTCTGCTACAGCGTGGGCAACCAGTTTGCCATATACGGGATAATCCACGGATTCTTCGGAGAATGTCCCATAATTCTTATAAGGAATGTTATTTGCGTCTAAATAAGCGATGACTTCCTTCATCAGAGGGAAACCGCCGTGGTCACAGCCAAGTGCTATCATTTTTCTTCTCCTTTCGCTTCAATGAAACGGTATCCGGCAGACTTCTGGAGCCGGTTCATGATGGCCAGCCCTTCCCCTTCCAGAGGGAATACTTCCGCGTATACCGTATCTGCTTCCAAGAAATCGAATTTGCGCAATACTTTGAACAGGTTGGCGCCCACTTCCTCCAGATTTTCCCGACTGCCTACAGACAGGACAATGTCCGCTGTATAGCCGTCTTTGGATTCTTCTGTGGCAAGAACGCCGACTTTTTTCCCTGCTGCTTTTTCCTGTGCAGTCAGGGCATTGATCTTCGCCTGTACCCCTTCTCCCCGCACCAGATATACTTCCGCTCTGGGGGAATAATGGGTGTACTTCATGCCGGGGGCTTTGGGACGCAGTCCTTCCTGCGGTTTCTGCAAAATGGCAGGATCTACAGTCACTTCGCCCACAAAAGGCTCCATCATTTCCTTTGTGATGGCACCGGGACGGAGAATCATCGGGGGTGTTACGGAAACATCCACAATGGTGGATTCCAGTCCCCATTCTGCCGCACCGCCATCGAGAATCATATCAATCTTCCCATCCAGATCAAAAGCCACATGGGATGCCCTTGTGGGGCTGGGCTTACCGGATGCGTTGGCACTGGGTGCCGCAATGGGCAGACCTGCCGCACGAATCAACGCCATGGCAACAGGATGGGACGGAAAGCGCACTGCTACCGTATCCAGTCCACCAGTGACGGAATCAGGCACAATATCCGTTTTGGGGAAAATCATGGTCAATGGACCCGGCCAGAAAGCATCCATAAGTTTCTGCGCCGCCGCAGGAATCTCCCGCACAATGGGACGCAATTCACTGATTTGGGAGATATGCAGGATCAAAGGATTGTCGGAAGGACGACCTTTTGCCAGATAAATGCCTTTGCAGGCTTCACCGTCCAGACCGTTGCCCCCCAAACCATAAACCGTTTCTGTTGGGAAAGCAACCAGACCGCCTCTTTTGAGGATTTCGGCTCCTTCGGCGATGATGTCTGCATCGGGCTGCAGGGGGTCAACCTTGCGCAAAATGGTTTTCATATGCTTACAGGTTTGCTCCGCAGCATTTTTTGTATTTTTTGCCGCTGCCGCAAGGGCAAGGGTCATTGCGTCCGATTTTTTCGCCTTTGACGATGGTTCTGGAGCGTTTCTGTTCCAGTGTCAGACGTTTTCTTGTGTCTGCGTCAAAGATGCCATCCCACTGGGGCAGCTGATACAGGTGTTCTGCATGGTATTCTACCATTTTCTTGAACAGACGTTCAAAGTCGATGTCCAGTACAATGGCTGTATCTTCTTCCAGTGTTGTCATTTCGTAAGGTGTAGGCAGTACATCGTTGATGCCGTCCACGAAAGCCACGATTTCTTCTGTGGTCATGGAGAAACGTTCTGCCAGTTCTTTTACTGTGCCTTCCAGCTTTGTTACTTTATTTGCCAGAATATATTCATAGATGTGCTGTTCCTTGGGCAGGTATTCATCCCAAATCGCATCCACACTTCTGCCTTCTTTGGAAAATGCTTTTTCCATCCAGCTTTCATACAAACTCATATCATTTCTCTCCTTTAACTTTATCATCCATTCTTTCGCAAAAAACTTGCTCTTTGCAATCATAATATAATTTGGCCCGATTTGCAACAAAAAATAGCAATTCCGCCTTGCTGGCCCCTAAAAATCCGTAAAAAAACACAGGTACCTCAGGCATCCTGTGTTTTTTTCGGTCATACTGCCGCGGCAGCCAATTCTCTTTCGGAAAGCAGGCTAGTGCCCGGCGGCAAAAGTGCCGCAATCCGCTCCAGCAATTCTTTCCAGATAGATTTTTTCTCTTTTTTCACCGGCGGCTCCAGCAGCACGCCTGTAATGTCTTTTTCTCTGGCAAAGCGGCTGATATAGGCTGCCACGTCCTGCTCACAGCACAGGCAGACCTGCCCGCCCAGCCGGCACCCATAATCTGCCAGCCGCTGCATTTCGTACATTTCTCCGCTTTCCAGTATATTTTCGCCCTGCGCTACATGCAAGATGTATAAATCCCCGTTGCCTGCCTCTGCGGCATCTTTGGCCAGTTCCATGAATCTTTTGGATTCTTTCCCCGCCGTTACCAGCACCAGTATGTTTTCTTTTTTTGTTTTCATGAAGGTTGCCTCCTTAAATCATTCGCCAGTTTCCCTGTATGGCGAAAATTTTGTTTTTCAAAAGCTACCATACACTCCATGCTTATCATACCCCATAAATCTTAGAAAACAGTGGGCATTTCTCTTAATTCTTTCTTACAAAACAAAAGAGAGGATCGGCTTTTGCCAAATCCTCTCTGTTTTTTCTTATTCTTCTGTCAGGACATCATCCTGCAAAGATTCGTCTTCCAACTGGTTCTGTACATCGCCATCTTCCAGTACATCGTCTGTGTCACTTGTCATGTCTTCCGCAGGCATATGTGTCACAGATGCAACACCATTTTCCAGTGTAAATGTGATGGTGTCACCATCTTCCAGAACAACATTGTCCCAGATCTGTTCTGTACCGTCTGTGAATGTCATCTGCACCTGCCAGCCGTTTTCCACTACAGGCACCATGCCATTCAGGGTAACAGGTACGGAAAAACCATTTTTCCATTCGGATTCCTTCAGCATGTTATCTGTCCAGTCGTCGTCTTCTGTGGGACGGATTTTCAGGGCAGATGCGCCTTCTCCTGTTTCATTGATGAAAGTCATGTTGTAGGAAACTTCCTGCTGGGGAACTTCTTCTTTCCCACAGCCGACAAAAGCTGCAACGGCACACATCAATGTCAATACCAAAACCAGTTTCTTTCTCATATTCCAAATCCTCATTTCTATCTTTCTTTACTGTGCTGTGTAGGGTTCAAATGTGATGCTGTTGATGATCACATCTTCCAGTGGTTTGGAATTTTCATCCACATCCACAGCTGCGATGGCGTCCACTACATCCATTCCTTCAATGACCTGACCGAAAATGGTGTAAGCGTTGCCGTAAACATATTCCAGATGGACTGCGCCGCCATGTTCCCGATAATAATCCATCACGCTGTCGGGATAAAGCTGGCTGAGTGTATAAAATTCATCGCCGATGGTAACGCCCATTTCTTCTTCGTTGTTATCACGGGCATCTTCCAGTGTTTTCAGATAATCTTCTGTCACAGTTTTTGCCTGCACAATGAAGAACTGGCTGCCGTTGGTGTTGGGGCCTTTGTTTGCCATGGCAACAGCGCCGTTATAAAAATGCAGGTTCGGGGAAACTTCATCCTCGAAGTCTTCTCCCCAGCAGCTTTCGCCGCCAGTACCTGTACCCGTAGGGTCACCGGTCTGAATCATGAAGTCCTCAATGACACGATGGAATGTCAGTCCATCATAGTAGCCGTCCTTTGCCAGTGTTTTGAAGTTTTCCACTGCCTTAGGTGCTTCTTCGGGGAAGAAACGCATTTTCACAACACCTTTGGAAGTGTCGATGACAGCGATTTCCTCGCCTTCTTCCGGCATCTGCGCCTGCAGATTCACATATTCACCTGTAGATTCTGTATCGGTTTCCGCCTGTGCTTCACTGCCGCATCCTGCTGCTGTGAACATCAAAAGTCCTGCCAGAATCAAACTGATATATTTTTTCATCATTGTTTTCCTCCTGCCTGCTTTTTTCATCTCATACATGAGAAATATTTTATTACACGCAAAAAGTCTGTGTCAATTTGTTTTTCTTAAATGTTTATTAAAATTGGCGAATCAGCGCCATAACTGCTTCCACACCATTGTTCTGGGTGCTCTTTTCCATGGCTGCAATATAGGTTTCCCGATTTGCATAAAGTTCACGCACTTTTGTTTCCATGGTTTCCGCTGTCAGTTCTTCTTCCGGCAGCACCATAGCAAAGCCCTGTTTTTCGTAGGACGCAGCATTCAGAATCTGGTCGCCGCGGCTTGCCTTTGCAGAAAGAGGAATCAGCAGATGGGGCTTTTTCAGCGCCAAGAACTCGGAAATGGAGTTGCTGCCTGCACGGGCAATGATGACATCTGTTGCGGCAAACAAATCTGCCAGTTCATCGGTAACATATTCAAACTGACGATATCCCTTTGTGCCTTCCAGACTTTCTTCCTTATGACCTTTACCACAAAGGTGGATGATGTCAAAATCCTTCAGCAAAGAAGGCAGGCTTTCCCGCAGAGCGTCGTTGAGCTTCACAGCCCCCAGAGAGCCGCCCATCTGCAGCAGAACAGGCTTTGTGCCGTCAAAACCGCAGATTTCCAGACCTTTCTGTCTGTCGCCTTTGAACAGTTCCGCACGGATAGGTGTACCTGTGTGGATGCCTTTTTCCTTGGGAACATATTTCAGTGTTTCCGGGAATGTGGTGCAGACTGTCTTTGCAAAAGGCATAGCGATTTTGTTTGCCAGACCCGGTGTGATGTCGGATTCGTGAATGATAACAGGAATCTTGTTTTTCTTTGCACCCAGCACGACGGGCACTGCTACAAAGCCGCCTTTGGAGAATACCAGATCGGGTTTCAGTTTTTTCAGCAGTTTGGTGGCTTCGCTGACGCCTTTTACCACACGGAACATATCGGTGATGTTCTGTCTGGACAGATAACGGCGCAGTTTCCCTGTGGGAATGCTGTAATAAGGCACCCCTTCCGCCTCAATGAGTTTCTTTTCAATGCCGTTTTCGGAGCCGATATACAAAACTTCCCAGCCTTCCTGCCGCAGCAAAGGCAGGATTGCCAGATTGGGCGTCACATGGCCCGCTGTGCCGCCACCTGTCAATACAATTCGTTTCATAGAGAATTCACCCCTGTAATATACTATTTTTCACTGTTTCCTATCATAACAGAAAAAATGGGCAACTGCCAGAAGATTTCTGTTTTTTCTGAAAAAAAGGCGATTTTATGCAAGTCCCACCTTTTTGCCGCATAGATATGATAGAAAAAAGCAAAGGAGACTGACAAACATGTACCCATATAATCGCAATACCCATTATTTCCAGCGGCAGAGCCTGACAGCGCGGGAAGCCAAAGACCCTGCCATTGCAGAACTGGCAGAGGACGACCGTCTGCTGGCGCTGCTGAAAGTGGCCGCAGAGGAAACGGCCCAGCTTGCCAACCGTTACCGCCGCTTACTGACGGAAGCCCCTGTGCTCTCCCCCTCTGCCGATATGCTCAAATCCATGTATCTGGATGAGAAAAAGCATCTGAAAAACCTGCGGGAAGCCTTGTTCCTCATTACAGGCGAAACGCCGGAAACTCCTGACGAAAGCCAGACCCCTTCCACTCTGGAAGTCATCGACCCCAAAGCCTATCTGGAGGAAACCCTCATGCAGGAATTGGATGCGGCAGATTTCTATCGGAATTTCTTTCTGGCAGTACCCGACGGTGCCCTCCGTGACCTGTTTTTCGAGATTCTCACAGATAAGCAGAGCCACGCCAACGCATTGACCTATCTGTTCAGCAAATATTTTTGAACAAAAATCTGTGCAATCTGCTTCCTTTCGTGCTATACTGATAGCAAATCACATACGAAAGGATGAATACTTATGAGCGACTGTATTTTCTGTAAAATCGTGTCGGGGGAATTCGGCTCCGCCACTATATATGAAAACGATGAATTTAAGGTAATTCTGGACCGTTTTCCTGCCAACGAAGGCCATGTGCTGATTCTGGTGAAGGAACACGTTGCCAATATCTTTGAAATCGACCCGGACAAAGCCGGCAGACTGTTCCGTCTGGCAGCTATCATCGCAAGAGAAATGAAAGCAAGACTGGGCTTTGACCACATGAACGTGATGCAGAACAACGGCACCGTTGCCGGTCAGACTGTATTCCATTTCCATCTGCACCTGATTCCTCGTTATGAAAACGACGGCATCACCATTGCATACAAACCCATGGATCTGACAGACGAACAGATCGAAGACATGCGCAAAAAACTGGAAATGAGCCTGTAAACAAACACAAAATCCCCTTTCTTTTGAAAGGGGATTTTTTCATGCCTTTTTTGCGAAAAATTCACCAACAGCCCCTAGGACTTCTGCACAAAACCTGCTTTTCACCCCCTGCGCATCCTTCACAAAAATGCGTTTTTACCCCATTTCTCCTTTGATTTTGGGCAAAAAACAGTGATACACTGAATACGAAGGGTTTTTCTGGGAAATCCTAAAAACAGCACAGGAAAAGCGAAAGGAGTGTTTTCATGTATCGAAAAGATCAGTTGGTTTTTTATGGCAATACAGGCGTATGCCGCGTCGCAGACGTTGCGCCCCTTCCCCAGCAAAAAGATGGCCGCCTATACTACACCCTGATTCCGCTTTTCTCCCCCTTTTCTGAAACCATCCACGTTTCCGTTTCCACCCGGGCATTTATGCGTCCTGTCATTTCTGCCGCTGAGGCAAAAAGCTATCTGGACAACATCAGCCACATCTCCGCGGAGCCTTTCCGCAGCCGGGACCACAAAGAAACAGCCAACCACTACAGCGAAATGCTGAACACCCATGACTGTATGCAGTATTTGCAGCTGATGAAATCCCTTTATCAGAAAATCGAAGAAAACGCCCGTGTGGGAAAACACATTTCTCAAACAGAACAGCGGTATCTGAAACAGGCGGAATGCCTTCTTTATGGGGAACTGGCGGCAGCTCTTGGCAAAGAGCCGGGAGAAATCCGCACAGAAGTACAGCAGCGTTTTGCAGAAGAAAAGCAACTGGCGTAAAAAAAGACCATCGTTTCTACGATGGTCTTTTTTCTGGATGCGGATGACAGGACTTGAACCTGCACGGACGTAATGTCCACTAGAACCTGAATCTAGCGCGTCTGCCAATTCCGCCACATCCGCATATGCTTTTTTGAACTTGCTTGACTATCATACTATAAAACAGGTTCTTTGTCAATAACTTTTTTCAAACTTTTTACAATCTCTTTTCATAAAGTCTTTCTCAATGGAATTCATTTGCCAGAACACTTTTCTTCCCATGCCTCCCGATGGCTTTTTCCCATGCGTTCCACTTCTTTAAGTTGTTGCCGAAAACATGCCGCCAGCTTTTCACTGCCCAATTTTTTGCATAAGTCACGACCATACGCCAGCATTTCCTTTTCCTGTTCGTATGTCTTTTCGTCGGCATTATGGATAATCCAAGTATGCCCTTCCTCTCCATAAATGAAAAGAAAGCCAATCAGCACATCTTTTTCATATACCAGTACAAACTGAGGGAATCCCGTTTCTTTGGAACGAGAAAGTGCTTCCAGCAATTCCTGCTGTTCTTTTTCTGTACCCACGGCACAGCCGATTTTCCAGCCTTCCTGCAAAAAACCATTGATTTCGTCTTCTGTCATTTCCCGCATATTCCGAAACGTCAGTCTTTTTTCTTCCCCATCCTCCACAGGTGTACCACAGAACTTGCAGTGACCCCCATGGAACAGGACATAAGGGTCCAGCAAATTATAGCAGACCCTGCATCTGCCATAACGGAGCATCATGTAAATCACCATAACTAAGCAAAAGAATGTTGCCCCCATACAAACCTCAACCCATCCGTCAACCTGCAGTCCGCTCAAAACGAACATCAAAACCAAAAATACAAATGCCAATGTCAGCCACATCTTATATTTTTTCCGCAGTTTCTTCAATGTCATGGCAATCCCCCCTTTGTTTCATCATAGCATAAGTATGGAAGAAAAGCCATCTTCTAAACAAAAAACGGACATTTCCGTTCATGGAAACATCCGTTTATGAGCCTTATCTTCTGGGTGCAGAGGAGGAATTCATGTGAAGATCTCCCCGGCAGTAGGGGCAGAATTTCCCCTGATAAATGTCATGAATGGGCAACCGTCTGCCGCAGTGACAGCAAACCCCATGACGGAAATAAATGAAAGCCGCTGCCGCAATGAAGGCAATGCCAATCCACATCAGTGGGCTTTTGCCGGAATAATCCCCTGTAAAAATCGTATAGATGATACAGAACAAACCAATCAAACAACAAAAACGCATCCATCTTCTGGTTCTGTCCAAACTCATTTTCTTTCCTCCTAACTGTCCTTTGCAAGCCTGAGATAAAAAAAGAGACCACTGCTTCTGCAATGGCCTTTTCAGATGCGGATGACAGGACTTGAACCTGCACGGACGTAATGTCCACTAGAACCTGAA
>ERZ779894.683-NODE-683-length-38411-cov-4.302873_pt1 | contig 38411 bp, 28 predicted proteins | sample MGYA00511587_ERZ779894 | MGnify/ENA primary metagenome ERZ779894 (study PRJEB29588, sample SAMEA2160490) | human gut metagenome | biome: human gut; feature: human-associated habitat; material: faeces | place: Denmark | collected 2008/2010 ... | reverse complement strand
TTTGCTTTATTTTATTAATTCTATTTTTGATTTTCCATCATATACTAGTGATAAAAACGACAGGAGTGTCAATCATGCAAAATCCCAATGTGAAATATCTGAAAACCCCACAGGGGGACATTGCTGTTTTTTCTCTGGAGCATAACCGTCTGTGGTGCCGCAGACAGACTTCCGACGGCAGATACACCCCCTTTTGTATTGCAGAAGGCGTTTCCGCCTTTTCTCTTTGCCAATATGAATCTTATACATACCTGCTCTATCCCACCACTGACGGAAGGCTCATATTGTCTGCCTCCTCCGACTTGATACAGTGGGAACCGCGCCCTTTGTGGCAGGCAGGTGACAAGCGATGGCAAAATACCTATTGTTTCATGGCGCCCCAAAAAGACGCCTTCCATCTTTTCTATGGCGTATCCCAACCCCAAAGCGGCAATCATGTTTTAGAATACGCCCTATTCCAGAAAGGGCAGTGGCAGCCGCCATATCAAATCGACCATTTTCTGCCGCTGCCGGGAGCACCTTTTCTGGGCCGCAGGTTGGGAGAAAATCATGTGATTTTGTACTATCGTTCCCACCGCAGCACCATCAGTGCCCGGGAAATCCTTCTTTCTCCTTTCACCATGGGCAGTCTTTCTCCTTTGATTCAGACAGGGGGCACTTGTACGGACTTTTCCATTCTGGAAGACAACCAGCAGATGCATATTCTCTATCTCAGCCGGAACCTGTTCCGCAATCAGGTGGTTTATCGCTGCAAACAGGGTTCTGCCGTTGGACGTCCCTTCGTACTTTGGGAAAGCGGCTCCGCCTGCGACCATTGTCTGGTTTATCGCCAACAGGATAAGATCATACTTTTCTGGTGCGCAAATGGTCTGCCTATGCGATGCATCTGTGAAAATGGTACTTCCCTTGGCCCTGTAGAACGCTGCACATTTCCTTTCCCCCTGCAAAGTCTGAAAGGTGAATTCATCGGTGCATCTGATCCTTTTGCCGCAGAAGCCATTGGTGACAGACAAAACAATTTTCATCCAGCCATTTTCTCAGAAAATATTCCCCTTTCACAACCTCAGTTATACGCCGCTTCTGCACCATCCCAAGTACGAGAAGAAAAGAATGACGAACTGGAAGAACTGCGAACCCTCCTTTCCCAGCGCAGCGAAGAAATTTCCGCCGTCAACGCAAAATGGAAAGCGCAGGTGGAAGCTTTGCAGGAAAAACTGGCAGCTTATGAAAAAAATGAAACACCAGAAAACGATACACCTTAACACAAATATCCCTTTTATAAAAACAAAGAAAGCTGAAATCCTTACTAGATGAAGGGTTCCAGCTTTCTTATTTTTACGAAGATTTTATCTCATATATTTCCTGAAGAGGAATCTGCATTTTGAAAAATTCTATTTTCTTTTCTTATTCGCCGAAGAACAGTTCCATATCTTCTTCCACAGTACCAATGCCTGCAATGCCGAAGTTTTCTACCAGCACTTTTGCCACATTGGGAGAAAGGAATGCGGGCAGTGTAGGCCCCAGATGGATATTTTTCACACCCAGATACAGCAGTGCCAGCAATACGATAACTGCTTTCTGTTCATACCAAGCAATGTTATATACGATGGGCAGATCGTTGATATCTTCCAGACCGAATACTTCTTTCAGTTTCAGGGCAATCACTGCCAGAGAGTAGCTGTCATTACACTGACCAGCATCCAGTACACGAGGGATACCGTTGATGTCGCCCAAGTCCAGTTTATTGTATTTGTATTTCGCACAGCCTGCTGTGAGAATCACAGTATCTTTGGGCAGAGCTTTTGCGAAATCTGTGTAGTAATTCCGTTTGGGGCTACGGCCATCACAGCCAGCCATAACAACAAATTTCTTGATAGCGCCGCTCTTTACGGCTTCCACAATCTTGTCTGCCAGTGCCAATACCTGATGGTGAGCAAAACCGCCAACGATTTCACCTGTTTCCAGTTCTGTAGGCGCAGGGCACTGTTTTGCATGAGCGATCAATGCGGAGAAATCTTTTTCTTCCCCTACACCGCCGGGAATATGTTTACATCCGGGGAAACCTACTGCGCCAGTGGTATACACACGGTCTTTGTAGCTTTCCAGTGGAGGTACCAGACAGTTTGTTGTCAGCAGCACAGGGCCGTTGAATGCTTCGAATTCTTCTTTCTGTTTCCACCATGCGTTACCATAGTTGCCTGCAAAGTGGCTGTATTTCTGGAATGCGGGATAGTAATGTGCAGGCAGCATTTCAGAGTGTGTATATACGTCTACACCTGTGCCTTCTGTCTGTTTCAGCAGCATTTCCAAATCTCTCAGGTCATGGCCGGAAACCAGAATACCGGGATTTTTCCGTACACCCAGAGAAACCTTTGTAATCTGTGGATTACCGTAAGCAGTTGTATTTGCTTCGTCCAGCATAGCCATAGCATCTACGCCGTATTTACCTGTTTCCATAGTCAATGCCACAAGGGCTTCCACATCCAGACTGTCATCCAGTATTTTTGCCAGTGTTTCCTGCAAAAAGGCGTCAATAGCTTCATTTTCTTTCCCCAGGGCATTGGCATGTTTATTGTAAGCAGCCATACCTTTCAGACCATATACAATCATTTCCCGCAGACTGCGAATATCTTCATTTTCTGTGGAAAGAACGCCCACCTGTGCCGCTTTTTCCGCAAATGTTTCTTCTGTTCCATTCCATTTTGCAGCTTCTGTCAGACCTGCATCGCTGCCCAATTCTGCCAGCAGTGCTTCTTTGCAAGCCAATGTGTCCACAATACGTCTTGTGATTTTTTCATCATCAAAGTTTGCATTTGTAATGGTGATAAACAGATTTTCTGTCACCAGATGGTTCACATCTGTTCCAACTTTTTTACCTGCTTTCCGCAGCTTTGTTGCCACATCAGAAAGCCCCTTTGTCACATAAATCAATAAATCCTGCAAGCCTGCTGTCTGCGCGCTTTTCCCGCATACCCCCACACGGGTGCAGCCTTTGCAGCCTGCTGTTTCCTGACACTGAAAACAAAACATATTCATCATTCTTCTCTCCTTTTTTATCCTCTATCTTTATCCTTCCAAAGGAAAAATAACCGTTAATAACATCTTGAATGCTTCCTGACCGTATACGGCATGAGGTTTTCCTGCTGGCATTACCAGTGTTTCCCCTTCCTGCAAAATATATTCTTTGCCATCTACCGTAAATTTTCCGGTGCCTTCCAATACTGTTACCATGGCATCCCCATGAGATGCGTGGGTACTGATTTCTTCATCTTTGTCAAAAGCAAATATGGTCAAACTGACCGCTTTATTCTGTGCCAGCGTTTTGCTGACCACCTGTCCCGGCTGGATACTGACCTGTTCCGCCAAACGCAGTATATTTTCATGTGGAATGTTTTTGATATATCCCATGGCTTCCGCCTCCTTTTGAATTCCTATCATTTTTCTATGGCACTATTTTATGACAAAGCTTCTATCATTTCTGTTGTTTTTCCAACAAAAAAGTATTTCTTCTCAACAAAACAAAAAAGCTGAAATCCTTTATCAAAGATTCCAGCTTTCTATCTGTTTTCTTCCGAAAATTTTTCAGAAATACTTCTCAACAAAATCCTATTTTAGACAATCAGTGGACACACACTGCCCTTGTCTTCTAATTTGCTTGGTACCAATGCCTTTTTGGGATATTGATCTCCGGCCCACATCTGTTCCAGCCAAAACAGTGCCGCTTCCGCCATTTCCTGCCGCATGATTTCCACTGCTGTCAAAGGAATGCCGTAACAATCCTGCTGTCTGGTGATGCTGCAAGCCACAATGCTCATATCTTCCGGTATAGAAATGCCCATTTCCCGCAGTGTATACACCACCGCACCGGTAGATACCCCTGCCCCCAACAGCAAGGCCGTCGGTTTGATCCGGTCACACATATCTTTCAAAGAAGATTTCACTTCTTCCTGCGTACCGCCGTATTTCACTATGCTGCCCACTTCCCCTTTGCATGACATGGCATGGAGGAAGGCAAACATCTGCATTTCAAATAAAGCAGCTTCTTTTTTATTTTTGCTGCCAATAAACGCAATTTTCCGGTGCCCATTGGCAAACAAATGATTCAGCGCCAACTCAATGGCTAAAGTATGGTGTGGCACAACACTATAATATTTGCTGTCATCGGGGCCATCCCCCAAAAAGACGATATTTTCCGTATATGTCCGCAGCTGCTGAATCACATGTTCTGGAAAAACGCCAATGGCAATGATGCCCTGCAGTTCTCTGCCAATTTCTTTTGCAGACTGCCCCTCTGCAAAAAACAAAGGGACTGTTTCCAGATTTCTGGCAAAACAAGCCTGCTCCACAGCATTTTTCAAAACCATGCAGTACCATTCTTCTGGTGTTTCCTGTACCGCCATCTGGGCAATACCTACGCAATATTTCCTGCTTTCATTCGATACATTTTTTTGTATATTTTTTCTTTGCGGCTTCACATAACCAAGCTCCTGTGCTGCCTGCCGGATTCTCTCCCTTGTTTGCTCCGTCACCGACAATGTAGCATCTTCCTGCAAAACACGGGAAACAGTAGAAGGCGAGACACCGGCTAATGCCGCAATATCCTTTAAAGTCGCCATATATTCACCCTTATTCTCAATCCTTCGTATACAAATATTCTACAGAATTATACTATAAATTCATCATAAAGAAAAGTATGGAAAGGAAAAGTTTTCTTAGAATTTCGTAATTTTTCCTCAAAAAAATAGACCGCATGCATCCATACAGTCTATCTTTTCCATCTTCTGCTTTCTTATTCAAAAGGATACCGAATGCCCCATGCTTCCCGCAGGCTGTCCATCTGTTCCATCATCCGCAGAATTTCGCTGTGAGGCATTTGTTCGCATTCGATTTTGCCTTCCTCAATGGCTTTCATAGATGCACGTACTTCATCTTCAAAACCGGTAATCTGTTCCGGCATATCAATGGCTTCCACCAGTTTTCTGTCATTGTCATAAATGCAGACGCGGTCAACATTGTTGATGTTTTCTGCAACCAGATACCCTTTGGAACCGTACACAATGCCAAACTGTTCTGTCGCACCCAGCATACCGCTGTGAGCAATGGCCATTTTGCCGTTTTTGTATGTAAGGATAACAGCATTCTGTGCGTCTACGCCTGTTTCTGTTTTCACGCAGGAAGAAGTGATGCTTGCCACTTCATCCCCCAGAATCATGGCAATGAAGGACAACGGATAAATCCCTACGTCCAGCAGTGCACCACCAGCCAGTTCCGGGTCTGTCAAACGGCGTACATGCTGGATATTATATCCCAGATTTGCCGTTACAAAATTGACTTCACCGATTTTGCCTGCGGCAATGGCATCATCAATGATTTTTCTGGAAGGCATGTATCTTGTCCAAATGGCTTCCCCCACAAATACGCCTTTTTCTTTGGACAGTTCCAGAATTTCTTTTGCCTGAGCAGCGTTTGCCGTAAATGCTTTTTCACACAATACAGGCTTTCCATGTTCCAGACACATTTTCATATACATATAGTGATGGGAATGAGGTACCGCAATATAAATCAGTTCCACATCCGGGTCTTTCGCCAGTTCTTCATAGGAGCCATACGCCTTGGGAATGCCGAATTTTTCCGCAAATGCTTTTGCACGTTCCAAATCTCTGGACGCAACGGCATAACACTGGGCATCCTCCATATGATTGATGGTGTATGCCATTTTTTCCGCAATATTCCCCGGGCCCAAAATACCGATCTTCATTTGAAAACCTCCTCTTTGTTTTTGTCTAAATACATGTCTTTAGTATATCACATTGTCATTTTCCCCTCAATGCCTTTGCCCGCTTCCATGTTTTACTGTATGCTTTTTTCCATACCTCCGCCGTATCTTCCCCGTACATTTCCAGAAAAAGCTTATACCGATAAGGAATGGATTCCTTTTTCGGCGGAAAAACAACAGGCTCCCCTCTGATCACTACACCATCCAACTCATGACGGCAGACCATATCATCCAAAAAAGCCAATCTCCAGCACCCATCAATAAATTCTCTTGTGGGCATATATACTGGCAATTTCTTTTTCATTCTGATAGACATCCGCAGCAATGTCCAGTATCCCAACATCCAAGGTGTTTTTTTCATCTCTCATCCCCCAATCTTTTTTTGCCATTGTACCATAGGATTCTATTTTTCCACAAGAAAAAAGCCCTGCCACTTAGGGGCAAAGCCTTTTTCTGGTATAGGTATATTGATTGCGTATGAGCTTTTTATGCCAGTGCAGCTTCCAAAGCCTGCTGGTCTACATAGTTATAGCCATTGATATGATATACGGGAATATCCAGCGCTGTGCCGTCCAGCACAATTTTCCAAGCAGATGCTTCGCCCACTTCTGTCAAAGTTTTCTGGGTATCTTCTTTGCCTGTTGCTGTATATGTGCCACCCGTTGTCAATACAACCTGCTGCTTTTCGCTGTCAAAATCCACACCGTATGTCTTGCCGCTTTCCTGTGCCTGCAATACACCGTTGCGGATGCTGATATAGGAAGTTTCTGCTGCAGGTTCTTCTGTTTTCTGGAATGTCCAAATCTGTGCAGGTTCTGTGTTTTCCCCAATGGAAACCTTCACGTCTGCTGCTGTGCCGTCTTTTGTAAATGTGCCTGTTGCTGCGTCGTATACATAGTCGGTAATGTCAGCGTCTTCGTTTGCGGCATCTTCTGTTACAGTAACGATACCAAAGTCATTGTCATTGATGACTGCAATGGTATTTTCATCTACCATACACAAACCTTCCGCTTTTTCTGCTGTCCAACCATAATCACGCAAATCCAGCAGCAGTTCTTTTTCCGCGAACACAACATCATCCTGCAATTCTTCTGCAGAAGCATATTCTAATGCCTTACCGTCTACAGTCATGTCAGAAATGTCTGTAGCTTTGGACAAATCCACCTGATAAATTTTATTAGACATGGTCTTGTCTGCCAGTTTCCCCTGTTCAATAACCAACAGTGTATCATCATCTACTGCGTAAATATCCCCAATCTTGCAGTTGGAAGGTGCGCTGTACTGGCTCAAATCTACAGGATAGGCATACATTTTTGTATCACCTGTTTCAGGGTCAAGGGCCACAATTCTGGTAAAGCAAGCGGTATCATCTGTTTCGCCGTTTACATCCAGTACACTCTGCACAGAAGCCATAACTGTGCCATTGGGTGTAATGGTCAAACCTTCAAAACCTCTGTTTGGAATGCGATACTGCAAAATTTCCGGCAAACCTTCACCGGGCGCATATTTTTCCAGAATCTTGCCATTGGCATCTGTCTTTACAATAAAAGGGCCATATTCGTCACACAGCCAGAAATTACCGTCTGCATCTACGGCAATGCCTTCTGTGTCCAGACCTTCATTATCATAACCGATATCATTGAGCTGCATATCCAGTGCTCTTTCTCCTGTTGCCCCTACCTGACCGGGTTCCAGCGGCAGACCGGAAATTTCGTTTCCTTCCGCATCTTTCAGTGTGATAGCTTCATCTACAACGGCACCGTTGTCTTTGATGGTCACAATCCCAATGCTGGGGGTAAATTCCGGGCAAGGGAAAATCTTTGCTTCTGTCTGTGTTCCGTCTTTTTCATACTTGGGTGCGTCCGCATTGGGGCCTCTGTCTGTGACTGCATAAAACTGCATTTCACCTGCTTCGTTATAGCCTTTGAATGTCACTGCGGAACCGAAACCAGTCACCAGACCGCCTTCAAAATACCCCTCTTTGGAATCGGCAAAGGGTACTTTCAATTCGTCCGCAATGGATACATCATAAGCTGTTGCTTCATATTCCGCAGCAAAGACAGGGATGCTCTGCAAAACCATCGCTGTCAGCAAAGCCGCTGTAAATACTCTTTTTTTCATTGTTACATAACCTCCTCTTTTTGTTTCCCAACAATGCCATTAAAACATGTTTCCGTCAAAAAACCATAAAGGCCATGTAAAATCTCTGTAAACCCTTTTGGAGCAAAAAAAAAGCCCGCAGCTTTGAGAGCTTTTTCATAAGAAAACAAAGAAAGCTGAAACCCTTATGATACATAGGATTCCAGCTTTCTTACTTTTTAAATTTTATTTGATATGTTTAAATTACTTTCTCTGTCAGGCTTTTCTTTCTGTTTTATGCTTCCGGTTTTTCATTCAATACCCAAAGGGCATAATCTACATATACATTGCAGGAAATGAGCAAGCCTTCCTCATCCACGTCAAACAAACCATGGTGATGGGCAACGGCTGTATGTGGATCTTTGGCACTTCTGGTACCTACAAAAGCATACATGCCTCTTGTTACTGCCAGATAATCCGCAAAGTCATCGGCACCCAATGCTTTCTGGAAATCAGAAATGATGTCTTCTCTCGGCAAAAATTCTGCTGTCACAGCAGTTACTTCTTCTACTGCCTTTACATCATTCACCAGCGGTGCCGCAAAATCTAGAAATTCCACTTCTGCTTCTGCACCATACAATGCAGCTGTTTCTTTCGCAATTCTTACCACGCGGTCGTTGGTAAATTTCCGTACTTCCGGCAGGAAACTGCGGGTTGTGCCTTCCAGCACCGCATGTTCTGCTACGATGTTATACTGGGTACCTGCCTCTAATTTACCAACGCCAACCACAACAGTTTCCAGCGGGTCTGTATTTCTGGAAACGATGGTCTGAAGCTGTACCACAATCTGAGATGCGATATACAGCGCGTCTACCCCCAACTGTGGTGTGGAAACATGAGCGCCTTTGCCATGGATCTGAATTTTAAAATAGTCACAGCTTGCGTTCTGCGGGCCAGCTGTCAGAGAAATTTTTCCGCTGTCCAAATGGCTTGTCACATGGGCACCAAATACACGGGTCACACCATCCAGCAGACCTGCCTGCACAAACTGTCTGGCACCCTGACCGATTTCTTCCGCCTGCTGGAAGAAGAGGCGCACCTGACCAGAAAATTCATTTTCTTTTGCTTTCAGAATTTTTGCCGCTGTCAGCAATGTTGCTGTATGGGCATCATGACCGCAGGCATGGCAAACACCTGCGTTCTGGGAATGGTAAGGCACTTCTTTCAAGTCATCCATTGCCAGTGCATCAATATCTGCTCGCAGGGCAACGGTTACGCCATCCCCTGCTTTCTTCCCATCAATCCAGCCGTAAACGCCTGTTTCTCCAATGCGTTTGTGAGGAATCCCCATGCTGTCCAATTCCGCTTCGATTTTCTTGCATGTTTCATATTCCTTGAGGCTTACTTCCGGGTGTGCGTGAAAATGCCGCCGCAAATCTGTCAAATATGCTTGTTCAGCCAATACATAAGGTTTTACTGCCATAAATTTCATCCTTTCTGCCCTTCAAAGAAAACAGGTCGGGCATTCCGACCTGCTCTTGTGTTCTTTGAGATTATTCTGCGCCTTCCCATGCACATACAAATGCGCCCTGGTATTCGTCTTCAATGGTTTTCTGTACTTCTGGTGTCTGGTAAGCTTCTACGATTTTTTTGTATACTTCGTTGTCTTTATCTTCTGTACGAGCAGCAATGACATTTACCAAATCAGATACTGCTGCATTTGTTTCGGGATTTACATCTTCTACAAAGATAGTGTCTGTCACAGGATTCAGACCTGCTGTGTAAGCATTGCCGCCGTTGATAACAGCTGCTGCGCAGTCAGGCAGCAGGTTTGCCAGTGTTGCGGATTCTGCTTCCATGATTTCAATCTGTTTGTTGTATTTTGTAATATCTGCTTTTGTAGGAACAACGCCTTTTGCAGGGTCGCATTCAATCAGACCAGCTGCTTCCAGCAGTTTCAGTGCACGGCCGCCGTTTGTCAGGTCGCTGGGGATAGCGATTACATCGCCGTCTTTGATATCTTCAATGGAAGAAATCTTGTCTTTGTTGTTGTAGATGCCCAGAGGTGCGATGATGGTATCGCCGATGTCTACGATGTCATAGCCTTTCTGTTCAATATCATTTGCCAGGAATGCTTTGTGCTGGAATGCGTTCAGGTCGATTTCACCGTCGTTCAGTGCACGGTTCGGTGCTGCATAGTCTGTGAATTTTACCAGTTCCACCTGAATGCCATCATCTGCCAGCAGTTCATTGATGGTATCCCACTGAGCGTTGTATTCGCCAACTACACCAACTTTTACAACAGTGGTTTCGCCGCTGTCTGCTGTTGCTTCCTGTGTGTCCGCACTGCCGCCGCAAGCGGTCAGAGATACTGTTGCTACTGTTGCCAAAGCTGCTGCAATCCATTTTTTCGCATTTTTCTTCATAGTTTTCTACTCCCTTTCTTTTTCGCAAAATGTTATTTATGTTCTATATCCTTAAAATAGTTTCCCATTTCAAAGCAATGGTTAATGTGTGGTTCTCCGAATGATGAGATTGCCCACACCCTGAATCACACTGATGATGATCAGAATGATGATAACAGTTACCCAAATCATATCACGGTAACCCATCTGGTAACCGTAACGGATGGCAAAGTCCCCCAGACCGCCGGCACCGATGGCACCAGCCATAGCTGTGATACCGATGAGGCTGACAAAAGTAATCATGGTCACACGAGTGATACCGGGGATACTTTCTTTCAGATATACACTGAAAATGATTTCCAGTGGAGAAAATCCCATGGAAGCACTGGCTTCCACCAGACCGTAGTCCACATCCGCCAGTACGGATTCAATCTGTCTGGCAAAGAATGGAACGGTACCTGCAATCAGTGCCACATAAGAACCGGTAACACCGGAACCTGTACCTACAATGGCACGGCTTACAGGAATCAGCAGCACCATCAGGATAATAAATGGAATGGAACGGATCACGTCGATGATCTTATCCAGAATTTTATACAATACCGGGTTTGCCATGATGCCATCGCTTTTGGTAACGATAAGCAGCACCCCTAAAAACAGACCCAATACAAAGGCGATGACACCGGAGATGATGAGCATCTGGAAGGTCTGCCCGATACATTTTACAAGTTCCGAACCCAGGGCTTCCAGATTCGGTGCGATTTGATATAAGATATTCATGCCTTAATGACCTCCAGTTCTACTTTTCTTTCTTCGATATATGCCAACGCTTTTTCCATGTTTTCCGGCTTTCCGCTGAGGGTCACAACCAGTTTCCCGATGGTCTTGCCTTTCAGGATGTCGATGTTGCCGTAAATGATGTTGGCTTTCACATCAAAGGCTTCTGCCAGATAAGAAATCACCGGCTCCCCTGCGTTGTTAGCGGAATAGGTCAACATTACCATTTTTTCGCCTTCCTGCAGTTTTGTCAGGTCGTTGCCTTCATCGATGAGTTCATAAATCTTATCCACATTGCCAGCGGTGCTGATAAAGTCTTTGGTAACTTTTTCTTTGGGATGAACAAATACATCCTCTGTTGCACCTTCCTCTACCACACGTCCCAGTTCCATAATGGCTACCCGGTCGCAAATGTCTTTGACCACTGCCATTTCATGGGTGATGATTACAATGGTGATGCCCAGTTTTTCATTGACCTGTTTCAGCAGGTGCAGAATGGATTTTGTGGTCTGGGGGTCCAGTGCGCTGGTAGCTTCGTCACACAGCAGCACTTTAGGGTCATTGGCCAATGCTCTGGCAATGGCAACTCTCTGTTTCTGACCACCGGAAAGCTGAGAAGGATAAGCGTCTTTTTTATCAGACAGCCCAACCAGTTCCAGCAGAGATAAAATTTTCTTATGTTTTTCCTCTTTGGACAAATTGCTTTTCTTCAGTGGAAATGCGATGTTGTCATATACGGTTCTGGAACGAAGCAGATTGAAATGCTGGAAGATCATACCAATCTTTCTGCGTACTTCCCGCAGCCGTTTTTCATCCAGCTTTGTCAGTTCTGTGCCGTCTACAGTCACAGTACCTTCTGTGGGACGTTCCAACAGGTTGATGCATCGTACCAGTGTGGATTTTCCGGCACCGGAAAACCCGATGATACCAAAAATCTCACCCTGTTCAATATTCAAACTTACCTCCCTTACGGCGTGGACTTCTCCGCTGCCGGTACGGAAGGTTTTGCTTACCTTCTCCAACTTTATCATGTATATTTTCTCCTTTCGGCAATAAAAAAAGCTTCCGTCCTATTGCATATTCATGCACATTAGGACGAAAGCATTATTTCGTGGTACCACCTAAATTCATCCGCTCCTCACGAAGCAGACCTCAACAAGTACGCCCGACAAAAACGGGTTATACTCTGGCACTGTAACGGGTGCGCCCGTTGTGATCTAACCTCACCGGCTCGACCATACGACTCCAAGACCATCTTCATCAACATATCCCTGCTTCCTTCCCACCAATCGGAAACTCTCTGAAAGGTATTCTGCTAACTACTCTTCTCTTCCACGTCTTTGCTCTTTTGAAAAGTTGTTCCTATTGTAATTCCGTTTTTTTCTTTTGTCAATGGTTTTTCATCATTTTTTTGCATGTTTTTTTATTCATCCCCAGCGAGATTTCATTCAGGCCTGCATTTCTGCCGTTTCCATAATCTGGTATTCCGCATTTCCCAGCAGATCTCTTTTGCCATAATCAAAGAGCACAGCCTTCTGTTCCTCATCACCGAAAACTTCCAGATGGGTCTGGCGGATGGCTTCTTTGTTGCTCTTGTAATGAGGCAGACATTTCTGCCACAAAGCAGGATTGCCGTAGAAAGCAAACACCTTGTCATGCCACTGTTCTTCGTTGGTCACTGTCAGCCATGCAGGCAGTTTTTTGGGCTTTTCATGAAGGGCAATGTCAAACTTCATTTCCCACTGCAATTTCTGTTTATCCACCTTAGGATTCTGTTCCACGAACCGCCATAACACATCAAAGAGCCCCATTTTAGACAGCCCCAGATAATGATAATTCTCCGCTACCCAGAACTGGGACAGCGCCTCAAAAAAGGCAAAAGGGCTTTCATAGAGCGGTACCAGATATGCAAGAGTATGCAAAAATCTTCCGCTGTTGTAATAGGTCTCCACCATTTCTTCCACATATTTCAGTCGCAAAGTATCGGCGTAAGGCAATTCATGGGTAGTCAATACTTCATAAGGTGCCGTGTCGTGATAAACAATTTCAAACTCCTTCTGTTTCTGATGGAGCATGGAGCCTTTCAGCACTTTCAAAAATCCCAATTGCAGCTGTTCTGGATGAAGGGCATAAACATCATTAAAAGAACGCCCAAAAGAATCATAATCCTCATAAGGCAGACCTGCAATCAAATCCAAGTGCTGATGGATATTTCCGCCGTCTTTGATCTGCTGCACAATTTCCGACAAAGCCGCAAAATCCACATTACGATTGATGGCACGGATGGTCTGAGGATTGGTAGACTGGACACCAATTTCAAACTGGAACAGTCCTTTCCGCACGGTTTTCAGAAAGTCAATGGTTTCCTGATCAATCAAGTCCGCTGTAATCTCAAAGTGGAAATTGGTAACACCATTGTCATGTTCATGAAGATATTTCCAGATGGCCATAGCGTGACTTTTTCTGCAGTTAAATGTACGGTCGATGAATTTCACCTGGGGCACATTTTTATCCAAAAATTTCTGCAAATCTGGCAACACCTTGTCCAAGGGTACAAACCGCACGCCATTTTCTACAGAAGACAAACAGTATCCGCAATGGTAGGGACATCCTCTGGAAGATTCATAATAAATGATCTGATTCTGTACATCACTGAAATCATCTTCATAGGGAAAAGGCAGAAGTGCCAAATCCATGGGATGCATCTGGGGTGTGGAGAAAATTTCATCCCCCTGCCGATAAGTCAGACTTTCGATTTCCCCCAAAGTAGCAGGATTTCCTGCATCCAGATGTTCCAGATATTTTGTGAAAACAAGTTCCCCCTCCCCGCGCATGACAAAATCCACCGCTGGATTTTCCCGCAGGAAAGTTTCGCTTTCGTAGCTGACTTCCGGGCCACCAAAGCCAATAACGCAGTCCGGCATGATCTTTTTCAGAATAGGACAAAGCTGCCGCAGCATCTCTACATTCCAGATATAGCAGGAAAACAGCACCACATCAGGCTGTTTGCGGAACAGTTCCTCGGCAATGAAATCCAGACGCTGGTTGATGGTAAATTCCATAGTCTCCACATGATGTTTCTGGTTATTATCCTGAAAACGGGACAGATAACGCAATGCCAGATTAGAATGAATATATTTTGCGTTCAGTGCCGCTAAAATGACTTTTTTCAAAGATATTCCTCTTTTCTTTCCGATTTTTCTTCCATTCTAAGACAAAACCAGCTAAATGGCAAATGAAAAGCTAGTTTCTTCTTTATATAATAGGCAAAGACTGCCCATCTGCCAGAGTCTCTTCCTTCTCAAGCATCAGCCTTATTCATTTGTCATACAAAATACCCCCATATCATGCATCTATAATCTTTTCTTATGACAAAATTTTTTATTTTTATACAAAAATTGGAAAATATTTCTATTTCTGTTTTCCATTCCCTCCACTTTTTACCCAAACCCCCATGGATTGTATCAAATGCCATTTAGTGGTTTTCTCTACACATTTTGGTTTTGTACTACCCTTTATACATACTTTGCATATTTTCACTCACTAAAATCTTTTTCACTTGTCCAAAATGCCTGTTTTGCAGATATCCTAGAAAAACTATAGTATTTTAATTTTTTCTATGCTATACTATCACACAATGCATCCACTTTGTGAGAATCAGACGATGCAAAAAAAATTTTCGAGTAAATCAAAAAAAGGAAGAGAGGTATTTTTTATGAAGAGAAATGCACTGCCCTGCCTGGTACTGGCAGCGGTCATGGCAAGCAGTTCCGTTCCCAGTGTTTATGCCGAAGAAACTGTAAACGATACAGTTTCTGCACAGGGTCCAGAAGATGCAGCCGACACAGAAACACCGTCTGACGCCCCTGAAACAGATGCCACAGGATCTGATGACAATACAAACCCTGCACCTTCCACACCGGAAGGCGACGGTGAACAGAATCAAGATCACGAAAAGGAAGATACAGCAGAAACTCCTGCTGTAGAAACTCCCGAGGAAACTCCTGTCGTTCCTCCCGCTGAAGAAGGTGAAGGAACAACAGCGCCTTCCGACGACGTAAAAGACGAGGAAGAAAAACAGGAAGCAGAAAAAGAAGAAGTAAAAGAGGAAGAAACCGAAGAAGAAAAGACAGTGCTTTCCTTAACAGCTGTGGACAGCACCAGCACCATTTCCGTTCGTATCCATATGGATTATCCTCTGACAAAAGAAACCGTAGAAAAACAGAATATTCAGATGTCTGTTTCCAATGCTTATACAAGAGAAGAAGTGCCCGCATCCATTTCCTATACTTATCTGGATGAAACCGGCAATGAATGCGGCGATGATGATCTGGTAGCAGCCATCGACATCTTTGCTTCCGATCTGCCTGCTGGCAATGCGGACAGCGTATACCGCATTGCAGTCACAGGTGACGGCTACCGCACTTATACATATAATGAACTTTCTCTGGAAGAATACGCAAAAATCATTACCATTGGTACCAAGGAAAGCACATTCACACTTGGGGATGTGAATGGCGACGGCAGCGTCAATCAGGAAGACCAGCAGCTGGTAGAAGCAGCTCTGGGCACTGATAACGACGCTTATGACCTGAACAAAGACGGTACTGTCAACATCGTAGATATTTCCTATGTAAACCGCGGCATGATGGTACAGGGTACCGGCAAAGCCGTTGCACAGAATGGTGCCATGGTATCCCGCGCCATTGTGCAGAACATTGACGTTGACAAAACAGACCTGTCTGAAGTAGAAATTGCCGATGATAAAAACATCGCTGACCTGTTTACAGAAACAGAAGCCATTACATTCAGCAAAAAAGATTCCGGCGAAATTTCTCCCGAAGCACCTCTGGAAATCCCCATCGCCTTTAACGAAGGCGTTGCTATGAGCGAAGTACAGATTGCTACCCCTGCAAACGGCGGCATTGAATACTTCAATCTGGTGCTGGAAGTGGAAGAAGACGGCAAAGTCGTAACAGAAACCATTCCTTACGGCAAACTGACTGTTGCAGCCCGTTCTGCTCGTGACGGCGAAAACGTACTGGTGGTAAATCTGGGTTCCAGAAAAGTCGTGAAGAAAATCACCATTCAGGTTACCAAAACAGAAGATAATGAAACTGCTGTTATCAAACAGGTTGCTTTCGTGGAAAGCACACTGGCAAAAGCACCTGAAGCAGAAGCAGCAAAACCTCAGAATGTTACTGCAACTGCCGGCACAAAGAGTGTATCCCTTTCCTGGGATGCTATGGCAAACGTAACAGGCTATAAAGTTTACTATGGCACCACACAGAACGGTATGACACAGGTTCAGACCACCGGAAACAACCGCATCACTATCAGCGGTCTGGAAAACCTGAAAAAATATTATTTTGTTGTGGTAGGTACCAGCGGCGAATGGGAAAGCGCAACTTCCGCAATCGTATCTGCAACACCTTTCCCCGACAGCAGACCTGTAGCACCTACTACTTTGCAGGTAACTTCCATGGATTCCGCTCTGCGTTTCAGCTGGGCAAAATCCGAAAATGCCATGGGTTATCTGGTTTACTACCGTGAAAAAGGCACAGATCAGTGGATTTCCTCTGATGTAGGCGATAACAATTCCCTCACTGTAGGCAACCTGACAAACGGCGTTACTTACGAATTCTGCGTAGAAGCGTACAATCAGGCTGGTGTCAGCCCTCGCTCCGAATTGGCAGAAGGTGCACCCAAGTCCCAGACCATCAACGGCCCTGCCCTGCCTACAGAAAACCGCATCTCCAATGAACTGATTACCGTTCGTTCTGACAGCGGCGCCGCAGGCAATGTAAACTGGAATGAAACACCCAACTTCAATATCAAACATGTACTGGACGGCAACTACTCCACATTCTGGCAGTCTGGCGCATACTGGAAAGATCAGTCCTTCACATTTGACTTTGCAGAGCCTCAGAGCATGAACTACATGATCTATGTTCCCAGACAGGGAGATTTGAGCTACACCACAGGCATGCGTGACTACAGCGTAACCACTTACCGCAAAACAGCAGATGGCAAATACGAAAAGATTGCAACCATCAACGCAAATATCACAGCTAAAGTGACAAAAGACGGCACCGGTTATCTGGTACTGGAACTGCCTGAATCCAACGACATTTCCAGAGTCAGAGTAAACGTTGGTCAGTGGGAAGGTGCAAAATCTGTTACACTGTCTGAAGCAGCCTTCTACCATCTGGATAACACACCCGCGGAAATTGCAGACCTGTTCTCCAACGGTACATTTACTGAACTGAAATACAGCAAGGAAGAAACCCTTGAAAAAGTAGAAGCACTCCGCAGCAGAGTGGAAAACACAAACGCATTCTATCTGAATAAAGATATGATGCTGCGCGAACTGAACGACGCGAAAGCCTTGGCAGAAGGCAGCAAACTGGCAGCGCAGACAGGCTTCCAGTCCCGCAGCACCGCAGCAGACAGCGCATATGGTCAGACTGCAAGCGTACTGCAGCCTCTGGGCGTTGTAGCTTCTTCCGGCAGCGATGTAGTCATCTATGCAGATATCCCTGCTGGCGAAACCGTTACCATCGTACCTACACAGTATTATGGCAATCATAACGCATGGAAAGGCAAAGGCATCCAGCTGCAGTCCGGCAGAAACGTCATTTCCATTGAACAGATTGCTTCTGTATCTTCAGAAAAAGGCGGCGCCCTGTATCTGACATACAGCGGTTCTCATGCAGACGAAATTTCCCTGCGTATCATCACAGACAACAATACCAGCGTAAAAACACCTATGCTGGAACTGTCCGACTGGTATGAACTGTCCGAATCCGCAAGAAAAGAAAAAATCTCTGCTTATGTGGCAGAAGTAAACGCATATGTACAGGCAAACAGCAACCGTCTGGGCCAGACAAGCATCCGTAACCATACAGATATTGCAACTCCCAGCTTCCTGCTGTCCATCCCTGTAAAAGAAGTTGCAAACGGTCTGACAACAGAATCCCTTTACAATGCAATCCTTGCTTGGGAAGACGTTTCTTATGTAGTTAATACCACACAGGGCATTGTAGACGGTGATAAAGACGCTTATCAGTATCCTATGGAAAGCCGTCAGAACATCCGTTACATGCGTATGTTCGGTTCCGCCTTCATGTATGCAGCCGGCGATCATATCGGTATCGGTTATGGCTCCGCTGGTGATCTGGTGAAAGGCACTCCCGCTTCCATGCTGTCCGGCGAAGCAGATACAAACGGTCTGTACGGCTGGGGCATCGCTCACGAAATCGGTCATAATATGGATAAACTGGGCAGAACAGAAATCACCAACAACCTGTACTCCCTCATGGTACAGAGCTACGACGGCGGCGATATGACTTCCCTGACCACTCGTCTGGAAAGCGAAGACAGATATTCTGCCATCTTCCAGAAAGTTGCGGAAGCACGTCCCGGCGCAGCCAACAACGTATTCGTACAGCTGGGTATGTACTGGCAGCTGCATCTGGCTTATGACAACGCAGACGCTCCTATGGACTTCTACAACCAGTTCTTCAAACTGTGGAAATCCGGCGCGTATAGCGGCAATGACTACGACAACCGCGTTGCACTGATTGCATCTGAAGTTGCTCAGAAAGACCTGACAGAATTCTTCACTCGTTGGGGTATGGAACTGACAGAAAGCACAAAGAGCAAACTGAAATCCTATGGCGAAGAAGAAAGAGCCATCTGGTATCTGAACGATAACTCCCGCCGCAACCGTCTGGAAGGCACAGGCGTTGCAAACGGCACATTGACACTGGATTCCGTCACAGCAACCAATTCCGTTGGTTCCAACGGTCAGGATGTGACACTGACATTCTCCCACACTGACGGAGAAAACATTCTGGGTTACGAAATCCTGAAAGACGGCAAATCCATTGCCTTCACAACAAGCAACACATTCACCGAACATATCGGTACAGCAAACAATACGGTATTGACCTATTCTGTTCGCGCTGTAGACAAACAGGGCAATATTTCCGAAGCTACAGAAACACAGCAGGTACGTATTTCTTACGACAACGTACTGGATGCAGGTCTGTATGACCTTTCCCAGTCCGGTACAACTGCAACTGTGACCATGAAAAACGATAAGGCACAGTCTGTCAGCGGTATCAAACTGACTGGTGTTTCCGATGTGGAAAACATCACCGCTGTTCTGACTACAAATGTGGATGGCGTATCCAAAGAAACCACATTGACACTGACACAGAATATGGCAAACGACGGCAGCACATTCAAAGCATACTTCACCAAACCCGGTGCAGATGCAGAAGACAGCCGTATCTGGACTTACGACATCACCAAACTGGAACTGCAGAATGTTCCCGAAGGTGCATCCCTGCAGCTCATCGGTGCAGTCAACGACGACGTAGCATTCCTGCAGGACGGCGCTGCCATCGGCAGACTCCGTGAAGCTTATCAGTGGGGCGATACTTCTGAAGAAGTCATCCCTGCTGGCTCTCTGGTCATCGTCGGCACTTATGTAGGCGATCCCAGATATAACTACGTACAGGTCAACGGCGAATTTACCGTTCGCGATCTGGCAACAGGTACAGAAACAAAAGAAACAAGACCTATCAACGGTGAAACTTATCTGCTGGCAGAAGTTCCTGCCGATGGCGAAGTGAGCCTCATCAGCAATGGTATGTTCATCTATGTCATCAACGAAGAAGCAGAAGGCGATCTGCAGAACGAACATGTAGACTGCGATCACCCCAGCTCCCTGCCCGACCGCATTCAGGCAGTTCTGTACCGCACAGACAACATTTCCGAAACAGATGGCCGCATCACTGCACAGACAATGTGGATTTCTTCTCCCGACGCTGACAGCATGCCTTCCATCTCTCTGGAACATCAATAATTAAGGAGGAACCTACCCATGAAAAAGAAATATACACTTTGGGCAGGCGCTTTGGTGGCATCATTACTGATGTCCACCACTGCTTTTGCCGCAGGTCCCAGCGTGATTATCCAACGGGATAACGACAGCAATAATGCTCGTCTGTATCTGACAGGCGTTTCCGAAGACACCACCAGTGTGGAAATTTCACTGAAATCCAAACAGGATCTGGAAAACGCCCATTTCCTTGGCGCGGAAGATCTGGCATACAGCCATCATATCGAAAAAGACGGCGTTCTGACCATTTATGCGGACTCTCTTTCTGTACTGGAAAGCCAGAATGACCAGATTTATCTTGGTAACCTGACACTGCCTGATGGCGTATCCTTTACAGGCGTATCCAAACTGATCACATTGAACAGCAAAGATGCTGCAACATCCTATACACAGGTATCCTTAGAGGATGATGGCAGTGATAACAGCGGCGATAATGGTGCTGGCGGTGATAATGGTGCTGGCGGCGATAATGGCGACAACGGCAGTAACGGCGGCGGCAGCTCTAGCGGCGGTAGCTCCAGTGGCGGCAGCTCCAGCGGCGGCAGCTCCAGTGGCAGCAGCTCCAGTGGCAGCAGCTCTAGCTCCAGTAGTTCCAGCTCCAGCAGCACAACAACTGGCCGCCCTGTTATCAAAGGCGACCAGACCAACGGTATGATCATCGCAAACAACGACGGCAGCGTATCCATCCAGCCTCACGATGGCTACGAAGTACGTGACGTATTGGTGAACGGCGTTTCTCAGGGCCCTGTACAGCAGCTGCTGCATCTGAAATCCACTGACGTGGTAGAAGTTATTTTTGCAGCTGTACAACAGCCTTCCACAGGTTCTGCAAACTTCAGTGACGTACCTGCAAATCAATGGTATGCATCCGCTGTTTCCTATGTAACACAGAGAGGTCTGTTCTCCGGTGTCAGCGAAACACAGTTCGCTCCCAGTCAGTCTATGACAAGAGGTATGCTGGTTTCTGTACTTTACCGCTTCAACGGTACTTCTCATACAGGCAGCAGTCCTTTTGCCGATGTTTCCAGCAATGCATGGTATGGCAATGCTGTCAGCTGGGCATACGCAAACAATCTGGTATCCGGTATCAGCGATACTTCCTTTGCACCTAACACACCTATCACAAGAGAACAGGCAGCAGTGATGCTGGCAAGATACCTGAAATTCTCCGGTGTTGCACTGGAAAGCGGCTCACCTGATTTCCAGGATACTGCTTCCATCAGCGGATATGCCAAAGAAAGTGTAGGCGCTATGCAGAAAGCCGGTCTGCTTTCCGGCGATAACGAAGGCAACTTCCGCCCCGATGCACAGATCACTCGTGCGGAAATCGCTTCCATCTTCATGCGTCTGTGCCAGAAATACGGCATCTAATGTTTTGCTCCTCTAAATAAAAAAAAGACAGTGAAAAAGCAACTTCCCCTAAGAAAACATTGTTTTTCTCACCTCAATTTCTTAAGGGGAATTGCAAAGGCTGTTTTCATAAGAAACAACCAAATCTCTGTCAAAATAAGAAAGCTGAAATCCTCTGTATCACAAGGATTTCAGCTTTCTTTGTTTTCTTATGAAGATGCCCCTATTTCTCACTGTTTTTTTTTATTTTCTCCATGACTTTACTGCCTATTTCCGCTCATAAAGGACGCCATTTTCAGGCACAAGTCATTTATACATTCCAGAGATGTTCTCTGTGATCAAAAACCTCTTGGATATCTGCTTTGTTATTCACCAGATCACCTACGACAGTCACTTTGGCTTTTGCCACAACGGCATTTTCCAATTCTGTAATCAAACCATTGATCACTGCCGCATCTTTTTGTTTCTGATCTACCATTTCCAGATATTTCTCACATGCTTTCTGTAATTTCTGGTTTGGCAGGCTGGATGCTGCTCCGCAGAGATAAAACGCATCCAGTTTGAATTTTTCATCTACCACAATCTGTCTGATTTTCCCCAGGAGTTTTTCCTGCATTTGTTTATTGCCATCCATATTCCCCCACTCCTTTCCGGCATGTCATTCTCCCAAAGAAAGCGGACGAAATGAAATTCGTCCGCCCTCCTTGGCTAAAGCAATGAATTTTACATCAGAAATCTTTTACAGACAGTTTATTCGCCAGGATGTTTTCTGTCTTTGAAAGAAGATTCCTGAGGACCTCTCTGATCTTTTTTCGCAATATACAGGCTGCCGATACCTCTGCCGCACAGGATAGGAGGTTCACATGCTGTTGCTGCTGTTTCGGGTGTTGCTACGCCGGAAAGATCTGCGTCTGTTCTATCCAGCTGTGTTGCTACTTTCCATGCTTCGAATCTGCATGTATAGGACTGGTTGCCAACTTTTTCAATCCAGCCATGGTATTCCATGAAGTCACCTACATATACAGGTGCCAGGAATTCTACTTTTTCATAGCCCAGGAACAAGCTGATGTCACCGTCTACATAAACCATCAGTTCTGTACCAACGTCGCCCCACTGTTCTACGATTCTAGCGCCGTTTACCAGACCGCCAACATAATGTGCATCTTTTGCGCTCATCATCAGATGATGTACCACTTTTTTACCTACCATAATCATTTCCTCCTTTTTTCATTCAAATTGGCACTTTTTTCATTGAAGAACTGTAACGATTATTCACCGGGATGTTTTCTGTCTTTGAAGGAAGATTCCTGAGGACCTCTCTGGTCTTTCTTCGCAATGTACAGACTGCCAGTTGCTCTACCGCACAGTACAGGAGGTTCGCATGCTGTTGCTGCTGTTTCGGGTGTTGCTACGCCGGAAAGGTCAGCATCTGTTCTGTCCAGCTGTGTTGCTACTTTCCATGCTTCAAACTTACATGTATAGGACTGGTTGCCCACTTTTTCGATCCAGCCATGATATTCCATAAAGTCCCCTACATATACAGGTGCCAGGAATTCAATGTTTTCATAACCCAGGAACAGGCTGATGTCGCCATCTACATAAACCATCAGTTCTGTACCAACGTCGCCCCACTGTTCTACGATTCTAGCGCCGTTTACCAGACCGCCAACATAATGTGCATCTTTTGCGCTCATCATCAGATGATGTACTACTTTTTTACCTACCATAATCATTTCCTCCTTATTTTCATATCAAGTCATTTGTCATATATTCTTTTTTTCATCGTTTCTATAAGTAAGTTCTTCACAAAGACTTTTCCGAAGCATCTTTGTGGTTCATCCCCCATCTTACTTGTTTCACTTTTCAAAAAACCTCCGCTGCCAGTGTCAGCAGCTTTTGCAGGAATCATTCATCCTATGAAAGGGAACACTCCTGAGGTCGTTCTCAACGCTTCTTAAGCGTACAGTACAAATCCGAGAATCAGATATGCAATGGCTGAGAAAATACCTGCGATCAAACCAAATGGAATCTGGCTGGTCGCATGTTTGAAGTTATCACAGCCTGTAGAGGCAGATGTCAGAATCGTTGCATCGGAGTAGAAGCAGCAGTGGCTTCCCCAAACGCCTGCAGCTGCAACCGCGCCTACGGTTACACCAATGTCGCCGCCCAGAGCGATGGTGATGGGAGCAACGATTGGCAGTGCGATGATGTACATGCCCCAGTTGATACCCATGATAAATTCTGTACATGCAAATACCAGGAATACAGTGATCGGCAGCAGTGGCAGAGAGATATTTCTTACCGCTACGTCGATAACGTAATCGATAAAGCCAACCTGCTGGCTCGCGTTTGCGAAACAGAATGCCAGGATCATCAGCAGGATAGGCATAACCATGTTCTTCAAACCTTCAACAACTGCATCGGCATATTCTTCGGGGTCCATACCCTGGAATACGAAGAATACAAAGCCCAGCAGGATCGCGATGATGATACCGATCTGCATATTGAAATCAAACATACAGATGGCGCCAATCAGGATAAAGATAGGTACAAAGAAATTGCGAAGTTTGGGTTTCTTGCAGGCTTTCATTTCGCCTTCCACATCGTCTTCAAACTCTACCATTTCTTTGCCGGCACGAATGTCGATCTTTTCAGATCCCGGAGGTGCCAAAGGGCCGCCGGCAGCAACTCTTTCATACGCTTTTTTCATGGGACCGAATTTCGGGATAACCCCTAAAATAACCAGTACCAGTACAACCAGTGTTGAAATTGCGTAGAAGTTGAAAGGAACTGTTTTCATATATGTTGTCAGCTGCTGACCTTCTTCTGCCAGACCATTGGCAACCATCAGCCCGCCGATGAATACTGCCCATGTGGAAATGGGATTCAGAACCGTAACTGGCGCTGCTGTTGTATCAATTACATAAGAAGTCATTTCTCTAGGAACTCTGTATCTGTCTGTTACTGGTGTCATAGCGATACCGGATGTCAGAGAGCTCAGATAGTCGTCCATGGAGAACAGCGCAGAACAAAGCATTGTGCCAAAGAGCGCTGTTTTTTCAGATTTTGCCTTGGAAGCTACAAACTTACCAAATGCAAGACCGCCGCCATTTTTTTCAATAACTGCAACCAAGCTGCCCATCAGACCACAAACAATGATCAGGAACGCAATATCTTCATCCATCATGGTTGTCTGCGCAATGTTTGCAAATTCGATGATGAAGTTTTGCTTGTGAACCATGATACAGCATAAAAGAACAGCCAGTGTAAGCCCTTCAATGATTCTTTTTGTCTTAAAGATAAAGAAGATCATGAAGGCAGCCGGAATACATGTCAATATACCAAATTCGTCCGGATTATCAGGTACCAAAATACCTACCAGAGCAAATCCCACAAACAATGCTATGTAAAAAATCAACGTTCGTTTCATTTGATCTTTCTTTTGCGCTTCTCGTACACTTTCCATAGGCCAATCCTCCCTTTTGTCTTAATAGAGGTCTTTCATAAATTCACTTCTTTCTTTTTAGCATTCCGAAGCAGATTCGCCTGCCTCGGAATGCACATATATTTTTATTTCGCCGTTATTTTTAAATCAAATATCAATCTTTGAACAGTTTTTCACCGTCAGGCAGTTCTACATCCAAAGGCATAGCGATCTTAGAAACATTCAGCATATGGATATAGTCTACGTTGCCTGCCAGAATATTGTTGCCCCATGTGCCGCAGCCTTCAGATACTGCAGGAGACAAGCCGTTTGTTGCAGGGCCCCATGCATCGGGTGTAGGCTGGTTTACAAGCAGACGTGCAACGGGAATTCTTTCACCAGCGTATTTGATATGTTCTTTGTCGTTGGTGAACAGACCAGCTGTATGGCCGATACCGCCAGCTTCCTGCATGTTTCTGACTGCCATTTCTACAGCGTTTTCGAATGTATCGTAGTCTTTCAGTACCACAACGGGACCCATGATTTCTTTACACATGATGTCTTCTTTCCCAACGCCTTCGATCTTCAGACCCAGAACTTTTGTTTCAGCGGGAATATCGAACCCTGCCGCACGAGCGATAACATCTGCGTCTTTCCCTACCAGATCGGAATTGATTTTGCCGTTGCTGAAAAGGGCTGCTCTGAATTTTTCAACGTCGTCTTTATCTTCGTAAATCAGAATGCCTTCATCCCGCAGGGCTTTGAAGAAATCTTTTTCTTCTTCCTGAGGATACAGCATCAGGTTGTCACCGTCGCAAAGGATACCATTGTCACTGCCAACAGCGATGAATGTTTTCTTTGCTGCGTCTACCAGGTCATAACCTCTGTCCAAAATTACGGGAGGGTTGCCTGGGCCAACGCCGTAAGCAGGAGTACCGCTGGAATAAGCTGCTTTTGTCAGCCCAGGACCACCAGTTGCGATAACCAGGTCGCATTTTTCCATAAGTTCTGCGGATTTTTCAATGGTAATTTCTTCGATGATCTGAATCAAATCTGCAGGTGCGCCGCATTTTACCAGTGCTTCACGCATCAGTTCCACTGTTCTTGTGGATGTTTTTTCTGCACGAGGTGCAGGTGTGATTACCAGCGCGTTTTTGCCTTTCAGTGCGTGCATTGCGTTGCCCAGAGGTGTAACGGTAGGGTTGGTTGCAGGTGTAACTGCGCCGATAACGCCGATGGGATGTGCAACTTCGATGATACCTTCTTCAGGGATTTCTCTGATCACGCCAACGGATTTTTTATCTTTCAGGTAAGCCCAGAAAGCTGTGGGTGTATCTGTGTTCTTACCGATTTTGTCTTCATATTTACCAAGTCTGGTTTCTTCTACCGCCATCTTTGCCAGGGGTTCTGCATTTAAGTAGATCACCTTTGCAATTTCAAAAACCAGTTTGTCAACCTGTTCCTGTGTATAATCTAAAATCTGCGCCTGCGCTTTGCGGGCAGCATCAATTCTTTCTTGAATTGTCATTGTCATAATCTGTTCATCCTCCTTCATTCCATTCTCCAATGGGTGTTTTCCATTGGGAGGGCTATAAAAAGTTCCCCGCATGGGAACAATCAATGCCACGCGGGGAAACTATCAATTTTGTCCCATGTTTATTTTATTTCATAGCTGCTCTTGTATCAGCCAGGGATGCATCCATCCGTTCGATTACCTTCGCAATCTGGTCTTCTGTGATAACAGCTGCAGGTTCGAAACGTACGCATTTTGCGTTAACCAGTGTACCAGCTGTGATAACTTTGCGGGCAAACATACCTTTCGCAACTTCATAACCGATTTCAGAAGTCTTGAATTCTACTGCCAGCATCAAACCGATACCGCGTACATCATCAATCAGATCAGGATATTTTTCTTTCAGTTTGTCCAGACCTTCTTTGATGATGGCACCCTTCTTCGCGCATTCGCCAGGGATATCGTGGTCGATCATATATTTGATGGTTGCCAGTGCAGCGGAGCAGCATACAGGGTTGCCGCCAAATGTGGGAGAGCCCAGCAGCCAAGGGTTGTCAACCAGTTCCTGTGTCCACATATGAGGACGGCAGATCAGACCGGTGATTGGCATAATGCCGCCGCCGAATGCTTTACCGAATGTCAGGATATCGGGAACGATGCCTTCGCCTTCGCATCTGAACATGTGACCTGTACGACCCATACCAGTCTGGATTTCGTCACAGATCAATGCTACGCCGTATTCGTCACAGATTGCTCTGATTTCTTTCAAATAGCCTTCAGGAGGAATGATGATACCAGCTTCGCCCTGAACAGGTTCTACGATGAAGGCTGCAACTTTTTCGCCGACTGCAATCAGGTTTCTGATAGCTTTTCTTGCATCTTCTGCGTTGCCGTATTCAACGTGAACAACCTGCTGTACCATTGGTGTGTAAGGAGTACGATATGTGCTCTTACCGCCCATGGAAACCGCACCCATGGATTTGCCGTGGAACGCATTGACTGTGGATACGAACCAGCGTCCGCCTGTTGCGATTCTCGCTAATTTCAGCGCCATTTCGTTGGCTTCTGCACCACCGTTTGTAAAGAAGCAGTACTGCAGGTCGCCGGGTGTGATTTCAGAAACGGCTTTTGCAAGATAGCCGCGCAGGGGATCCAGCAGTTCCTGAGAATGCAGTGCCTGATGATCCAGCTGAGCTTTTACTGTATCAACGATATATTCATTTCTATGTCCACATGTATAGATACCGAAACCGCCAAGGCAGTCGATAAAATCTTCACCGTACAGATCCACTACGCTGCTGTCGTGGTCAGTCCATTCCAGCAGAGCCGCGTTTGTAGATACAGATTTACGATATTTCAGCCAGCCGGGGCTTACATAGTTATCGAAATGGTGAACAGTTTCTTTTGTCATTAATTCTTTATCTGCATCACTGATATCGTTAGAGTGGATATAGCCAAGGATTCTTTCCAGATATTTACTTGTTTCTTCGAATTGTTTCATATGTACGCCTCCTCATTCTTGTTTTTTTACAATCGTCATCTTGATATCTTTCTAAACTGCGTCTGATGCAAGCTCTTTTTCCTGCATCTCTTATTTTCGGTTAAGTTTTATCCCTCCGCCCTTCTTATTCTTTACGGAATAATGACGTCATTTTCGGAGTATCACCTCATATCTGATTTGTCACAAAAAATTATGGAGATTGTATTTCATAATTTTTGTTTATCTGAAGCTGCTGCGTGCTATGCGCTGCAGCCATTGATGCCATTTTAAGGTTCTTTCACCATACAGAGCAGCTGTACTCTGTTTTTGATGTTCAGTTTCCGATAGATGTTCAAAATATGTTTTTTCACGGTATTGCTGGAGATGACCATTTGGTCGCAGATTTCTTTGTTGTTATAGCCTTTGACCAGCAGATCCAGAATATCGCTTTCTTTTTTCGTCAATCCAAACTGTTCCACCGCTTCCTCAACAGAAACTTTATCTTTGTTCTTGGAAGCCTCTTCCTGTTCTTTGTTGATCCGGTAAGCCAGATGGTTTTCAATCAATTGGATTTTGAAGATATCCGCATACTTGAAGTCTTCCTTTCCTTTGTTCTTGTAGAAAGTGATGACTCCCAAAAACCGTTTGTCATATGCCAGAACCAGCTGCAAAGAGTAATGCCAGTTATTTACTTCGTAAATGCTTTTGTAATACTCTGTCTGCACTCTTTTTTCATCCGGCATCAGGTCTGTTTCCCGGTAAACCATGCTGCTTCCTGTTCCCAGAATCCCCTGACTGTAGTCAATGTGTTCATAAGCTTTGGAATAATCCAAAGATGCATTGCTGTTGTAAGAGATACCGGAATCCAGTGAAATGCTGCCGTCTCCTCTGGAAAGATGAAATTCCGCACTGTCAAAATCAATGATCATTTTCAGCTGTTCCAGAAGTTCCTTCCGCATAGCTGCAAAATCAGGATTAGTATGGATTTTATAGATGATGCTGTTCAGAATCATAAATTCATTGTTATCGATCGTGTTCATGATCGTTCCTCCCTCCACATTATGGCTCCAAGTTTCTGATAAACGAAGTCTCCTGTATATATAACACCGCATCGCCTTTTTGAAGACCAATGTGATTTAGGGAAAATCAAGCTGCCTTTGGTCTGGAAGTTGGAAAAGGATTTCTGATATAGACCCTATGGCTTCCCGCCCATTTGCCCTATGATTCATCCATCAAATTGCACAATGAAATAGACACTCTACGCTAGTTAGGATGTATTCTGCACAATTTACTTTGCTTTTTCTGGTTATAATTATATTATATATACAACTTAGAGACAATTACTTCAATATACCATTTTTTTACTACTTTTGTACCATTTTAAGTACAATTTATTTTTCCGTGTTTTATACTACTAACTATAGACAAATGTCCTTTCTGGCCGTAAAGCAGGGACTTTTCAGGTAATTTCCTTCATTTTTGATGTTCATAGCCCCTCTTTTTGTCCCCTTTTGGCAAAACAGACAATTGTTTTCCTTTTCATACAAAAAATAATATCGTCCTTGAAAATTCCTGCTGATTCCTTTGAAAACGGCGTATTCTCAAAGAAATTCATTCTCTGATAATCATCCGAGAGAATTTTTCCTGCAAAAATCATTGCTGAAAATGCCATTTCAACATAATATTTCCTTTCTGTATGATGTTTTATCTACTCCTTTCGTTCCATCTTGTCTTACAACAAATTGAAATATTTTGTTCAAATATCATTTCCCTTCTCCTGCAAATTTACTTTACTGTAGTTTTTTATAAAACAAATCCTCTCGTGCTGAAATAGATTGCACGATTCCATATTTCCATCTTCTCATCATGCAGGCAAAGCATCCCTGGCAATGCTTCCTTTTCGAATATCATTCCTTTCTAATAGACTCCTGAAAGGCGCTTAAAGTCTATAAAATACGAAATATTTTATCCAAAAACGCATTTTCTTGTATTTTCCTCACCATAACATAGTTCGATTTTTTGTATTGTATTTCCTGCAAATACAAATGAACTTTGCAATTAGGAAAAATCAGCTTTTTCATATGTGAAGAAAACCGTTTTCCATAGAATATATTTGTAAGACAAATGTCATTGTTTTCCACGTTCCTGCGTGCTACACTCAAACTAGAAAGACTTGGAAAATATGAAAGGGGAAATGTGTATGAAAAAGGTTCTATTTGTTCCACTGCTTTTGCTCAGCCTAATCCTTTCCAGCTTCACAGCTTATGGGGCAACCCCCATTGCCAATGCTGTCACAACGGATATTGTGGCTTCCATTAACGGTGCACCCATACCATGCTATAATTTCTTCGGTCAGGTAGCTATCTTTGCGGAGGATCTGGCAGATTATGGCTTCGATGTTTCTTACAGCCACGACGGACAGGAATTGTACATTACCTATAGTGATACTTTCAGCAAACCTGTTACGGCAACTTATACGCCGCCTGAAAACAGACCTATTGGCAGACTGGCATACAAAGTCTATCCCAGCAATGTAACCGTAACAGTAGATGGCAACAAAATGTCTTCCTTCCGTGCAGACGGCAAAACACTGATTTACTTCAAAGCGTTGGAACCTTATGGCGATGTGGTATGGAATGCAGAAAATCGCACTGCTTCCTTCACCTCTGTGGCACTTTGGAAATATACCTTGGCCGATAACGGAAAGGATATCACCGCAAGTATTTCAGATTTTTCTCTGACACTGACAAAAAACGCTTCTGGAAATTTTGATGTTTCGGAAAAAAATATGCAGTATTTAACCGTTCCTACCCTCAGCGGCGGCAGGACACCCTATACCAAATTTGAGTTTTCTCTGTATATGGATGTAGGCGAACAGACAGAAAAGATATCTGCTTTGCTTTATAAAATGCTTAATGCTGACTTAGACAAATGGATTACCAATGATACTGCTTTGGCAAACGAACACATGAAAGTTACCATCAACGGCGAAGCCGTTCCTGTTACATGGGTATCCAGAAGTGCCGGAAATGGTCATTCTGATTATGCATTCATCCTTGGCAAAAAAGTGAAAACATTAGATGAATTGCAGTCCATCTCCATTACATTTCAATAAAAGAAATTTTGCGCAAAAAAAGACAGTGTGAAGATTCACACTGTCTTTTTGTATTTGTTGTTTTATTCTTCTTCCAATTTCAATACACTCATAAATGCCTGCTGAGGTACTTCTACACTGCCAATCTGGCGCATTCTCTTTTTCCCTTCCTTCTGTTTTTCCAACAGTTTTTTCTTACGGGAAATATCACCGCCGTAGCATTTGGCCAATACGTCTTTGCGCAGAGCGCTGATGGTTTCTCTTGCAATGATCTTGCTGCCGATGGCTGCCTGAATGGGAATTTCAAACAGATGTCTGGGGATTTCTTTTTTCAGTTTTTCGCACATCTTTCTGCCGCGTTCCACAGCAGAATCTTTATGAACGATAAAGGACAGAGCATCCACAGGTTCTCTGTTTACCAGAATATCCAGTTTCACCAGTTCGCTTTCTTTGTAACCAACCAGACTATAGTCAAAGGAAGCATAGCCCCGGCTTCTGGATTTCAGTACGTCGAAGAAGTCATAAATGATTTCATTCAGAGGCATTTCGTAGATGAGCATAGCTCTGCTTTCATCCAGATATTCCATGCTGATATAATCCCCACGGCGCTGCTGACACAGTTCCATGATAGGCCCGATATAATCCTTGGGCAGCATGATTTCTGCCTTTACAATGGGTTCTTCCATCTTCAGGATACGAGCAGGGTCAGGCATATTGCTGGGGTTGGACAGGTCGAACTGTGTACCGTCTGTCAGATATACTTTATAAATAACGCTGGGTGCGGTCGTTACCAGATCCAGATTATATTCTCTTTCCAATCTTTCCTGAATGATTTCCAGATGCAAAAGTCCCAGGAAACCACAACGGAAACCAAAGCCCAGAGCCACAGATGTTTCCGGTTCAAAGAACAGAGAAGCGTCATTGAGCTGCAATTTTTCCAATGCATCGCGAAGGTCAGGATACTTTGCGCCGTCCGCAGGGAACACACCGCAGTAAACCATGGGGTTTACTTTCTTATAACCGGGCAGTGCTTCTGCTGTGGGTCTTGCCGCTTCTGTTACGGTATCGCCTACACGGGTATCTGCCACGTTTTTGATGCTGGCAGTGAAATACCCTACCATACCAGCATTCAATTCATCTACAGGCAGGAAACGACCGGGGCCAAAAATACCAACTTCCACAACGTCAAATTCTTTGCCTGTTGCCATCATTTTGACTTTAGAGCCTTTGCGAATACTGCCGTCAAAGACACGCATCAGAACAATAACACCACGATACTGGTCATATACACTGTCGAAAATCAGCGCTTTCAGAGGTGCATCCACATCGCCGCTGGGAGCAGGAATGTCTGTGATGATACGTTCCAGCACTTCTTCGATGTTCACGCCGTTTTTGGCGGAAATTTCCGGTGCATCTTCTGCGGGGATACCGATGATATCTTCAATTTCCTGTTTTGCCCAAGCAGGGTTTGCGCTGGGCAGGTCGATTTTATTGATAACGGGCAGGATTTCCAGATTGTTATCCAGTGCCAGATACACGTTTGCCAATGTCTGTGCTTCGATACCCTGTGCCGCGTCTACAATCAGAATTGCGCCTTCACAAGCTGCCAGAGAACGGGATACTTCATAGTTAAAGTCCACGTGTCCCGGTGTATCGATGAGGTTGAATTCGTATTCTTCTCCATTGTTTGCACGATAAATCAAACGAACTGCCTGGGACTTGATGGTGATACCTCTTTCCCTTTCCAGATCCATGTTATCCAGAACCTGTTCCTGCATTTCGCGGTCTGTAAGCAGACCTGTTTTCTGAATCAATCTATCTGCCAATGTGGATTTGCCGTGGTCAATATGTGCCACAATACAAAAGTTTCTGATATGACTTTGTCTGTCTTTGGACATCCATATTCCTCCTAAATCTCAAGTATTTCTTTCACAAAAAAAGCTGCCCTTTTCCTTTGCATTTTCGCAAAAAGCAACTTCTGTTTTCATCCAGTCTGGAAAAACGCCTGTTTCCCCATGATATTTTGCTTATTATATCATAGTTTTCCTGTCTGCGTCAAAAGAAACCTTTGCAAACAGGGCTTTTCTATGAAAAAAACAGGAACCTTTTCTCCACAGGTTCCTGTTTTTTCTCAAAAGATTTCCACAAAATCTCTATACTTATTCCACATCCAAGTCCAGTCTGGGTTCTGCTTCTTCTTCCACGGCTGTTTCCATGACGCCGTCTGTCAGTGTAGGCAGACCATAATGTTCACGGACTTTGTTTTCGATTTCTCTGCACATGTCAGGGTGTTCCTTCAGGAATGTTTTTGCGTTTTCACGTCCCTGACCGATACGGGTTTCCCCATAAGCATACCATGCGCCGCTCTTGTTTACGATATCCACTTCGGATGCCAAGTCCAGAATATCCCCTTCTTTGGAAATACCCTGACCGTAAACAATGTCAAATTCCGCTGTCTTGAAGGGAGGCGCCACTTTGTTTTTCGCGATTTTCACTTTGACACGGTTCCCTACAAAATCTGTACCCTGTTTGATGACATCAGATTTACGGATGTCGATACGGATAGAAGCGTAGAACTTCAGGGCACGACCACCGGTAGTAGTTTCAGGGTTACCGAATGTGACACCAATCTTTTCACGCAGCTGGTTGATGAATACCACAGTACAATTGGATTTTTTGGTGATACCAGTCAGTTTCCGCAGAGCCTGGCTCATGAGTCTTGCCTGCAAGCCCATATGGGAATCCCCCATTTCCCCTTCGATTTCCGCACGGGGAACCAGAGCCGCAACAGAGTCCACGATAACAATGTCGATAGCGCCGCTGCGTACCATAGTTTCTGCGATTTCCAGCGCCTGTTCGCCGTCGTCAGGCTGGGAAATATACAGATTGTCAATATCTACACCCAAAGCCTTTGCGTAAGTAGGGTCCATCGCGTGTTCCGCGTCGATGTAGCCGGCAATGCCGCCACGTTTCTGCACTTCCGCTACCATATGCAGGGCAACGGTTGTTTTACCGGAAGATTCTGGGCCATATACTTCGATGATTCTGCCCTTAGGCACACCGCCCACACCCAGGGCGATATCCAGACTCAAAGAGCCTGTGGGAACCACTTCCACATTCATTTTTGCGCTGTCGTCACCCAGTTTCATAACGGCACCTTTGCCGAACTGTTTTTCAATCTGGCTCAGAGCCGCGTCCAATGCTTTTTGTTTATCTTCAAATTTGATTTCATCTTTGCTGTCTTTTGCTTTTGCTGCTGCCATGCCGCAACCACCTTTCCAAATAAATCGAACTTATGTTCTCATTTTACTCGATTTTACCGGGACTGTCAACCGCTTTTTTGCGTCCCAAAGGGGCTTCCGCCAACAATACTGCCCCAAAAATCAGGATACAGCCCACATATCCCCGGAGGGTCAGCCGTTCTCCATAAAGCAGCGCGGAAATCACTGCCGCAAAAATAGATTCCGTTGTGATGATAAGGGCTGTTTTGCTGGCTGAGGTATACCGCTGTCCCACAGACTGGAGCACAAAATACACCCCTGTGCAGAGGATACCTGCATTGAGGAAATTCCCCACCGCTCCCAGAGAAAGGGGCGGCACATCTCCACCCATAATGAGGGAAATGAAGAACGCAAGGACTGCCACCACCGCATTTTCCACCAAAGCAATATGTACCGAATCACAAGCGGCAATCATCCGCCCCATGAGCGCCATTTGCAGGGAAAAAGCGATGGATGCTCCAAAGGACAGCACCGCACCTAAGTCCAGCCGCAGTCCATCTGTCACAGACAGCATGGCAACACCGATGACTGTCACCACTGCTGCTAAAATCACGCTGGCTGCCGGTTTCTGCCGGAAAGCAAACCAGCAGATAAAAGGCACTACCACCGCCTGTGTGTTGCACAAAAAGGCATTGACGGACGGCGTTGTATACTGCAATCCCAAAGTCAGGAGCAGAAATGTCGCCGCCAAAAGCAAGCCCAATATGCTGCCCACTTTCCATTCTGCTTTGGTGATATTTTTCCATGCTTTCCAGTAAAAAATTCCCAGACAAAGGGCTGCCACCAAAAATCTGCCGAAAATCACCTGATAAGGGGTATAGCCCCAATCCAACAGATATTTGCTGCTGATGAAGCCGCTGCCGCCGATGAACGCTGCCAGAAACAGCAGCAAATCTCCCTTATGCTTCATCCTGCAACGCCTTCCGCAATAAATCCAGTGCATAGAAAGCGGCACGTTCCCGAATCTGGTTCCGTTTGCCTGTATAGCGGTATTCTGTCACCGTTGTTTTGCCGTTCACATGAATGCCAATGTAAACCAGACCCACAGGTTTTTCTTCTGTACCACCGTCAGGGCCGGCAATGCCTGTGGTGGAAACGCCAATGGACGCTCCGCTGGTTTTTGCTACCCCTTCTGCCATTTCTGCCGCTACTTCTCTGCTCACTGCGGTATATTTGTCCAGTGTTTCTGCTTTCACACCCAAACGATGCATTTTCGCTTCATTGGTGTATGTGACACAGCCTTCCAGCAGCACTTCAGAAATGCCGGGATATTCCACCAGAGCGGAAGTCACCAAACCGCCGGTGCAGGATTCCGCCACAGCAATGGTCTTTTTCCCATCCAGAAGCATCTGTGCCACAACGGTCTGCATATTGGTTTCTCCTTCGGCATAAACAGCATTACCCAGACGTTCTCTCAGAGCCGCTTTCACAGGTGCAATGAGTTCGTGAGCTTCTTCCTCAGATTTTGCCTTTGCTGTGATACGCAGGATGGATTCGCCGTATTTTGCGTAAGGCGCAATGGTGGGGTTTGTCTGGGCATCAATGATATCTTTCACCAGTGTTTCCATGGCGCTTTCCCCTACACTTGCTACACGCAGGATTTCGGAAACAAAAGTATATTCTTGTTTTTTCTGCAAATAAGGTTTTACCTGATTTTCAAACATGGGCATAGTTTCCTTGGGAGGCCCAGGCAGCATAGCAATGATTTTGCCGTTTTTCTCCATGATGATACCAGGGGCAGTGCCGTTATCATTGTAGAGCACAATGCCATGTTCCTTAGGTACCATAGCCTGTTTCCGGTTGTTTTCTGTCATGGTTCTGCCTGTGCGCTTGAAATATTTTTCGATTCTGCCCAGTGCTCTTTCATCCAGCACCAGTTCTTCCCCGAAATATTCCGCCGCTGTTTCTTTTGTCAGGTCATCTTCTGTGGGGCCAAGTCCACCAGTGGTGATGATCAGATCAGCACGGGAAAATGCCTGAAAAATGGTATCTTTCAGGCGTTTGGGATTATCCCCTACCACTGTCTGAAAATAAACTTCAATCCCCAGCTGTGCCAGTTCTTTGGACAAATACTGGGCATTTGTATTCAAAATATCTCCCAGCAGGATCTCCGTTCCTACTGCAATGATTTCTGCTTTCATTTCTGCACCTCCAAAAAGTTATCTTATGATATGATACGCCTCTTTTACCTTTCTTACAAGGTTTCTTTTGCCAGCACCTCTGCGTAATGGTCAGGGTCTGTATTGCCTTCGGTGCTGATGAGGAGTACCACACTATTTTCATTCAGTCCCAGTCTGGCTTTGATTTCCGCCAAATCTGGATTCTGAGTCAATTCATACAAAAGTCCCATACCAACGGCGCCGGATTCCCCGGAAACGACTTTGTCGTCCCCTGCCAAAGGTTTCCCCAGCAGCCACATACCTTCTTCTGTCACAAAGTCAGGGCAAGCGGCATAAGCCACAGGGAAGTCCCGCAGAGTAGGATAAGTCACCAGACAAGGTTCCGCACAGTTCAGCCCAGCCATGACTGTTTCGCAGCTGCCTGTAGACGCATGAGGTTTGCCGTCATTGATCTTTGCTGATTCAAAAATACAAGCTACCGTATCAGGTTCCGCAATGATGACTTTCGGCAGTTTTTCGCCGTAATGATTTACCAGATATCCCAGCACCCCGCCAGCGAAAGCACCAACGCCAGCCTGCAAAATCACCAAATCCGGTGCGTCTACGCCTTTTTCCTTGAGCTGTTCCACTGCTTCTTTTGCCAATGTGGTATAGCCCTGCACGATGTAAGTGGGGATTTTTTCATAGCCTTCCCAAGCCGTATCCTGCACCATGGTCCAGCCGTTTTCTTCCGCTCTTTTGTTTGCCATGCGGACAGTATCATCGTAGAAATAATCTGTCACCAGAACTTCTGTGGCACCCACATCACGGATTGCCTGCACGCGGCTTTCCACAGTGCCTTTGGGCATATACACATAAGCCTGACAGCCGAATTTTTTCGCCGCCCAAGCAACGCCTTTGCCATGGTTGCCATCGGTAGCAGTGATGAACACCATGTCTTTAATTTTTTCCTTATTTTCTTCGGAGCAAATCTGAGAAAAATCTGCTTTTTCCAAATCCAGCCCCAATTTTTCGCAAATGACTTTGGAAACAGCATAAACGCCGCCCAATCCTTTGAAAGCATTGAGTCCAAAGCGGTGGGATTCATCCTTCACAAAAAGGTTCCCCAGTCCCAGTTCCTTTGCCCTTGCAGACAGTTCCGCAAGAGGTGTCACTGCGTAACCGGGTACAGAACTATGAAATGCCGCAATTTTTTCCACAACTTCCTCTGCCAAAAACGCAGGCGCGATTCCCTGCCGCTGTTCCGCTTCTATGATGCCAATGCCATTGTTTGTCCATGTAATCTGCCGTTCCAAAACCATTCCTCCTTTTGGGTCATACTGGTATCATTGTACCGAAAAGAAATGGAAATTGCAATTTCCCCAAGAAAAAAACGGAAACCAGATACATTCTGATTTCCGTCTGTTTTAACTGCGTACTTCTTTGGAGCGATTCTCCAAAATCTCCGCAATTTTTTCTTCGTCCACATCCCATACCTTCTGGAAAGGCAGTGGTTCCCGCCGTTCCACCATAGGTTTTTCCAGCCACATGAGTCCCAGCCATTTGCCATGCTTGAAAGCACAGCGAGGAAATACCGCTGTTTCCACAAAGCCAAGGCTGGTGTGGAGTACATAACTGGCACGGTTGGTGGCTTCGATACAGCCATAGACCTTTTCCACATTCTGGAGGCGCAGAATATCCATCAGTGCCCGATAAAAGGCTTTGCCCAATCCTTTTTTCTGGAAAGCAGGTGCCAGATACACAGAAAGCTCTGCGCCCCACTGGGAAGCCGCCCGCACCATGAACTGATGGGCATAGGCATAGCCGCCGATGACACCATCTTCTTCATAGACCAGATAGGGATATTTCTCCAGAATCTCCTCGATTCTGCCAGCAAACTCCGCTTCTGTGGGCACCACATATTCAAAGGTAACATTGGTATGTTCGATATAAGGAGCGTAGATATCCAAAATCGCTTTGGTATCTGCCGCCGTTGCCATTCTGATTTTTCCCATAGATTATCCTTTCAGAACCTGTTTATTTTTAATGATATAATCCGCCCCGGATACAATGGTAAAGAATACTGCCAGACCCACCAGAATGTTTTCGATCATGGGCATTGCCGCAAAAGGCAGATGCAGCAGTACCAGAATGATCATAATCATCTGTGTGGTTGTCTTAATCTTGCCCCACCAGCTTGCCGCCATGACGATATTGGCTTC
>ERZ779894.660-NODE-660-length-39011-cov-6.649348_pt1 | contig 39011 bp, 37 predicted proteins | sample MGYA00511587_ERZ779894 | MGnify/ENA primary metagenome ERZ779894 (study PRJEB29588, sample SAMEA2160490) | human gut metagenome | biome: human gut; feature: human-associated habitat; material: faeces | place: Denmark | collected 2008/2010 ... | reverse complement strand
CTGTGAACATATAAACCCATTTTGTTGCCATGTTCCAATGACCTCCTAGAAAAATTTGCAAATATTTATGCAATAATTCGCATATAATATTTTAATGGTTTTATACTTATGAGTCAAGTCTTTTGTCCGTAATTATATACAATTTTTACAAATGCTTTTTGTATACTTTTCATATTGGTTAACCTATCTTTCACAAATTGTAAACACATCGTCCATCAGGCTGTCATTTTGCATATTTGCATTAATCCCCATACAATGTGCAACATGCACAAAAAAAAATAGTTGTCCATGCTTTATAAGAACTTGGAAACAACTATTTTTTTGTGATTAATATACAATTTACACATATCATTGCTATGGTGTTCCCGCCACCAACATCATGCAATTTTTCTCAAAATCAACAAGTACGTAATCTTTATCTCATTTCTTCAATAAATGCCTTATATCCCTTATAAGCTTCATACACATCTGCCTTGCTTGTCACTTCCCACGGCGCATGCATACTCAACACTGCGACACCGCTGTCGATGACTTCCATGCTATAATTTGCCATAATGTAAGCGATTGTTCCACCACCGCCGGCATCTACTTTTCCAAGTTCAGCGAACTGGTATGCAACACTCTGCGCATCCATTGCATTTCTGATCTTTGCAAGATATTCTGCATTTGCGTCATTGGAACCGCTCTTTCCACGGGCACCCGTAAATTTATTAAATACGAGTCCTTTTCCAAAGAATGCAGAACTGCGTTTTTCGAATACTTCAGCATACATCGGATCATAAGCTGCGCTCACATCAGAAGAAAGCATTCTGGAATTCATCAGCGCTCTTCTGACTTTCAGGTCAGACTCCCCTTCTGTCAGTGCCACAAGTTCTGCAACTGTATTTTCAAAGAAACGAGAATGCATTCCGGTCGCGCCAACACTTCCGATTTCCTCTTTATCTACAAGAATACAGCATGCTGTGTGCTCTACTTCTTCCACATCGAGCATTGCAAAGAGGGATGTGAATGCACACACGCGATCATCTTGTCCGTAAGCAAGCACCATACTGCGATCTAATCCACAGTCACGAGCCTTTCCTGCCGGAACAATTTCAAGCTCTGCGGAGAGGAAATCCTCTTCCTCCATGTCATAATATTGTTTCAGAAGATTGATTACATTTGCTTTTACAGCCTCTTTTTCCTTTTCTTCTAATGTTTCATCCTGCTCAATCGGGCGGCTTCCGATCAGAAGATCAAGCTTCTCTCCTTCTACAACCGTTGCAGCCTTTTTCTCCATCTGTTTCGATGCGAGATGGATCAGCAGATCCGTGATAACAAAGACCGGATCATCTTCTTTTTCACCGATACTTACCTGAACTGTTGTGCCATCTTTCTTTGCGATCACTCCATGAAGGGCAAGTGGAAGTGTCACCCACTGATATTTCTTGATTCCACCATAATAATGTGTATCAAGATAAGCAAACTCTTCATTCTCATACAATGGATTCTGTTTTACGTCAATGCGCGGGGAATCGATATGAGCTCCAAGAATATTCATACCTTCTGTCAGCGGTTTTGTACCCATATGAAACAGCGCAATTGTTTTATTCATACATACTGCATACAGTTTATCTCCGGCTTTCACTTTTTCTCCATTTTTAATGATATCTCTGATATCCTTATATCCTTCTGCTTTTGCCTTTTCAACTGCCAATGTAACACACTCGCGCTCTGTCTTTCCGGCATCAAGACAGTTCTTGTATTCTGTATTCACCTGTTCCAATCTGTCCAACTCTTCCTTACTGTAAGTTGTCCATGCATTTTTTCTGTCCATGTCATTCTCCTCCTGTTCTATCTTCCATGCTATTTTAAAGTTATAAAGAAACAGCCCAAACTGAATCCACAAGCTTACCTGTGAACTACAGTCCGGGCTTTTCTTATTTATCTTACCACTCGAATTTCTTCTCGAAGTATGCTTTCAGATCTTCAATCTTAACTCTTTCCTGTTCCATTGTGTCACGGTCACGTACTGTAACAGCTCCGTCTTCCTCAGAATCGAAGTCATATGTTACACAGAATGGAGTACCGATCTCGTCCTGACGACGGTAACGTTTTCCGATATTTCCACGATCATCGAACTCACAGTTGTAGTACTTGGATAACTCTGCAAATACTTTCTCTGCGCCTTCGTTCAGTTTCTTGGAAAGTGGGAGCACACCGATCTTAACCGGAGCCAGTGCCGGATGGAAATGAAGTACAGTTCTCATATCCGGTTTCTCTTCTGTTCCGATATTCTCCTCATCATATGCACTGCAAAGAAATGCAAGTACAACACGGTCAGCACCAAGTGATGGCTCGATAACGTATGGAATGTATTTCTCCTTTGTCTCATCATCAAAGTATGTCATATCCTGTCCGGATACATTCTGATGCTGAGTCAGGTCATAATCCGTACGGTCAGCAATTCCCCACAGCTCACCCCATCCGAATGGGAAAAGGAACTCAACGTCTGTAGTAGCCTTACTGTAGAAGGAAAGCTCTTCCTGATCATGGTCACGGTAACGTACTTCCTCATCTTTCAGTCCAAGAGATGACAGCCAGTTCAGGCAGAAGCTCTTCCAGTAATCAAACCACTCAAGGTCTGTATCCGGTTTGCAGAAGAACTCAAGCTCCATCTGCTCGAACTCTCTTGTACGGAATGTAAAGTTACCCGGTGTGATCTCGTTACGGAAAGACTTACCGATCTGTCCGATACCGAATGGAAGTTTCTTTCTGGATGTACGCTGTACATTCTTGAAGTTTACAAAGATACCCTGTGCTGTCTCAGGACGAAGGTATACTGTGTTCTTCGCATCCTCTGTAACACCCTGGAATGTCTTGAACATCAGGTTGAACTGACGGATATCTGTAAAATCATGCTTTCCACAAGTCGGACATGGAATGTTATTATCTTCGATAAATGCTGCCATCTGCTCCTGTGTCCATCCGTCTACAGAGCTCTCAAGCTCGATTCCATTCTCTGCTGCATAATCTTCAATAATCTTATCTGCACGGAAACGCTCATGACACTGTTTACAGTCCATCAGCGGATCACTGAATCCTCCAAGATGTCCGGAAGCAACCCATGTCTGTGGGTTCATAAGGATTGCACAGTCAACTCCAACATTGTATGGATTCTCCTGAATGAACTTCTTCCACCATGCTCTCTTCACATTATTCTTAAGTTCAACACCAAGATTACCATAATCCCATGTGTTGGCAAGTCCGCCGTAGATCTCAGAACCCGGATATACGAATCCTCTTGACTTTGCAAGTGCTACGATCTTGTCCATTGTCTTTTCAACCATTGTATGTTCCTCACATTCTTTTTTATCATTTACATTATTCACATAACTTATGCACTCCGGTTGATCTTTTCACAGAAGTTATTCACATCTTCCTTTAAAGATATTCCCCTTTGTACATCAATGTTTCCTATTATAACGACTAATGCCTTATTTTTCAAGCTGTTTTAAGTACTTCTCTTTATGTTTCCGCTTATATTGATACATAACTTCATCCGCTCTTTGCAAAATCTCATCTGTAGAAACAATATCATGTCTTTCAATAGTATTCACAACAGCGTTTCCAGGATCTCCAGAGACTTGAACTCCTTATCTACATACATCTTCATCAACCGTCCCATCACGCGTCCAAACTTCTCCAGCACTTCCGGCTTCACGTTAAATGTATATAATTTCTCAATTGTACTGGATTCAATATACTGCATCGTATACAGCGTAGAACCGTCAAGAAACATTCCGTCTCTCACTTCTCCGTCACATTCATTACACACAAGTCCGCCCTTCGCCGCGCTGAACACTGCCGGCCTCGTCCGGTCGCCACACTGTACACACTGGAACACCTGCGGTCCCTGTCCATTGATCGTCAGCACTTTCAACTCGAAAATGTAACGGATCAACTGATTCGGAAGATGTGGATTTGTCAGCGCACGCATCGTCTGATAAAGCAATTTCAAAAGTTCCCGCTCATCATTCCGTTCCCTCGCATAGTAATTCGCAACCTCAAGGAAATAAAAGCCATAATATGCGCCTACCACATCTGCTCTCAATTCCGAAAAATAATTGGATACATTTACAGACTGAATTGTGTAGGAAGAACGACCTTCATACATCGTGAATTCACCGAAAGTAAATGGATTCACCGCTCCCACCAATGGACTATTCGGTCTTCTTGATCCCTTTGCGAAAGCTGAAATCTTCCCCTGTTCTTTTGTAAGTATGACAACTCTGCGGTCGTACTCGCCCACCGGTGCGACAGAAAGCACCATTCCTGTCAAAACGATCTGATTCACGATGAAAGTCACCTTCTTTCTGCTACATTTATAAAGATATTGGAGACAAAACCCACAACTACGATGCCTGCGGATGCTTTGTGCAACGCATTTCCAATATCTTCTAATATATCCGATTTCGCGTGTAAATACAAGGAGAGGTTCTAGGAGAGTTTTCCCGAAATCCAGATTAAAGAAATCCCTCTGCGCTGACCGAGATATACATCTTCAACTTCGGTTCTGTCCCTGACGGGCGCACTACGATCGAACAATGATCTTCCAGCTTATCAAGCAGGCTGATTCCCTGCGCAGCGTAATAACTGAACATCTCGCAGATCATATAGGCACCATCCACGCCATCCTTATCTCTGACATAGGAGCCGGTCAGATAACCATAGCTTTCCTCGAAGCCAAACACATAACTGGCTGCCTTGCCTGATTGTTCCAGCTTACCGATCTGCTCTCCGATAAACTTAAATCCTGTCAGAACATTGATTGTACGCAGACCATAGTGTGCTGCAATCCGTTCTGCCATATCCATCGTCACAATTGTCTTGACCATAACCGGATCATCCGGCATCTTCCCATGCTTCACACGCTGACTGCAAATATAATCCAAAAGAAGAAGCCCCGTCTGATTTCCTGTCAGCAGTTCATACTCACCAATATTATTTTTCACGGCAATACCGACACGGTCACAATCCGGATCCGTTGCCAGAAGAAGGTCTGCATGGCACTTTTTCGCATATTCCATTCCAAGCTCCATTGCTTCCTGGATCTTTGGATTTGGATAAGGACACGTTGGAAAGTTTCCATCCGGCTGTTCCTGCTCTTTCACTACAGTAATATTTGTATACCCCATTTCTTTCAAAGTCCGGGTAACCGGTTTCAGCCCGGTGCCATTCAAAGGACTATACACGATTGCAACATCCTTATTAACTTTTTCACCGAATAAAACTGACTGATGTTTTACTTCTTACATTTATATAACATATATCCCGAAAGAGTATAACCATCCGTTATCATTCCCTGTGCTATCCATTCTTCCAGTTCTTCCACAGAAATTAATACAACTTGTTCTATTCCTTCGTAACACTTTTTCAACTGCGGTTCTGAAATATCGCACACAAACACTTCTACCGGATTATTTGTAATCCCACTATCTGCAATTACAACTCCTAAACGGCTCGCTTCATAAACCTCCGCACCGATTTCTTCTTTGATCTCTTTTCTCAAGTTCTCCTCAACTAAAATGCCTTCTTCTCCAAATCCTCTTGGAAATGCATATTGAACGGAACGCAATGCATGTCGAAATTGTCTCAATAATACCATTTTCCCTTTGTAAATCGGAATAGAAACAACTGCACCTTTTCTTACTGCTGGAACAAGCCTTTCATACGCAAACCGATACCCTTCTGTATCCTCCACAAGGTCCACAACAAACAAATGATATTCGCTTTGATAAACAACACCTATTTTTTTCCCTGTTTTCTTTTCAAAATCATCTACCACTTCAAGATTTGTTACAATCTTCAATCTGTTATCGTCTTGAAAAAGCTCTGGTCTCTCTCTCATTAATCTCAAATAATTAATCCATTCTTCATTAAATTTCACAAAATCACTTTCCATTCTCTTTGACTTATTCTCCCTATAATTTGTTTCTTTTATATGCAATTCCGATTTCTGTATTCTTCACCCGATAAATATCCTTACACCCAATCTTTATATTTTTCACACACTCCAACACATCCACAAGACCGAATTTTTCTGAAAGCCACGAACCTAACACGCCAAAACAAAATGTGTCAACAACAGCTCCGATTATTTTATTTATTCTAACACTCGTTAAAGTTACTAAAAACTGTTCCTCTATACATCCTAATACATAATCCACCAAAAAGAATACAATAATATAAAATGCTGCCGTAGCAAACCATTTTCCTATTCTAATATTCCTGCTCCATCTCCATTTCTTTTTCTGACTATCATAAGCTTTCTCATACTCCTTTTCTTCTTCCAGTAAATGCGAATCCGCAACCCTTACTGCCGTGTCCCAAAACAGTACCCCTGCTTCTGTCTCAGCAACCTGTTCAGAATCTCCCTTATGAAAAAAATGTATTTTTCTTTGATACTCTTCCCAATACTGATAAAACCGATTCAATAGATCTTTTTTAAATCCTTCTCTATCCAAAAAATGTCTCGCCACACCCGAAATGCTTTCCTCAATTGTATAATTATAACACAGATCCACCATTGCCTCTGCCATATTAGCTATTTCACTTTCATCGAATTCATTTATATAATTAATCCAATTTGTTCTGTTATTGCTACATTGTATTGAATCCAATTGCTCTTTTATCTCAGATAAGAGTTTCGCACATTGCGTCAGTCGTTGATCTGTCTCACTCTCACAAATCAAAATGATTTCATTCATATAATCTATAAAAGAATACTCTATATTTTCTTTTCCTGGATTCATTGCAAGTTTTTCCATGCTTAAAATCAAAATCATCCGAACATAACGCATAATATAATCTATCTTTTCCCATTCTGTTGATTCAACTTCAAATGTATTCCTAGTTTCTTCAAGAAGAGTAAGATCACCATAAGCAAGTGATCTTTTTATTTTTTCTAAAAGAGCTTTATCTGTACATTTTACTGGAATTCCAGAAAAAAGAAATGCATCTGAATTGCTCTGCAAACATTTCTCAATCGCATTCTGTATATATTGAGATGCTGTTCTAATATTTCTATATTGTGAAACCCGGAGAACTCCATGTTTAAAAAGCTCAACGATACATTCATAGGTCTCTCTTTCCCGTAAAATATCAAGAAATGCTTTTGAATCGGTCAACTGATTAAAGGAAAGAACTACATGATTACCATTGATTACAATTTCTTCAAAAAGAGCCTGCTGCCCCTTTCTTATCTCTTCCGCTGAATTTCTAACAGAATCTAATTCGAATAAATACACCAACATGTCTTTCCTTCCTCCTCTGTCTCTTATTGTGTTGCGATAATTGCATGATCCACTTTAGAGTCCGGCTAAAAATCTACAGCTCTTTCAACAATTCCAACAATTCTTCCTTACTGAAACTTCCACTTCCCATTTCTTCTCCGCCAATAATCTGGTCAGCAAGAGCCATCTTCTTTTCCTGCAATTTTACAATATTCTCTTCTATCGTTCCCTTGGCAATTAATTTGTAAACGGTTACTATATTCTCCTGGCCAATCCTGTGTGCACGGTCTGTTGCCAGCTTCTGCTGCCTTATGGATCAGATCCACATATAAATTCTCTTTTGCAGAAAAATATGGATAAATAAGCTGATATATCTCTTTTCAGATTGCCTGAAGAAGAGGGTTCTAAAGTTATATTTATCTTAACACAAGATAGTTTTCTATGAAAGTAACTATCTCTTAAAATCAGATATTTAAGAAACAGTAACGTGAAACTCACTCCATCACATAATCTTCAAACAATATTCATCTTTTTGGTTTGTCATCGGATTATCTGCTCGAAAATCTGAGCTTATTGAATAATTATCGATTTGGTTCATAGATCTTTTTGCAGTTCATCAGAATGATGACTGCGTGGTATTAGATTAGCATGAGAAGAACACAGCGATTTCTCGCTGTGTCTTATGTTTTTACCACTGCTTCCGATATTCTCTTGGGCTGCTGCCTTCCACCTTGCGGAACATCCGGCTGAAATAATTCGCATCTCCCATGCCGACTGCAGCGCCAACTTCATCCGCAGTCATATCTGTGAAGCGAAGCAGCTGCTTGGCTCTGGTAATCCGCTTTGAGATCAGATAGTTGTTGACCGTTGTTCCGTAAGTCTCCTTGAAGATTTTGGATAAGTAAAACTTATTGATAAAGAACTTTTCCACCAACTCTTCCAGCATGATTTTCTCTGTAAAGTGCTCGTCTAAATACTCCTTCACGGTTGCCAGTTCTATTCTCTTCCGGCTTACTATCACACTCTCCGGATGCCAGGACTGCTCCATCAGGAGAGTCAATAGACTTCCCAGCTTCTCATTGATCCGCATATCTCGTATGTAATCAGATGAGGAAGCCAAGTTATAGAGGTCTGTTAGAAGAGAGGTGAATGTAGTTAAATCATCTGGATGAAACACCGGCCGACCGCCACGCTCTTTGTACTTCTCATATACAGCCGGAAGGAACGATGCATAAAAGTGACACCGCTGAAGCGACTAGAGATTGTCGGAAGTCGAATGGCTGTATGCTTTCCGACAGTCAATAAACACGCAGTCTCCCTGGTCTAACTGATAACTCTGCTCCTTTCCAATATCACTTTTTCCTTTGCTTATATCCAACTGGTGAAACTGCATCCTTGGGAATATGCCACGGCGATCCTTTTCCATCTTGATTGCAGTTTGAAATTTTACCTTCTCTGCACCACTCGGAAACTGTAACCTGTGTCACGCCGTATTTTTTAGCAAATTCCCATGTTCCAATTGCTTCACTCATTTATGTGGTCCTCAAATCTATGCAGTCAAATATTGTGCTGTTAATCTTTCAAGCAAAACTCTTCTATTACAGATCTGCAAATAAATCAGCCTTGTACACACCATTCTCCAGCATCTTCTTAAAACTGTCCTTTACTGCTTCAACATCCTCATGGTAGGTCATGCCATACCAGGTGTCATTGGTCTTCAGAACTTTCACAGACATCTTTCCTTTATTAAGTAACTCACCGATAAAAATCGGAATCAGATATTCCGCTTTCAAAGGATTTTCCGGTACCTCTTTCTCAAAGAATTCGTTGAAACCTTCTTCCAGCACATCCAGGAATTCCGGAGTCAATCCCCACATATTCATAGAAACCAGAGAATCGACATTCACATCCACACCGTCCGTTTCTGCGCCATGTTCAGTTTTTACAATATTCCTGGTCTCCACAACCTCTGTCAGGTTATTCTCCTCATCCATCTTGCAGATACCGCGGGTCACACCACCATTATCGGACAGAGTGTTCTTCAGTACAAAACCTGCCATGCAGGACTTACCGCCATTCACCAGATACTCATGGACAGCCTTGAAGCCTTCCTTACCATAGTAATCATCTGCATTGATCACAATAAACGGCGTATTGATAACCTTCTTTGCTGCAAGCACAGCCTGACCGGTTCCCCACGGCTTTGTACGTCCTTCCGGCAGAGTGCCCGGAATATCGTTGATATCCTGGAAAGCATAGTCTACAGTTACATTATGAGCAGAGCAAATAGCGGTAATACGATTACCAATCACCTCTTTGAACTCTTTCTCGATATCCTTGCGGATAATAAATACCACATGGTTAAAGCCTGCCTCAATTGCATCATGAATTGAGTAATCCATGATGATGTGATTCGAAGCATCCACCGGCTCCAACTGTTTAATTCCTTTTCCAAAACGACTGCCGATCCCAGCCGCCATGATAAGTAATGTTGTATTCATAGTTTTTCATACCTTTTTCTGATAATATTCTTTTACCATAGGTTTCGTTCTTCACTTCTCAGCCGACCAAAATTGACCGTTGCCTGCTGCTCACCACGTAGAGGTGTGTGAAGTTTTGAGTAGCTACCGTGTAGGATTAGTACACGGCCTTTTCCATTATATATCATTCTATTGTTATGTGCCTTGAACTAGCTTTTGTGGTTTTCAATTTATAATAACTCCAATATATAATACCACCTATCAATCCCCCAGCTGTATTAGTCACTAAGTCAGATATTTGAAAAGTTCCGACACGAAGGATAATTTGACACACTTCTATACTAAGCGAAAATAAAAAGGAAATCTTAACTGTCCTATAACAGATTTTCAGAAATCCCTTCTTCCCTTTGAGAATCTTGTCTTTTAATGCCCAAAGCATAAGCATTGAAAACGGAATAAATAGAAAAACATTCTCTATTAATTCTGTGCTTAACGTGCCATCAGAATAATGAAAATTCCAATTTCCCAGAACATTTCCTATTGGATTCCCCCAAATCTGACGGCAAAATATGGTTCTAAAAAGAATTAAGCAAGTGTATACCGCCAACATATAAATTCTTCTATATTCTTTGGATTTTTTTAATTCATTCATCCAATTACAAAGCACTGCTTTCAAACCAATCTTTTTCCACTCTGTATACAAAAGCATAAAAAGTGCCGCCATAACTATAGATACAAATAAATATTGATAAAGTGTCGAGATGATATTGACACAAATTTTATCTACTATAGCATACATTTGTCTCTCCTTATTTTTTTATCTTTATCAAGAATCCATTAACTATTGAAAGTGCTACATCATTTTTTAATGCCAAGAGTGCAGTGATGTAAACTATAATCGACATTAAAATTTTCACAAAAAGATTTACGATAAATGAAGTCAAAAAAACATTACAAACAGCAGAAACAATAATAATCCCAACGCATCCCATAAGTAGACTTATCACATAGCGCAAAGAAACCTTTATTCTTAATACTTTCCTAACATAAAAATATTGATAAACACACATAAGTACTTCAGCTAAAAGGGTCGTAAATGCAGCTCCGTTTTGTTTGAAAGTTCCAATTAAAGCAAAATTCAAAACAATATTCAAAACAGCGCTCATTATAGTTCCTTTTAAAACGACTGTTTCTTGTTTCATTGGTAGCAAAACAGCATTAGTGTAATACGTTGCGATCATTGAAAACGCCAAACTCACACTTAAAATTCTTAACGATGTTGCAGCTTCTGCATATGATGCTCCAGCGATAATTTCAATTACAGCATCAGATATAACAAATATTCCAACCATCACCGGAAGCAATATCATCATGAACATCTTAAAAATATCAATTGCGGTTTTTTCATACTCTTTCTTTTGATTTGTTGCAAGATAATTAGATAATCTTGGTAACGCCACGAGAATAACTGCCGCTATACAGCTTTTCAGCACAGTATAAACATTAACAGATGTTGAATATAAGCCTACATGAAATTCATCAGACAAGAATCCAAGTATTGTTTTATCTGAGTTTACATATATTGTAGTTGTAACCGTAGATGCAAAAATTATCATGATTGGCTTAAGATGCTTTTTCAAATTAAGATTTCTTGTCAAACGTATCTTTACATATTTTTTGGCATGTAAAAAATTAAAAATATTAGCACCTGCATTAGCAATAACTGTTGTTGCCGCATATAGAACATAATCGGACTCATCGTGAACAAACAAAAACAGCAGCACTAAAGCAATAATATGTACAACGAGAGAACGCACCGTAATATATGCATAATCTTCGACAATCGAATAAAGCCATGTCACACCAATCAGATTACCAAATATCGCCAAACTCTGAACGGCAATCAAAGGTATATACGAGTGAAACTTAGGAACAGCAACAACCACAATAACAAGAGCAATAATTGAAATCACAACAGATATTACATTGATTGAAAACATTTCACTGGAAAATACTTCAAGGTTTTCTTTGCTATCTCGTACTCTTGCTCCTTCTCTGATTGCGTATGTTGCTATTCCCAAGCCTGCAATCAGCACAAAATAACTCACAACAGAATTTGAAAAATCCACTTTTCCCATATTCTCGACTTGCAAAACACGTGCAGCATAAGGATATGTTATAAGTGGAAATATAACTGATAATATTGTTTTGAATCCATTCAGTAATGCATTGACTCCAATAGACTTCTCTTTTCTTTCCATAAATAAACTATCACCTCTTAATCATCTTTAATATCTTTTTTGTCGCCCATCTAATGAAATTGAACCATCCTCCAATTTTTATTGAAGCATTCATTTTGGACATGCTGCCCCCCCCCGCTAATTTTTCAATTTCATGAAGATTATAGGAAAGATATTTCGGAAGTGCAAACGGATATATCGCAACTCCATGTTCATCTATATCTATTTTTACCGTATGTAATTGATTCATTGTTTTAACCAACTCATACTGTTCTTGATCCTGCTTGGAACGATTTGGAAACATATAAAAGATATTCGTTGATGAGTCTGGAATTCGAGTGTAATACTCAATGTATTTCTTTTCCCCACTAGTGCAGTATTCTTTAAGATACGGATTTTGTTTTAAATGATCAAAATGGTGACTTAATGAAAACTGCCCAGCAAAAGAATAGGATATTTCTGCATTCAATTCCATTGCAAGAATTGAACCTATAAAGCCACCTGATGAAGCCCCTACACATCGAATAGTGTATCCCTTCGTTATACTTCTAATAAAATCAATTAGCTTATCATAATTATTAATCCTACTATTGATTCCCTTAACATACCAGGACAACCAAATATCACGAATAAATATCTCTATTTCAGGTTTGCAATCTGCTCGCAAATTAGACCATTCATAACGATCTTCTTTGATTATTTTATCCTCAAATGACTGAAGATTATCTTTTTCATACAAAGCATTACTGGAGCAATAAATATATGCTAATCCGTTCTTACAGCTATTGTATTCAATCTTATAATTATCTTTCTCATACTCCGCTTGAATCAAATCATGTATATCATTCATCCTTATATCCTCAAATCAATTAACTCTTTTCTTTCCATATAGTTCTGGAATAAAGCGATTACTAAATACAACAATAGGAATCACCACCAGAACACATACTATAAAAACACATACTGTCATTATAATATTAGGACACTTAAAATTTGCCATCGAAAAAATCATTTCTATTATGTTCTTAAAGAATTGCGTAAGCATAAATTGCCACACATATATTATAATAGAGTTTCTCCCACACCACCTTAAAAACAAATTGTTTTGCACAAAATCCGCAATAATCCAGACAAGCATGATTCCACTCAAAGCTCCGAGTATAAATAGCAGAAAATTCCCGTAATGGTTGTTGTACATTGTAACGCTGGAATTACATAATGCACAAACCATCAGTATACATGATGCACCAATTAGCAGCATAGTCTTTTTTCCTTTGCAATCACAGATTTGTTTTAATTGACTTGTCAGAAACTCCTTACATGCAAATCCTAGTAGATAAAAGAAAAGAGCCATTGGAACAACATTTATATAAAAAGGTGATTCATCAGGCCACTCTATTTTATACTCAAAAAGTAGCCCCAACAGAATGCACATTCCACCGAGTATTATCTGACATTTCACACTTGAAATATGTACTATTTGAGAAATGAAGTAGAAAACAATTACGACTATAAACAGTGTCTGAAGAAACCAATACCTCCAAAATTGATATAAAAAATCAACCTCCGCTAAATTTCCACCTTTCATTACGACAGTAAATAATCCGTAATATACATACGAAATCAATCCCAATAAAATTTGTGGCAAAAGAATCGTTTTTATCTTACCAAGAATAAACCTGTACCTCCCCCCCCCTCAGTTTTTGCAACTAAGCCTGAAAGGAAAAAGAAAAGGGGCATATGAAAAGTCAAAATAATTTTATTCAACGGAGCTTCCATAGAATAAAAACTATGACCCAAAATCACAAGTAAAATTGCAATACCTCTTACTACATCTATTTGTTCATTTCTTTTCTTCACAATTTATTCTTCCAATCGTCTATAATTGTTTTATAGTTATTTATCGTTTTATTTACCACATCATCTTCACCCTGTCTCATCCTGATCCATTCATACGATGATTCAGAAAATTGCTCTGCTAAAGAATCCGAATCAAAAATTCTAGATATATACTCTGCTAACATCAATGGCTCATTAAACGTGTAAAGATACCCATCTTTTCCATCGCGAAGCATCTCTGGAACTCCGCCTACAAAACTAGCAACACACGGTATTCCAACCAGTTGAGCTTCACACAGGGAGTTCGGGCTATTTTCAATTGCAGAAGGGAGAACCATTACATTTGACTTTTTTAATTCATTGACTATTTGTTCTGCATCAAGTATTCCCGTAAAATGTATACAGTTCTGCAATTTGTTAGTTTGTATTTTTTCAAATAAATATTTAACATATCCGGGTTGAAGGAGTTTTTCCTTCATGGTTGAATTCCTCATTATATTTTTCCCAGACATATACAATTCAACATCTGGATATCTCTTCTTCAAAATTTTCATTGCATCTAAAAGAATATGAAGCCCTTTAATTGGCTTAAATCCTTGATGCATAAAAATCCTATGATGCTTAATCTTATTAACATCCCAACGTGTTGTCTGATAAAATTCTGGTCTGATTAATTCTGGTGCGTAAAGATATTTTGCTTCAGGATTAATTGCTAAAGAGGAAACTTTATCCCAGGTAGTTCTTCCTCCTACATACTGAACACCCCTTAGCATTTCCTTTTCATATCCGCTACGTTTAATTTCTTTCTTTCTGTCCCATATAACACCAGAATGACGGACAACATCCCTCAAAGAATAAGTTCGGATGATGTCTTTCATCTCTATTCCAGCATATGCATCTTTATAATAATTAGATAAAATTCCTTGTAGTGTAAGAAAAAGTGGTACCTCAGGCTTCATCTTGACCAATTCATACGGAACCATTGATTCACTTCCATGAATATGTATCAAATCTGGTTTAAAATCCGAAATAATATATTTCCAGCTCTCCCTTATTTTTTTACCTCCGCCAGTCCTCATTACTTCTTTTCCATTAGGTAGGAAATAAAAATCTACATTATCAACATGATACTTTTTTACGCTATCCTCATCTGCAACTGAGACAATTGCAAGTTGAATATCTTCTCTATATCTTAATTTTGCAGCCAATGCTCGTGCCCATGTGCACGCATACTCTGACTTTCTTCCTATTTTATCTGCCACTTCTGGAAATGTGACAAACACTGTCCACATTATTCTCATCATATTTCTCCAATCAACGCAATCTATTTGAACTTCTAAATCGAAGCTTTTCCTCTAATGTAATTATCCAAATTCCAATAACTGCATACCATATATTTGCTTCTATAACATTAGTACTAACAGCCATAAATAGGGATAACCAAAATACTATAACTGTATAAAATAGTCTTCGATACATAGTTTTTGACAGACTTCTTTTCAAATCAACCCACAGTGCCAGCCAAACTAGAATGCAAGAATACAATGGCGAAAACACTTTGCCAAATTGCATAACAGATTCAGTTATAACTGGAATAACAAAGTCTGCTCTTCCAACTGAACTTTGAAAATACGATGTGGCTGTTTTAAAATTACTAAGTCCTAAAAATTTCATTGCATATGGAAAATTATAAAAACAATCAACTAGAATTCCTGCCAATCCGCGTTCATTATCATATTGTTCAGCTGCCACCATTCCGTTAGCAACTGGGGTTATGCCTTCAAAATATTCATCGAAATATTCTGCCGTAAAATATTTTCCTGTAGCATCAGACACTTTAACATTGGTCTCACCAAATGATATAATTTTAAGTACTGATCCCATAATTACTACCATAAGAACTCCAGCAAGGCCTATTGTTACTATTGCCTTAGTTTTATTGGGAAAAACACGAATGAGTGCATACGCTGATACAATAACCGCAATAAGCATATTCCATCTTGATACTGAGAAACCACTTGTCCACATGCTAGAAACAAACCCAATACATATCAGTCCGAGCAAAAATGCTTTTATCCATTTTGTCTTTACATATCGAGCAATCAAATCGACTAATACAGTAAAAAGCACCAACAAACCAATATGAAAAAACACTTTATAAATACCTGGTATATCTGAATAATATTCCTGTGTAGTTATATACCCCGTAATTCCCATCTCACTACGTGTTAAAAGCGAAAAATTGAACAAATATCCTCTCAACTTAGAATTCACTACTATAATAAAAAACCAAAAGAGTATTATTACAATAGTAAATGGTCTAACAAATTTTTCCTCAGTTTCAACATTTTGGTCCAGTGAACTTCGTTTATGTGCTACAGATGACCAAAGATGCATAATCATTCCAACAGCAATTTCCTCATATGCCATGTACCAAACAGCTTCACTTAATCGACTACTAATCCTAACTCCACTATAATTATCAGTCAATGCATATAATATTGGTATCATTATAAAGCGACAGAACATTATTACTTCAATAATAATCAAAGATAGTCCTGCCTGTTTTCTGAAAGTTTTTCTCGCAAAACAAAGTGAAATAAAATATGCTATCGGCAACACAAAAAGATTATCAACTAACCCACTGGATTTATTGTAAACTGCAGTAAAAAAGGCCGTGATGATGCAAAGAATCACAAGATAATTCCAAATCATTAGCGCAATTCTTGTTTTTGATTTTTCTTTGTCCTCAACATATAATTCTTTCATAACTTCTCCTATAAGGGCACTATTTCGTTGGAATTCTAATCCAATCATCCAAATATATTGATACATCATTATCCAGTGATAAATTCCATCTTTCGGGTGTCAAAACAATTTTATCCTTATAGGATGATAAATAGGCTGCCCACCAGCTAAAAGTACTATTTGATATAATAAAATACTTGCAAGATTTCATCAACCTAAGTTCCTCATAGTCAGGATTTCCAAGGTCAATGTACACAAAATTCAACATTCTATTATCAATGTTATTTGTAAAATGATAATTATCCTTAATCCATTCAAGATCATCATGCGTATTTGAGAAAATATAAAACGTTGGATTTACTGTTTTTTTCAGTATTTCATTTATTGCATTATTGTAATATTCAAAAGTGCAAATTTGAAGATTCTTCCACCTCGGATTCAAATAGTCTCCACGACGAATATGTAAACAAACTGATTCTGTATTATCTATTCTTTCAAGTATATCGATATTTTCTTTACTTGGTGCAGTCTTTATTTCAAGCTCCGTCCTTATAATATCTTTAATCGGAGCAAAGTTCGCCTCTCCTTGAAAAAAACCAAAAACATATTTGTTTTTTGTTTGAGCGAGAACAGTCTTAAACTCCGTCTGAGATCTATATGTATAATATACACCGTGCTTAGACCTCTTGATGTATTTTTCCTCACCAAGCGGTTTCGAGCTTTTAAGTATTTTCCAAGGCACAATATCAAATCCATTGGCCAACAATGTCTTTATCTTAAAAGCTTCCATATTCTTTTTTTGTTCTTGCTGATCCATAAACTCAACATTATCATTCAAAACGAAATTATGAAGTGCAGCTTTTCTAAAATCGAAATGATCAATATAATATGAGTTGATCGCAATCTTCTCTTTTATTCCTTCTTTCTCATATAAATATTGCAAATACCTTGCATAAGCATATTGAAAAAGCTGATTTCCTAAACCATCTTTTATAATTAAACTAATCATTACTTCTGTACCTCTCCGTATATATCATATGGAAAACTCAGTTTCAATTTTTCTTTTATAGTATCTAGTTTTGGTAACTCCACTGGCACAATTAGCATTGCCTGCTCTATTGAATCTGCCATTGGAAAATTAATTCTTCCTGTACTATAATAGTAATCATAATATTTAACGATATCCACCTGTGGTTTCAACAATATTGCTGGCACCCCATAAGCTTCCGCCAGTATAATTCCGTGTAAACTTGATGATATTACAACATCTACACTCACCAATTGATCGAGAAAACTCTCATAATCGTCTGTGCATATATTCAACCTTGCAATCTCATTCTCTTCATATTTCTCGTTAAGAATATAATCTTTATGTGTTATCAGACCATACTTCTTTCTATTTTTCAGTGGAACTGCCTTATAAATCTCTGGCATTATAATAGCCGGATCACCATATACTTCTGGAACATCATATCCATAATCCATTAAAATTGCCCGTGTAACTGGACCACGAACTGCTCTTACATCAAGCTTTCTCTTTTCCAAACGATACGATAATTTCGCATTTAAAACGCCGCTCCCCCATACAGTTGCATCCTGAATTCCAGCCGTAAGAACACTACCTACAGCATATAGATGCTTCTTTCCGCTAACATTCTGCGTCAAAGACAATCCCTGTTGTTTCAGCATATATTCCACAATTATTGGAGATAGCGTATCCCCTAAGTTGTTGCTCTCATCCCAATAATCAATATTAACCCTATTATTTTGAGCTCGATTAGAAATATTAAAAAGGATAAAATTGTTTCTCCACGGAAATAGTACTTTAACAAGTAATTTTTTTACACCATCACCTAGTACACTCTTTACTGCCAAGTTTAGTTTATCTGTTCTCATCTACAACTGCCTTTCGCATCTTAACGCTTAGAAAATCTGTATATATCATGTTTTGTATTTCTTTTCTTTGATGATTTCTCACACCACACTGCCATGCTTTTTCTCCATATTCAAGCACTAGCTCTTTACTAGTAATCAATCGTTCTAACTCCGTTTGTATATTCTCTTCATTTAACACGACAACGGCTGCATCATTGTCCATTAAATAATCCATCGCCGCTGTGCGTCCGCCAATTGCAAAAATGCATCTAGCATTATAAAGATAATCCACTATTTTAGTCGAGAACGACAATCTAAAAAATAGCCTGTCTTTTTCATTTGTTGGCTCTACATGGAGCAATATATCGGCAGATCCCATTGTTGAAAGCACCTGTTCATTAGGAACAGGTTTCATTATTTTACTTGCGCCTTCCACTACAAGTTCCTTTTTCATCTCATCTGATAAAGGCGACATGGTATAAATACTAAGTTCAGCCTTTTTCCCAGACCTATTGATTTTTTCAACGGCCTTAGCGACTTTAGCAAGAACTTTCCATCTTCCAGATCCAATATTGCCCATGTAAATGATTTTCATCGGGCTACTTACTGTAAGCTTAGCTGAATGTGGTTCAACAAATTCATATCCTTTATACAATAACTTGCATTCCTTATTGAAATATCCTTGATATTCCTTCATCATAGGAGCTGTAATAGTATAAAGAAATTCACATACATTTGCACATTTTTTTATATAGTGCCTTTCAAAGAATGTCTTAATCCAAAAAAACAGTGAATAGCTTTTTTTGTTTAACGAATAGTGATCATCCCAAGCATACGCCACTACCGGCACATCATATTTATCGTGTATATAACGCATTAAAACGTTTGCAGCTGGTACTCTTCCTAATGGACCAAACACAATATCTGGTTTAAATGCGTTGATAAACTGCTCCAATTGTTGAGATTTCCAGACTCCTAACAGTCCAACAACATCTTGCGCCAGCAACATTGATTCCCACCGCATCTGACGCGCTTTATCGTACATTGGTTTTTCAGTTTTACTTTTTGATAATGTATCTTTACTTTCTGGTTCAACTTCTGTACCGACAGCTTTTCTTGAAAAAATACTTTTCGCCAATTGAGATTCTGAAATATAAAAATGGTGTTCTGCCACCTCATTCTGCGGCTTACCACCCTTGAAATATATATTTGCAAATTCTATTCTATCCTGAAGTCCATTGAAGAGATTTGATAGAGTATTACCAACACTCACATCATTTCTCCATGGAAGATAAGAAACTACTAATACTTTTAATCTGGTCTCCCTCATGTTATTCTCCGTCATTTATAATCCCTCAAACAGTTTTTCATGTTCCTCAGAAACTCTCCGAGCATTAAATCTGTTATGTACATCTTCCATGCCCTGTGCTACCAATCTATCCCTTAATCCATCTTCCTGATAGATCCGTAGCACTGCCTTACTTGCTCCTATATCATCATCAACTTCTACAAGCAAACCATTTTCTCCATCCTGGATTATATTGGGAATGGCATCCACTCTGCTCGCTACAATGGGCTTGCCTGCCATCATATACTCAGGCAGAGCCAAACCAAAGCCCTCCCAGCGACTCAGTAAACATGCAACATCAAAAAGCTCTATATAACTCATTGGGTTATAAACCCAGCCTGTAATATGTAGACTATCTGCAAATCCATTATCCGCTGCATACTTTCTGATTTCGTCTTCCTGGTTTCCGTTACCGACGATAATAAAGTGCGCATTTGGAACTGCATCCTTTACCCTCTTTGCCATCTTAATAAACACATCCGGTGCTTTTTGTGGACTCATTCGTCCAACCATACCAACAACAAATGCGTCTTCTGGAATGTTCAGTTCTCTCCTTTTAACTACACCATGTACTCCATTTTCATAGGCTTCAATGTCCACACCGTTAAAAATGACCTGTAACTTGTTCTCTTTGCATATTTTTTTATCCAATGCTGACTGCTTCTCCGCATCTGAAATGCAGATAATCTTATCACAGAACGGCGCAGCTACCTTTTCGATAACTGTGTACATTGTCTTTTTCTTTGCAGAGCATCGCATATTAAATGCCCACCCATGTGGGTTGTATACACAGTAATTCTTCAAACCAATATCTGCAACACGAGCAATTGCTCCAGCTTTGCTGGAATGGGCATATACAATATCGGGGGTATATTTTTTTATCAGTGCTCTGACCCCTTTAATCGCCTTTAAGTCGTTTCCTCCAATAGCTCTGGTCATCTCGACCTGTTCAAATGAATCCACCAAATCTCTGTAGTCTTCTTCATGGAAATCTTGTGAACAAACCAATATATTCTCAAACTTCTCCTTGTCCAAATACTTGAGAAGCATTCGGATGTAGCGATCCACGCCACCTGCGGCCTGCGCCACATGCAATACTCTGATTTTATTCTTCCTCATCCCTCAAATACTCCTCTTCTTTTTTCTTTCCGCAAATCTATGTAAGCCTTTTACTCTCCATGTCCCAACAGGCACACCTTATCATTTTTCTCACAGTGACCATCTACATTTCCGACCACCACTGAATCTTTCATGTAAACCTGTCATGGGCTACTCACCTATTTTTCCTCAACTGAAACTTTATGGTAGACACCTTCATGCCAATTCACCAACAAAGTGCTGTGTCTTACTGTCATAACTCGCAGTCGCACTTCTCTATTTTTCAAAATGCTGACCCTTATTGTCATAACCTTCGTACCAGCTTACTTTGTTAAAACTGTACAAGTTCATACTTTTTCTTTATTGCAACATAAACAATCATCTGCCCCTCACTGCCTCTAATTCTCCAGAAAAATGCAGTTATCATGTCCGTCTTTTCTCTGCAATAAACTTTTCCAGAAAAATAGATTTTGGGGTTTTCAACACTTTCAACCTCCACCTCTAATTCTTCGGAAAAATGTAGGTATCATGTTACTACCTTGCTCTGCAATAAAACAGGCTTGTAATAGGGGTATTTCGCATGAGTTTTATACGCCACCGTAAACCATCATGCCGCCACTGAAAGTTTGAGGTAGATATTCGTAGAAACGCAACTATAACAACATCCGTATCAGAATAGGTAGCTTTTATATTTAGTGTCATTATTTATTCCATTACTTTTGTTTTTTACCTTTAGCTATACGTTCAATTTCCACAAAAAAGAAAAACATCTCAACAATCTCTATTCCAATCACATTCTTCCCTCTCCGCTTATTTCTCCCTATAGCTATACGTTCAATACCAATAACACCTGCAGCTTCCCATCCCGGTTCCACTGCAGATCATCATTCTTATATCATTTTCCTTATCTCTTCCAATCCATCACTTGGATCCGCTGCCCTTAAGCACGACTCCGACGGTCTTGAACAGAATCTTAATATCCATTCCGATATTCCAGTTCTTGACATATTCCATATCAAGCTTTACAACTTCCTCAAAGTCAGTGATATCACTTCTTCCGCTCACCTGCCACATTCCGGTCAGTCCCGGCTTCACGGCAAGCCTTCCGCGGTGATATGGCTCATACTGTTTCCACTCATCTACTGTTGGTGGACGGGTTCCTACGAGACTCATATCTCCTTTGAGTACATTCCAGAACTGCGGGAATTCATCCAGAGATGTCTTACGGATAAACCAGCCAAGTCCATGCTTGCTTCCATCCGCTCCGCTTCCGATGATTCTTGGGTCATTCTCCATCTTGAACATGAGCCCCTTCATCTCGTTCTGTTTCATCAGTTCTTTCTTGCGTTCCTCTGCATCCATATACATGCTTCGGAATTTATAGATTTTAAATAATTTTCCGTTTTTTCCTACTCTCATCTGAGAGAAGAAAATCGGCCCCGGTGAAGCAATATAGATTGCCGGCGCAAGGAATATTGTAATGATACCTGTCAGAATCATTCCAACGATTCCGCCACAGATGTCCATCGTTCTCTTCATCACGGCTTGTCGTGAGGAAATCACTCTGACGCTGGAAGTCAGGACTGTATATCCACCCATACGGTTAATAAACTGATTTCCTGCCCATCCTGCTCTGTCTTCCAGACATTCGTGAACTGTAATTCCCATATTCACACATGTGTCAAACAGATCTTCCGGTATCAATGTTTTCTTCTTAATTCCAACAAGAAGAGCATCAACCCATCTTGTCTGTATGTATTCAGTTAATGTATCAATCTTGCTTACGACCGGAATTCCTTCGATCAATTCATTTTCTTCCGGTTCACGGTCTGCAAGTACGATTCCAACAATATCGAATTCATTAAATACATTCTGTTCCACCTGTCTTAACATGGAATCTATTTCATAACTTGTTGAAACGAGAAGCATGTTCATTTTTGCATAAAGCATATTGCCATGTTTCAGCAAATATTTCTTCCATACGATTCGCACCGCATAAAGCAGAACCACTGCCATTGGAATGAATGAGCTGATCATAAGACGCGAGGTCATGCTTCCCTGTTTGCTCATAAAGAGATATACGATCACAAGCACACTCACGATAAACACATGCTTCAATACATTCTTAAACTCTACAAAATATCCTCTTCTCATGATCCCATGATATGGCTCTGTAAAGAAAGCTGTACAAATGTCTATCAGTATAATAATAATCCCGATATTCAGATATAATCCGTTATGATACAGATTACTTGTTCCCATGCGCAATACATAACTGCTTATATAAGCCAGCTGTAATGCAACAAGATCCAGTATAATGAAATCCCAGTGCTTCAACCAGCCGTTACTGTTCTTTCTATACATTCGCGTACACCCTTTTTCCCCTGATAATCTTCTGTCTGACTGCATAACAAAACATCTGATTTCATTTATCTTAAATGCTTTGTCTGTTTTTCTCTGTAAAATGGAATATGCAGCAGATATTCTCCACTGCATATCTGGCTATTCCTGTTTGCTTTTACCGTAGTAGTATGAACTATACTTACTATAGTATTTTTCTTTCTTCATATCCACTTTATTCAGTACTGCACCGAGAATCTTACATCCACTCTTTGTAAGCTGTTCTTTTGCTTTCATTGCATCTCTTCTGCTTACTGCTTCGCTCTCGATTACGAGGATTGCTCCATCACATTGTTTTGCTGCGATTGCTGCATCACTCATACTGATGATCGGTGGTGTATCAATCAAAATATAATCATAAACTTTCCTTGTCTCTTCGATCAATCTGCCGAAACGTCCCTGCTCCAGAAGCTCTGACGGGTTCGGAGCATACGGACCTGAAAAGATAATCTCAAGATTACGGTAATTGGTAGAATAAATTATTTCTTCTAAAGAAATCTGTCCACTTAAATACTGTGACAGTCCGTTGGTCTTTTGTTTAACCTGGTAACGTTTGATATAACTGGACTTACGAATATCTGCATCTATGATCAGAACTCTCTTTCCCATCTTTCCAATCTCTACTGCAAGCTGGAAAGCCACGTCACTTTTTCCTTCATTTGGATAACAGCTTGTGAGAACAATACTCTTCGTCTCTACACCACTGAACTGCATATTTGTACGGAGGGTTTTAATAGCCTCTTCATAGAAGACATCTTCTTTTCTGGAATCTGTCAACATAACTCTCTGAATTGCCATTTATTTTTTCCTCCTTTTCTTCTTTTTCTTCGGTGTTGTCTTGCTTGAATTACGAAGTCCTTTTCCCGTAATGTAGTCTTTTCTATCCGGGATACTTGCCAGTGTTGTCAGACCGAGATAATTCTCGATATCATCCTCTGACTTGATCGTATCATCCATCAATGTGAGAAGGATAATAACACCTGCGGAAAGAACCAGTCCTGCCAATGCTCCGATCAGCACATTCTTCTTTGTACTTGGGCTTGTCTGGATTGTCGGCACTTCACCTTCTTCAATGATCTTCGGCGGTGTTACTTCCATCTTGTCTCCGATAAAGTCAGCCGATGTCTTTGCCAGTGTATCCGCAATCTTCTTTGCCATCTCTGGATCTTTATCTATCGCTGTAATGGAAAGAATACGTGTATCACTTGGATTCTCTACTGTGATGCGCTCTTTCAATTCCTTGTATGTCATATCCAGATTCAGTTCATCTACTACGTCCTGCAATACTGTACGGCTTGTGATCAGGATGTTGTAGTCTTTCGTCAGCTGACTGCCAATCTGCAGATCAGCCAGTGAAGAAAGTGTTGTTTCTTTTGTGAGAACAAGCATTGTAGCTGTTGCACTGTAAACAGGTGTTATAAAAAGTTTTGTCACTGCTCCGGCAATCACTGCTCCCGCCAGTATGGCTGCAAGGATTACCAAAATGCGCTTTTTCAATGCGTAGAATAGTTCTCTGAGGTCAATCTCAACCTCGTCGTCATCATGCGTCTTTCCCATCTTTGCTCCCCTTTATTTTATTATTTTGTTTTCTGTAATGCGAAGTGCATTCTCTCTTGTTATCTGTCTGAGGTAAGTACTGTCTAAATGCTTCCTCATCCAACCCATTGCCTCTTTTGTATCAGGCATTCTGCTCCCGATATTGTGCATATCAGTTCCCATAAAATGGATATTCCTTTTTTTCAGATTATCCTTACACCAGCGCGCTGTTGCATCATGCCAGCCTCCACTGACGGATCTGTAATTCATCTGGATCAATGCTTCCAGATCGATCAGTTCTTCCACACGCTTACCTTTTCTAAGGCAACGATACCTCTCCGCATGAGCAACTACCGGAGTATATCCTGCTCTTGACAGATTCCTCACCGCTGTACATATCTCTGAATAAGGCACTGAAGGCATAAACTCAACCAGTACGTAATTACTGTCTGCCAACGTAAGCAGCTTTCCCTCTTCAAGCAGTCGTATAACACTATTAGAATAAAAAATCTCCTGGCCTGTCCAGATTCGAATTGGTCTTTTGCACTTCACCTTTCCCTCTGGTCCTTGCACCGGACGATTTGCACGGCTCATCAGCTCATCCCGAAGCCGTCTCAGCTTCTCCGGATCTCTGTTCGGAAACGCTTTGGAATAATGTGAAGTTGCAAACACGTCTGTGATTCCCTGTCTTCTCGCCATAGAAAGCATATGAAGACTTTCTTTTATCGAAGACGCTCCATCATCAACTCCAGGCAAGATATGGCTATGTATATCAATCATCTTTAACTCGTCCTTTTACATAATGAAAGAGACACCTGGGATAAAAACCTGTCCTGCGTGCCTCCTTGTTCCGTCGTATCTTATTGCCTTTAACACCCAAATAATGATATTTCATTTTTCTTTTACTGTCAAGTTATTTTCATGTATATTTTTATCAACCTTGTAACATTATAGTGATTTCTCGTTTATTTCTTCATTTTGGGTTCAAAAATCAATGAAGCCAGGTATCCAAAAATAAGTGCTGCACTGATTCCGGCGGCACTTGCCTTGAACCCTCCCAGAAAGATTCCGAGGAATCCGTTTTTATCAACAGCTTCCTTCACACCTTTCCACAGGACATTTCCGAATCCAAGAAGTGGAACGCTTGCACCTGCTCCTGAAAATTTTACAAATGGTTCGTATGCTCCAATAAATCCAAGCACTGCGCCTGTACAGACGAGTAATACCATAACCCGTCCCGGCATCAGCTTCGTTCTGTCCAGAAGAATCTGCACCGCAGCGCAGATGAGACCTCCGATTAAAAATGCTTTTATATAATCCATTTTTCTATTCCTTTTCTTTTTTTAACACACACTTAGCACATTTTTTACTTCTTCCTATTACAATAGGGCTTTTCAACAGTGTTCGATCATAATCGCATGCGCAATTCCAGGCACACTTGCTCCTTCATTGAAGCTGACCGTTGACATCAATGCACCGGTCGGCACAAAGAGTATCTTTTTCCATTCTCCTTTCTCAATCTTTGGCAGAATATAAGAAGCCAGTGTTGACGCTGCGCATCCACAGCCGCTTCCGCCGGCATGTGTATCCTGCGTCTCCTGATCAAAGATAGTCATTCCACAATCCATATGCTTTTTTCTGATATCATATCCTCTGCTTTTCATTAGATCAAAAAGTATGGATTGACCAATGTATCCAAGATCACCTGTTATAATCTGATCGTAATCCTCCTGGGTTCGTCCAAGATCCTGAAAATTGCGATAAATGGTATCGGTTGCCGCCGGAGCCATACATGCCCCCATGTTCTGCGAATCCTTCAGACCAAAATCCACGATCTTCCCTATTGTGACTCCTGCAATCCGAATATGCCGGAACTGGGATTTTCTTTGATGCTGCTTATCGGAATGTATTTTATTCAGATGGCTTCCTACAAGGAAAGCCCCGCTGGCTGTCACGGTCCAGTGTGCGGAAAGTGGTCTTTGGTTCGCATATCCTAACGGAAATCGAAATTCTTTCTCTGCACTTCCGAAATGGCTGGATGTTACTGCCAGCATGTAATCTCCGTATCCTGCTGCCACACTCATTGCTGCTAATGCCAGTGCTTCTCCTGATGTGGAACATGCGCCATACAGGCCGAATATGGGAATCTGCAAATCTTCAACGCCCATAGAAGTTGCAATTCCTTGTCTGAGAAGATCTCCTCCAAAGAGATAACGCACAAACTTCGGATCTACATGTGATTTTCCAAGCGCCAGTACGCAGGCTTCCTTCTGCATATTGCTTTCGGCTTCCTCCCAGGTCTCTGCTCCAAACAGGTCATCCTCATTTGTCAGATCAAAGCATTTTCCAAGCGGCCCCTGCGCTTCTTTGCTTCCTGCCACAGATGCAGCGCTTAGAAGATAAGGTGCTTTTGTGAATACAATGCTCTGTGCTCCACGAAGCTGGGACAGATGAAAAGGACCACACTCTGATTCAACTGCCCGGTTTTTGTTTCCCGTATCATTCATATCATTTCCTCATTTCTGATGCTTCATTATTTATTTTTAAGGATATTATTTTCATTTTCGTGAAAAACTATGTGTAGAATTTAAAAATAAAAAGAAGGGATTTTCATTTATGGACAAAATAGAACAATTGAAGCAACAGAAGCAATACGAAGCCTATGTCAAAAAGAAAACACCACAGCACAATGTGTGGTTCAACATGATAAAAGCGTTCTTCCTTGGTGGAACAATCTGCCTGATTGGACAATGTATTTATCATTTCTGTGAATTGAAAAAACTTTCCCCGGATGACTGCAGCAGCTGGACTTCTATTCTGCTCATTCTCCTGAGTATCCTTCTCACCGGTGCCGGAATTTATCCACTACTTGCCAAATGGGGCGGTGCCGGTGCACTTGTTCCGATTACCGGCTTTGCCAACTCTGTTGCTGCACCTGCAATTGAATATAAGAAGGAGGGGCAGGTTTTTGGTATTGGTTGTAAGATCTTCACGATTGCCGGACCGGTGATCCTGTATGGAATTGTGACAAGCTGGGCACTTGGAATTGTATATTGGGTATGGACATTGATGTGAAACAAGAAATGTGTTAGATAAATGTATAAGGAAGCCGTTACTTACGGCTTCCTAATCTTTCTTTAAAATCTGTATAATCAAATGCAGTTAGCTGCTGCATGGTTCTGTCAGCATGTCTGATCCAGATATCCGGTAATGGCATCCCGTTAAATGTATTATTTTTGCAAGTCGTATAAATCGCCATATCTCCAAACAGAAGGAGATCTCCGTATTCCGGTAGTTTGCTGAATTTATAATCTCCAATGATATCCCCTGACAGGCAGGTTGGACCTCCTAGTCGGACTGTAATCCCACTATCTGTTGTCTCATCCGATGCTCCAAGAAGCGGTGGACGATAAGGCATTTCCAGTACATCCGGCATATGGCAGGCGGCGCTGGCATCTACGATTGCAATCTGTGTGTCTCCATTTTTCAGAACATCCAGCACACTGGTCAGAAGAAATCCTGCATTCAATGCCCAGGCTTCTCCCGGCTCCAGATAAACCTCAACCTTCCATTCTTCCTGTGCCATTCGAATGCATTGCTCCAGTCGCTCAATATCATATCCTGGTCTTGTAATATGATGACCACCGCCAAAATTGATCCATTTCACTTTGGCAATCAAATCACCGAACTGTTTCTTTACGGAAGCAAGGGTTGTCTCCAGATCATCCGAGTCCTGCTCACAGAGGGTATGGAAATGAACCCCATCCAAAAGTTCCATCAGCTCCGGATTCTTCACAATTGCTTCATCCCACTGTACTCTTGTTGTACCCATGCGGCTTCCCTGTGCACAAGGGTCATAAATCTCATGTCCCTCCTGGGTAGAGCATTCCGGATTGATCCTGAGTCCCACGCTTTTTTCTGCCTCTTTCGCCATTCTTCCAAAGCGAAGAAGCTGGGACGGAGAATTAAATACAATATGATCGGCATACTGAAGAAGTTCCTCGAATTCATCCGCCCGGTAACCTGCACAGAATACATGAACTTCTTTTCCCGCCATTTCCTCTGCCCCTAATCTTGCCTCATACAATCCACTGGCCTCTGTACCCGCCAGATACGGTTCAAAAAAAGGATAACAATCATAATTACTGAATGCTTTCTGTGCCAGAAGCATCTTACATCCTGTCCGTTCTGCTACTTCACCGAGCAGTTTTGCGTTTTCTGTAAGTGCTTTTTCATCCAGTATATAACAAGGTGTTTTGATGTTCTGAAATTCCGGCGGAATAATTCCGCCGGTGGCTGTAAATGGTGCTCTTTTATCTAATCTTTCCATCAGTCTACCAACTTCGGATCATGATTTTCACTGCGCGGCAGACCATAACGGTCAAGTGCGTCCAGGAACGGATCCGGATCAAATTCCTCTACGGTATATACACCTGGTCTGATCCATTTTCCAGTCAGCATCATCAATGCTCCGCACATTGCCGGAACACCTGTTGTATAACTGATTGCCTGGCTTCCAACCTCATGGTAGCATTCCTGATGATCGCATACGTTATAGATATAGTAAGTCTTCTCTTTTCCATCTTTTACACCGGTAAAAATACAGCCGATATTTGTTTTTCCTTTTGTGCGTGGACCAAGACTTGCCGGATCCGGAAGAAGTTCTTTCAGGAACTGGATTGGAACGATTTCCTGTCCATTGTACTGGATCGGTGTTGTAGAAAGCATTCCCACATCCTCAAGACAACGCATATGATCCAGATAGCTTTGTCCAAAAGTCATAAAGAAACGAATACGTTTCACACCTGGAATTGTTTTTGCAAGAGACTCTACTTCCTCATGGTGAAGCAGATACATGTCCTTGTCTCCGACCTGATCAAAGTTGTATTCTCTCTTAATATCCATCGGCGGGATTTCTACCCAATGTCCATTTTCCCAGTAACTTCCCGGTGCACTTACTTCACGAAGATTGATTTCCGGATTAAAGTTTGTCGCAAATGCATAGCCATGATCACCGCCATTGCAGTCCAGAATGTCAATGGTATCAATCTGATCAAATTCATGTTTTAATGCATATGCACAATATGCCTGTGTGACACCCGGGTCAAATCCGCATCCAAGCAGTGCTGTAAGACCTGCATCTTCAAATTTTTTGCGGTATGCCCACTGCCAGGAATAATCAAAATATGCTGAAAATCCTTCTTCTTTGCAGCGTTTTTCGTAAATTGCACGCCACTTCGGATCATCCGTATCTTCCGGCTCGTAGTTTGCTGTATCCATATAGTTTACGCCACATGCCAGACACGCATCCATAATCGTCAGATCCTGATATGGAAGCGCAATATTCATTACCAGATCCGGTTTGTAATCATTGATCAGTTCGATCAGCTGATCCACATCGTCTGCATCAACCTTGGCTGTCGTAAGAACTGTTTTTGTCTTTCCTTTCAGCTTTTCTGCAAGTGCATCACATTTTTCCTTTGTACGGCTTGCAATACAAAGTTCTGTGAAGACCTCATCTGCCTGACAACATTTCTGAATTGCTACACTGGCTACTCCTCCGCAGCCGATTACAAGTACTCTGCTCATAACTCTTCTCCTTTTCTTCAACAGTTGTATATTTATAATATTCTTTTTTATAATTGCTCTCTTATAAGTTGCCGGTTTATTTTGCAATTGCAAGAAGCAGTTCACGAAGAACCTTACATGCTGTTGCGGTTGAGACACCACTTGCATCCAACATAGGAGCAAGTTCATTCACATCCGCTCCTACTACATTTGCCTGTGCAACTGTACGGATGGCTTCAAGAAGCTCTAAGAAAGTTACTCCCCCCGCCTCCGGAGTCCCTGTTCCCGGAAATACTGCCGGATCCAGACAATCCAGATCAATTGTAAAATAAATTGGTACATTTTTCTCTTTCAGTTCTCTTACAGTCTCTTCCAGTCCGTCAAAAGAAAGTGGATGGAAATCTGTATGCTGCGCGGCAAATCTAAATTCTTCTCTCTCTCCGCTTCGGATACAGAACTGATGAATACGTCCGTCTCCCAGAAGATCATGGCATCTTCGCAAAACACATGCATGACTCAATCTGGCTGCCAGATAATCATCCCTTAAATCTGCATGTGCATCAAAATGGATGATATGTAGATCCGGATATTTCGCAGCTACAGCGCGTACTGCTGCCAGCGTCACCAGATGTTCTCCTCCCAGAAGCAATGGAAATTTATCTGATTTCAATATTTCTTCTGCTCTCTTTTGAATATCCGAAAGCGCCATTTCACTGCTTCCAAAGCAAAGTTCCAGATCCCCGCTGTCAAATACACTGATATCCATAAGGTCTCTGTCCTGATATGGACTGTAAGTTTCAAGTCCGAAACTCTCATGACGCATAGCTGCCGGACCGAATCTTGCGCCCGGACGAAAACTTGTCGTCGAATCAAACGGCGCACCATAAAGGACAATCGATGCTTCCTCAAAGCTGCTTTCGCATCCGATAAAAGTTTCTATATTCGGTAAAATCATGAATTATTCCTCCACTTCTTTCAGCATATCTTCCAGAAATGCCGGAAGGTAAAATGCTCCTTTATGGAGTCTTGTTGTATAGTAACGTGTACGAAGATTTAATGCATTCCATGCTTCTGCGTCCAAATCATCTACTGGATGATATTTTTTGCTGGCAAATCCAAACAACCAGTAACCTGCGGCAAAGGTTGGGATATGTGCTTGATAAACACGACTGATCTGAAATGTACTGGCAATTCTTTTATGGCTTCGCTGCATTGCATGTGCATCTTCTGCGTAGAATGGACTTCCCTGCTGGTTGACCATAATTCCATCCTCTTTCAGCGCATTGTAACAATTCCCATAGAATTCGCGGGTAAACAATCCTTCCGATGGGCCAAACGGATCCGAGGAATCCACGATAATGAGATCATATTTTGCCTCGCATCTTCGGATAAAACGGAGTGCGTTTTCGTAATGAAGATGTACTCTTCTGTCATCCAGTCTGCATGCATTTTCCGGAAGGTATGCACGACATGCCTCGACAACCATCGGATCCATTTCTACCAAATCAATGTGCCTGACCCTGTCGTATCTGGTCAGTTCACGAACGACACCGCCATCTCCGGCTCCAATCACCATAATCTCTTTTGCTTCTTTATGAATCGCCATCGGCACATGCGTGATCATCTCGTCATAAATAAATTCGTCACGTTCTGTCAGCATTACATTTCCGTCCAGAGTCAGAACACGGCCAAATTCCGGTGTCTCAAAAATATCAATTCTCTGATAATCACTCTGTCTGGAAAAGAGCTGACGGTTTACCCGGATACTGTGTTTCACATCCGGTGTATGGAATTCTGAAAACCACATTTCCATTGTTATTACCTCCCTGTCAGAACATTCAGTTTCAAAATATCCGGATCTTCCGGTCCGGTCATATTACACCCCTTCGCTTTTGCATACTCGATATAATCCAGAATTTCTGCTGTAATGCGTTCCCCAGGCGCAAGGATCGGAATTCCAGGCGGATAACACATCACAAATTCACTACAGACCATACCTTCTGTTTCCCTGAGTGGCAGACTGCACTTATCTGCATAAAAAGCATCCTGTGGGCTGGTCACTACCTGAGGATCAATATATTCCTGACTCAGAAGTCCTGTTCCGTCTGTCTGAAAACGTCTGCGGATCTCTGCAAGCGCACTCACAAGCCGTTCTACTTCCTGTGCGCGGTCTCCGATCGAAAGGTAGGCAAGAATATTTCCGATATCTCCAAATTCAATCTGAATGTCGTATTCATCACGCAGAATATCATAAACTTCAATCCCAGCAAGTCCGATATCTAACGTATGTACACTTAATTTTGTAATATCAAAATCAAAAACAGAATTTCCATTTACCAGTTCTTTTCCAAATGCATAATAACCACCGATTGCATTGATTTCTTCTCTGGCATATTCTGCCATATCTGCTACCTGATGGAAAATCTGACGGCCACGCTGTGCAAGATTCCTTCTTGAAATGTCAAGACTCGACATCAGAAGATAGCTTCCTGATGTTGTCTGTGTCAGATTGATGATCTGCCGCACATACCCGGCATGTACGTCCGGACCTGTAAGAAGCAGACTCGACTGTGTAAGACTGCCTCCGCTTTTGTGCATGGATACAGACGCCATGTCTGCACCTGCCTCCATAGCTGAAACAGGAAGCCCGCCACCGAAATAAAAATGTGTTCCATGCGCTTCGTCTACCAGACACATCATTCCTGCCTCATGTGCCATCTTGACAATTGCTCGCAGATCACTGCATATTCCATAGTAAGTCGGATTATTTACTAACACTGCAACTGCCTTTGGATGTTCTTTTATCGCTTTTGCTACCTGTTCTCTCTGCATTCCCAGGGAAATTCCAAGCCGCTGGTCTACCTCCGGATTTACATAAACAGGAATTGCACCACATAAAACAAGTGCATTTAACACACTCCTGTGAACATTACGTGGCAATATGATCTCATCTCCACGTTTGCAGGCAGTCAGAACCATTGTCTGTACAGAACTTGTCGTGCCCCCTACCATTAAAAATGCATGTGCTGCTCCAAAGGCATCTGCTGCCAGTTCTTCTGCTTCCCGTATTACAGATACCGGATGGCAGAGATTGTCCAGTGGTTTCATACTGTTGACATCGACGCCTACACATTTTTGTCCGAGAAATTCTGTCAGCTCCGGATTTCCTCTTCCCCGTTTATGACCAGGGACATCAAATGGCACAACTCTCATTCGCCGGAAAGTCTCCAAAGCCTCATGGATCGGTGCATGATTCTGGTTTAATTTAAAACGACTCCCTTTCATATTTCCTCTCTTTCCAGGTTCCTTTGTCAAAACACTTTCTTAATACAGAAAAAACGCAGATAAGGGCACTAAGCCACAAACCTGCGTTCGGTATGTATTCGTCTGTTTTATTCTCAGCTGTAACAGAAAAGGCAATATCTTCTCTTAGATTTTTAAATAAAACTTCTGGATCATGCGTGTCAGAGTCTATATAGCAATTATACTTTTACTACTCTTATTGACCGTTTCACAAGTCTGCGCGCCTGGCGCATAAGGCTATCAAAGAAACCTACTTATAAAATTAGAGCTTTTCACTCAATCAATAAGGCAACCAAAGTTACCATAATCGGCAGTGGACCCGGCTGTCCGTATGGCCTTAACCTCGCTGGGTGGTCCGAAACAATTGCTTTGAAAAGACTCTGTCTGTTACTCTGCATCTTCGTCTCTCAAAATCGACTATAGCATAACACGTTAAAAAAACACTGTCAAGAATTTCTCCCATCTATTCGTTACTTTCTTGCAGCAATTCTTGCATTAAATTAAGGTTCGAATCAGAATGTTCCAGTTCTCTTGAATAACGATACACCGTATCTATCACATCGTTTATATCTAGCACTTTTCCTTGCTTCATCCACTGTGCCATCAGAAGTTCATGGATCAACAGGGTGCTGACAACAGCCATCTGTGCTTTCGCAAACGCTTCTCCATCGTATACTGCACCGCAAACATAGGTACTGATGAAATATACAAGGAGCTGTTCATATTGTATTTCATATTCCGGCATTTCTTTCGCCATCCAGGCATGAAATTCTTGTTGCAACTCTACATAACGCTTTCTGTCTATCTTTTCGTTTGCATTTCCATATAATAGTTTCTCTGCTTCTTGGAGATAAGACTCCCAATCCGCTCTTAAATGTTCCATCTGATACTGATTTTGAAACATCTTTCTACTATATGTATAGTAATCCACTTCTGCAAGAGCATTTTGCACTTCCCGCACGCCTTCTTCAGCCTGATAGTAATCAAATACATAATCCATCGAAAATATATCTTCTTCGTCAATACATTCCTGCAGATCACGTGCAATCGCCAGAATAAGAGCTGCTCGCAGATTCAGCTTTTTCTCTCTGGCCTGTAAAATCTCAATCATCACATCTCTTGCATCTAACAGTTTCGAATATAAAAACGGATCAAAATCTTCATAATCTTCTTCCTCATCTGTTTCATAAGTAAGAAAATGTACCGGTTCTTTTTTATTCATCAGGATTCTCGCCACTTCCGGACAGGATACAGAAAGTGTAACCTCCCGCACATCTTCAAATTCTTCGATATGTCTTGGATACAATTTACAGGTTCTGCACAGGCTCTCTTCTCCCAGTGCGGTATACATATCACAGAGGTTTGATTGATTCAGAAAAGCACATCTTCTGTCTTTATCCTGCTTGAATGTTCCTTCTTCCCAGTTGACAGATTCTTTCAAACGCTCTGCAAATGTACCTGTCTCATTTTTATATTTCTCTAATGAAGCTTCATCTGCAACGATCTGCCATCCGGCACAACAAGTATCCTCACATTTTCCTGCAACACAGCTAAATTCATGATAATAATCCGGGATTGTATATAACATTGATCTACTTTATCCATTCCTTTCGCTTTTCTGATCGTCTATAGAATTTCCGACCTGTTTTATTATAGCACGCACTTTTAAGAAATGGTTATAAAAAAACGTATCAAACTGACTGGATTTCAATTATCACTATTGAATATCCGGTCGATTTGATACGTTTTATTATTTTCTTAGAAATTTAATTATTTCTTTTTCTCATACAGGAACTCTTCTGGAAGTGTTACATTAAAGTCATGTGCCAGTTCGCGGAAGTTCTCCGGTGTGATTGTCTGAATCTTTCTTGGTGTCATAGAAAGAATCTTCACAAGGATCTCCGCTGACTTCTCTACTGTATGCATAAGACCGAATGTAAGATCGAAGTCTTCTCCTGAACAGAACATTCCATGATGTGCCCAGATAGCAACATCGTATTTCTCCATCAGTTCAGCTGTCTTCTCTGCGATTGCTCTTCCGCCCGGAACCATCCAGCCTACAACTCCAACTCCGTCCGGGAATACGACCGGACACTCTGTTGCTGACTCCCAAAGTTCTCTTGTAAATACCTGATCATCCAAAGGAAGAACGAATGTCAGTGCGATTGTATTTGTTGTATGTGCATGGTAGATTACACGATGTTTTCCGTTTGTGATTCTCTTCTTCACTTCGTGGTTCATCAGATGAGTCGGAAGCTCACTTGTCGGTCTTCCTCCCTCTACCAGTCCCCAACGGATTCTGTATTTTGTTCCTGTATAATCAATCTCGATAATTGCAAGACATACTTCAGGATCAACGATAATATTTCTGAAATACTTTCCACTTCCTGTTACAAGGAAGAATTCTCCTGCAAGTCCCGGAACCTCTGTTCCGATCTCTGTCCATTCTCCTGATTCATTCAGACGTGGTCTGATCAGCTCAACCTCTTCTGGTTTCAGACGATAACTTAAATTACCACCATTTCTCTCATGCCATCCCTGAAGGAATCCGTCATTTGCCATTTTAATAAAATCCTGTACAAACTTCGCATCTAAAATCTTCATATTATTTTACTCCTCCTGTTTTTACTCATTTACCGCAATGTTGTTTTGTGTGGTTTATTTCTTCTTTATTATTGTTTTCTTGTGGTTTCTATTTGTATTATAGATAGTTTTATGTGGTTTGTAAACACTTTTTTCAAAAAAAATTGTACAATCCGAAAGACATTAACACAAATCAAGCCTATCATGTTATAATTCTGAACTATATCAGGAGGTACTATAATAAAATTATGAAACGTAGAGCACTAAAGGCAGCCTTTCCACGAACAATCCCTATTATGACTGGGTTCATTTTTCTTGGAATGGCTTATGGAATATATATGAATGCATCTGGTTTTTCTTTTATCTACCCATTTTTCATGAGTATGTTGATTTTCGGCGGATCACTGGAATTTGTCTGCGTTGAGATGCTGCTTAGTCCATTTGCACCTGTTCAGGTACTGATCATGGCTGTGATGATCCAGGCCAGACATCTTTTCTATGGACTTTCCATGTTAGATAAATTCAAAGGACTTGGATGGAAGAAGTATTATCTGATTTTCGGAATGTGTGATGAGACCTTCTCTGTCAATTACACCTCTGAGATTCCCGAAGATGTAGACCGCGGATGGTTTTATTTTTTTGTTACATTATTGAACCAGTTCTATTGGGTTGCTTCCGCAACGATTGGTGGAATCATTGGTTCTCTTCTTAAATTCGACACATCAGGAATCAGTTTTGTCATGACAGCTATGTTCGTTGTAATTTTCCTGGATCAGTGGATGAAAGAAAAAATCCATGTTTCTTCTATGATTGGAATCCTGGTTTCGCTTGTATGTCTGATTCTCTTCGGAGCGGATTCCTTTATGATTCCGACAATGATACTGATTGTACTTCTACTGACAGTACTTCGAAAGTGCCTGGAACAATGCGACAAACTTAAAGAAAAGGAGGAGCCGACCAAATGAGCAGCATGACTTTGGCACAACAGATAATTACAATCGGAATGTGCATACTTGGAACAATGGCAACGCGCTATCTTCCTTTCCTTATTTTTAAAGAAAATAAAAAGACACCGGAATATATCCAGTATCTTGGTAAATTTCTTCCTTCTGCTGTTTTCGGAATGTTAGTTATCTATTGTCTGAAAAATGTAGAAGTACTGCACGGAACTCATGGAATTCCGGAAGGAATCTCCATTCTTGTCACCGCAGTACTTCATCTATGGAAGAAAAATATGTTTCTATCCATTGCAGGTGGAACTATCTGTTATATGTTGATATTATATTTTCTATAATAATCTCTATAGCAAAAAGGTCTGAGACCACATGTGCTTACACATTAGCGGTTGCTGTTCTCACTTCGTGCGACCAGCAACCATTTCTAATCTCATAACTCTTCTCATAACTCTTACGGCTTGCATCTGCCACAAGGCTCATATCCTTCTTTAATCAAATCCGACCTACTTCCTGTATACTCTTCTTTGTTCTCTGCTTTGATGTCCTTCACACCAGAACAAGTTGATTTATGAAACTTTTTTGTATTCCTATTCAATATATAAGTTTCTTTTTTGGTTGAATTTGATGTTTTTGATGAATTGGATACATTTTTATCAGTCACTTCAGCTTCTGTTCCAGGTGCCCACTCTCCTTCCGGCGTTGCGAGTTCTTCCGTCTGATAACTCTCTCCTGTCTCATAATTGATCACAACATATGGCTGTACATTATATACGTATACGTTAAATGTTACCCCTGTGCCATCATCTTCCACAGACTTCGCCTCCATCTGGACTCCGGAAGCCACCAGGTCATCACCGCTATAGATTGGAGTGACACGATACATCACATGATTATCCGTTTCTTTGACATAATCTGCCACCTCATCCTCGAACGGAAGCATACCATCCACATTCATATAACGGGTTCCTGTTATCAGATTGCGCTCATTCGCATTCTCACCGGTCAGCTGGAACCCAATCAGATGACAGCGGTTGTACAGATATCCGCCGTCAATTCCATCATATTCCTTATTCACCCAGCCTGTCGGCTTCACACTACTGATGCTTTCTCTCTTCTGCGTCGGCATCAAATCTTCTCCAACACAGGCTTCCGCTGTCTGGCATCTTCCCAGTTCATCTAACGGGCTGTATTCTTCGTAAGAATCTGTCGTCAGCTCATCTTCTGTAAATATTGGCTCATTATCATTGATCTCCACGTATGGCTGTCCTGTATACTCCGGTACTTCTTCCAGCGTATCTACAGATTCTATGTTCCCTGTCGATGCGAATGTCGTTTCTGTTGTCGTTTGATTTACACGATCAGTGTCCTGATTGCCTGATCCTTGTGATATCTGCAGTGATCCACAGGATGTTAGAAACAGACAAAGAACCGTTATGCATCCACATAATATGGTTTTAAATTTCTTTTTGCTCATATTGCACTCCTTTTTTCGAACATATGTACTTGTTAAGTATACACTATTTTTTCTAATATAGGAAGTGCTTTGTGTGGACACCAGTAACAAAATGTCAATAGTTTTTTAATCACTTTTTCAAAAAAGGCAAAAAAATAGAACGTATAGTTAATTTCCATACGCTCTATCTCACATTTCATATTAAATTTTTGAATTCTACAAACTTGAAGTTAGCGATTTCTTTTTCCGGTATTCTCTGTCCCACGGATTTCCTCATGATAGAAATAATCTACGATCACCGGATGTCCCT
>ERZ779894.659-NODE-659-length-39069-cov-4.462039_pt1 | contig 39069 bp, 29 predicted proteins | sample MGYA00511587_ERZ779894 | MGnify/ENA primary metagenome ERZ779894 (study PRJEB29588, sample SAMEA2160490) | human gut metagenome | biome: human gut; feature: human-associated habitat; material: faeces | place: Denmark | collected 2008/2010 ... | reverse complement strand
ATAAAATATTTTAATATATTTGTCTCAATGTATAAAAACGGTATTAAAATGCATTCAATAGTATTCTTGCTAATTTTTTCTAAAAAAAACATGCAAGATAATAAATAAATGTATTACATTTGCCACGTCAAAGAACGTAGTCCTACAAGAACTACGCATGTGCAAGCATAAACTTTGACCCTAATTACTAAAAATAAGCAAGTAAGTGTGAGCTGTAGAAGAAAACAGATCCTCTTAAAGCCTATTATATCTAACTATTATTAAACAAAAAACAATTAGTATGTTGAAAATCGCAAGACCAGTCAGTTTTTTGCTGTTGTCTGTAGCCCTTTGTTCATCAGGGGTGATATTTGCCGCCAACGAAACTACGACTCCCAAAGTTGGCATTTCTCAGCAGCAAGCAAGTTTGAAAGGTGTCGTTGAAGACGAGTTCGGCCCTGTAGCAGGAGCTTCGGTAGTTGTAAAAGGCACTACAAACGGTACTGTTACCGACATGAACGGTAATTTTGTCCTGGAAGTAAAAAAGGGAGATGTAATCGTTATCTCATTTATTGGTTATCTTACTCAAGAGATCAAATACAATGGAGAACAAACGATCAAAGTCAGTCTGAAAGAAGACACCCAAAAATTGGATGAAGTAGTCGTGATCGGCTATGGTACCCAAAAGAAAGTAAACCTCACCGGTGCCGTTGCGTCTGTCGGCTCCGAAGAGCTGAAAGAGCGTGTCAATACGGACGTGTTGGCTTCTGTTCAAGGACAGGTACCGGGGGTAACCATTATCAACCGTCAAGGTTCCATCTCCATCAACATGCGTGGTCGTGGAAACTTGGGGACTTCTTCCCCTTTGTTTGTCATTGACGGAGCAATAGCAGATGCTACATTCTTCTCCAATTTGGACCCGAATTCCATCGAAAGCGTTTCTTTTCTGAAGGATGCCGCTTCTTCTGCAATTTACGGTTCTCGTGCTGCTTACGGTGTTGTCTTAGTCAAGACCAAAGACGGTAAGGAAGGTGATGTAAAAGTGACCTATGATGGAACAGTATCCATGAAGATCGCAACATACACTCCAAAAGTTTTAAGTTCGGAATGGTATGCTCGTTTGAGCAATGAAGCGGCATTCAATGAAAATCCGAATGCAGAGATGCCATATTCGGATGAAGAGATCGAAATGTTCCGTAACGGAAGTAACCCAGATATGTATCCGAATACAAACTGGTATGATTTAGTGCTGGACGATTTAGCAGTCATGACAAAGCATTCCGTTAGCGTAAGCGGAGGAAACAAAGTCAAATATTTCACCTCATTAGGGTATATGTATGATGACAAATTTACCCCCGGAGCTTCCGCCAACCGATATAATATGACCACCAACCTCTCATCCGATATAACCTCATGGTTGTCTTGGCGTTCAAACTTTAAATATATCCAAAACACAAACAATACAGAAAGCGGAGGTATTGGATATACAGAACTTCTAACCGTTCCGTCTACATATGTAGCTCGTCAAAGCAATGGAGAATGGGGTAGTTATGAAGGGGGCAATCCTGCAGCGCTGGTAAATATGCAACGTAATCCACTACGTCGCTTGGAAGAAGGGGGATGGAACAACAACAAATCACAAAATACATTGATCGACCTCGCTCTCGATATTAAACCTGTTAAAGGATTGACACTGACTGGACAAATGATCTATAAGGCATATGACTATAAAGGTAAAACATACGAAGCCAATAGAAATAAAATCAAAGATTTCGTAACCGGCTCAGAATTGAACGGTACGGATGTGACCGCTTCCAAGATGACATATGACTGGAACGAAAATAGTCGTTTGACCTACAATGGTTTGGCCAATTATAATTGGAGCAATGAAAACCATAATATAAGTGCTTTAGGAGGTGTCTCATACGAACATTACAAATACCAACAACAAAAATCATGGCGCCGCAATTTCCCAACCAACGGTATGACGGGTATTAATGGAGGTTCGAGCGCACCCAGCGACATGAGCACGGAAGGTGATGTTTACGAAGATAAATTAATGTCTTACTTTGCCCGTTTGAACTACTCGTTCAAAGACAGGTATCTGTTGGAAGCCAACTTTCGCGCAGATGCTTCTTCCCGTTTCCACAAAGACAATCGCTGGGGTTTCTTTCCTTCGTTCTCTGCCGGATGGCGTATTAACCAGGAAAGTTTCATGCAAGATGCCAGTTGGATCGATAATTTGAAATTGCGTGCTTCCTGGGGACAGTTAGGTAATATCAATAACGTAGGACAATATGATTATTTTGCGACCTATGTACAGGGTGGAAATTATAACTTCGAAAATACGATCGTCAGCGGTATTCGAGAAGGAAAGCCAGCTAATCCTGGATTAGGTTGGGAAACCGTAACGATTACCAATGTCGGGGTTGATTTCGATATTCTAAACGGACTTTTCAGTTTCACTGGTGAATTCTACGACAAACAAACCAAAGATATCCTACTATCTTATCCGAGTCCAGCAGAAGTCGGTATCAATAGTGACTATAAAGTTTCGCAAAATATCGGTAAAGTAAGTAACAAAGGTCTGGAATTCAACATATCTCACAACAAAACCATTGGAGATTTCTCTTATACGGTTGGTTTTAATCTGTCTAAAAACTGGAATAAGGTAAAAGATTTAGGAGCAAACGATCCGATGATCGAAGACCCTTGGATTAAGAAAGTGGGTTATGCTATCGGTACATTCTACGGTTTCCGCTCAGACGGTTTATTGACACAGGAAGACATCGACAATGGCAACTACATAACAGACGGCATTACCCCGCAGGCTGGAGACATTAAATATGTAGACTTGGATGGCGACGGAAAACTGACCGATAAGGACAGAGACTATCTGGCTTGTGACGTTCCCGATATTACATACGGCGTTAATCTAAACTTACGTTACAAAGGTTTCGAATTAAGTATGTTCGGACAAGGTGTGACTGGAACAATGGTTCGTTTCTATCAGGAACAGGCTTGGGCTTTCTCTGATAATGCCAGTCCACGTGAATTTCACCTGAAACGCTGGACCGTTGATAACCCCGACCCAAATGCAGCTTATCCTCGTATCTATCCGCGTACAAGTGCACACTCTACTTTCAACAATAAGTTCTCCGATTTCTGGTTGTTCGATTCTGATTATTTCCGTATCAAAAATATCACATTCGGATATAATTTCAATAAACACCAAATTCAGCATTTAGGTGTCGATGCTTTGAAACTTTACGTATCGGCTGAAAATCCATTTACAATCCGTGCAGATCACCGCATGGAAGACTTTGATCCGGAAACACCGTCCGGACGTGGAACAGACACCCGCGGAACTTCTTCTATTTCACTTGGTGTAAACTTAACATTCTAACAAAAAGCAAAATGAAAACAGTTAATAATATATTCAAACATACGTTCTTCTGCCTAGCTCTGGGAACAACAGTTTGCAGTTGTGACCTGGATGTCGAACCGACTTCCAGCATTGCAACAGAAACATTCTGGACATCAGAAAAAGATGCATGGTATAATCTGAACGCTGTTTACTCAGCAAGCATTCCCGGCGCAGCTGTTCACAGCGATTCGTATACGAACGATGCATACTGCCAATATTCATGGGAATCGAACGGAGCTATTTATCAGCAAAACGGTCTCAGTGCCCTATATGACGAAGGCTATAACTTCGAAACAGTCCGCAAACAAAACATTTTCTTGCAGGAAATAGAGAATGTACCGATGGATGAAGATCTGAAAACACGGTTCAAAGCGGAAGTCCGAGCTATGCGTGCATGGACTTATCTGAACTTGACAACAACATTTGGTAAAGTTCCTTTGATCACCGATGTATTGTCATACGATGCTCCCAACATTCCTCGCGACGAAACAAGCAAAATCCGTGAATTTATTCTCAACGAACTAACTGAAGCTGCAGCTATCCTTCCGGAAAAATATGCAGGTAGTTATCCGAACGAAAAAGGACGTATGACCAAATATGCAGCTTTAGCCGTAAAAGCAAGAGCGGCCCTTTATTTCGGCGACTATCCGACAGCAGAAGCAGCAGCCAAAGAAATCATGGATAAAGGAGGTTTTTCATTATTCCAAGTCAGCGAATTGACCGAAGCACAAAAGAAAGAAGCTGAAGAAATGGAATTATACATAGATTTTGACAAATACGGTATCGACCGTGACAAATTTATGAAAGGCATGTTCAGCTACGAATCTTTATGGCATACGGAAAACGGGAACCCAGACAATCCGGAATATGTAATGACTCGTCAATATACCGCTTCCAGTTGGGACTACCAAGATATGACACGATACACAAGCATCCGTCCGAATCAATTAGGAGGTTGGTCTTCTGTGACTCCGACACAAAATCTGGTCGACACTTACTGGACAGTAGACGGCAAAACACCGTCCATTCCCAGTATCGAAAAGCGTATGAATGCTTATAAAGTTATCAAAGGGGATTTGGACGAATATAAAGCTCCTGCAGGAGAAGCCAAATTTATTTCTTTTGCATCCGGCCTTATCAACAGTGGAAAACTGAAAGATTACGAGTACATGCAGGAATTCCGCAATCGTGATAGCCGTTTATATGCCTCCATCCTATTCCCCTTCAAAGGTTGGTATGAGACAAACTACGGTACAAACTTCATCTATGAATGGATCAAAAACGGGAATAATGAATCCAAGACTGGTTTCAACTTCCGCAAAATGTCACCGTTGGAAAATGATGCGAATAATGACGGACAAGCAACCGGCGATTATCCCTGTATCCGTTATGCCGAAGTACTGCTGATCTTTGCCGAAGCTCATACCCAGACAACAGGTTTCGACGGACAGACACAGGCTGCCTTGAATCAGCTTCGTGATCGTTGCGGTATGCCAAACGTACCGACAAGCCTCGGCAAGGAAGATGGATTGGCTTTGATCAAAAACGAACGTCGCATCGAACTGGCTGGTGAAGGTTTGCGCAGCGACGACCTAAGCCGTTATGGCGATGCTTATTGGAGTGCGCAGATGAACAATGTGCCTATCTCCACACCGGATGGCGAAAAAGTCATCACGATGAAATGGGATAGCCGGATGTCGCTGAGACCTATTCCCCAAACAGCAATCGACTTGAACCCTCTACTGGCAACAGATCAGAATCCAGGTTACTAACAACCGATACTCTCTATTAAAATAAAAAGAGGCTTCTAAAATCATTTAAATGAATTTTAGAAGCCTCTTTGTTTCATAAAAAAGTTTCAAGCTCAAAAAGAAATTCATAAAGAGTAGCCAATAAATAATTATAGTCCTGTTATTAATGACAATTATCGTATAAATTGTTATCTTCGTCCCCAAATTAACTACAAATACTAAATATTCATGAAGAAAAAAAGTCTAACTTTATTAGTGGCAGGAACGCTTGCCAGCAGTGTATTATTCTCATCATGCATTGGATCATTTGGGTTGTCAAATAAGCTGTTGGATTGGAACAGAAATATCGACAGCAAGTTTGTAAACGAGTTAGTATTCGTTGCATTCTGGATTGTTCCGGTTTATGAAATCTCTGCTTTAGCCGACATATTGGTTTTAAACTCGATTGAATTCTGGAGCGGAAGCAACCCTGTTGCAGATGCCGGTACGGTAAAAACAATCGAAACCAAAGACGGCACGTATGCCATCGAAACCCAAAAAGACGGCTACCACATCCAAAAAGAAGGAGAAGAAAAAGCGTTCGATCTGGTTTTCAATGAAGCAGACAAGAGCTGGAGCGTAGAAGCAAACGGCGAATCGACCAAACTGCTGAAGTTCACAGGTGACGACGAAGTTGTCATGTACCTTCCCGATGGCAAAGAAATGAATGTAGAACTGAACCAGGCAGGCGTACTTGCTTTCAAACAGGTAGCCGAAGGTTATTCTTTCTACGCAGCAAGATAAAAAAGTTGAAAGTTGAAAGATGAAAGTCAAAGATATACTCTCTTTCACTTTCAACTTTCACTTTTCAACAGACTAAGTCTAATCTAAATTAAAAATGCATATGAAACACATGATCAAAAAAACGATGCTCACAGGAGCATTGAGTTGCTTCCTTCTGGGGACTGCATTGGCTGACAATGCGACGAACCAGCCTGCGAAGCCTTACTGGCAGGACATCCAAGTCGTTGCCGTTAATAAAGAGGCTCCCCGCTCCTCTTTCATGAGTTATGGAGACCGTGCCACAGCTCTATCTTCCCGATATGAAAAAAGTCCTTTCTACTCATTGCTGAACGGCACATGGAAATTCTATTTCGTAGATTCATACAAAGACCTTCCTGCCAACATCACAGATCCTTCTGTCAGCACTTCCGATTGGGACGACATCACCGTTCCGGGAAACTGGGAGGTACAGGGACACGGTACTGCCATCTACACGAATCACGGATATGAGTTCAAACCACGTAACCCGCAACCTCCGCTGTTGCCGGAAGCAAACCCGGTAGGTGTTTACCGGCGCGACTTCGAGGTTCCTGCCGGTTGGGACGGACGTGACATATATCTACACATCGCCGGAGCCAAATCGGGCCTATATGTTTACGTAAACGGCAAGGAAGTCGGCTACAGCGAAGATTCCAAGAATCCGGCCGAATTCCTGATCAACAAATACCTGCAACCGGGCAAAAACGTGCTGACGCTGAAAATCTTCCGCTGGAGCACAGGTTCCTATCTGGAATGCCAGGACTTCTGGCGCCTAAGCGGTATCGAACGCGATGTCTATCTATGGTCACAACCCAAGATCGCCGTCAATGATTACCGTATTGTCTCCACGCTCGACGACACCTACAAAAACGGTATCTTCAGCTTGGCAATAGATATCAAGAACCATTCTGACAAGGTCAAGAACATCGACGTGACATACGAATTATTAGATGCAAAAGGCAATGTGGCTGCTACGGCAGAAAACAAGTTGTGGGTAAGCCCGAACACGATTACAACGACTTCGTTCGAAAAGACACTGGATAATGTGGAAACGTGGAACGCGGAACATCCGAACCTTTACAAGCTGTTGATGACGATCAAGGAAGATGGCAAGGTGACGGAAGTGATCCCGCAAAACGTCGGTTTCCGCCGCATCGAAATCAAAGAGATCGACCAGATCGCCGGCAACGGCAAACCATACACCGTCCTGCTGTTCAACGGACAGCCGATCAAGTTCAAAGGTGTCAATATCCACGAACACAACCCGCAGACCGGACATTACGTGACAGAAGAACTGATGCGCAAGGATTTCGAACTGATGAAACGGAACAATCTGAACTCCGTCCGCCTGTGCCATTACCCGCAAGACCGCAGATTTTACGAGCTTTGTGACGAATACGGATTGTATGTTTACGACGAAGCCAATATCGAATCGCACGGCATGTACTACAACCTGCGCAAAGGCGGTACGTTGGGAAACAACCCGGAATGGCTGAAACCGCATATGGACCGTACAGTCAACATGTACGAACGCAACAAAAATCATCCGTCCGTAACGATCTGGTCATTAGGTAACGAAGCCGGAAACGGTTACAACTTCTACCAGACCTATTTATATGTAAAGGACAAAGAAAAGACCATGATGGGCCGTCCGGTCAACTACGAACGTGCACAGTGGGAATGGAACTCCGACATGTATGTTCCGCAGTATCCAAGTGCAAAATGGTTGGAAGAGATAGGTAAGGAAGGCAGCGACCGTCCGGTTGCACCGTCCGAATATGCCCACGCGATGGGTAACTCGACCGGTAACCTTTGGGACCAGTGGAAAGCGATCTACAAATACCCGAACCTCCAGGGCGGCTACATTTGGGACTGGGTTGACCAAGGTCTGCTTGCCAAGGATGCAAACGGAAAAGAATATTATGCTTACGGTGGCGACTTCGGCAAAGACATGCCGAGTGACGGCAATTTCCTTTGCAACGGTATCGTGAACCCGGACCGCACTCCGCATCCGGCTATGGAAGAAGTGAAATATGCACACCAGAATGTCGGTTTCGAAGCTGTAGATGTGGCGAAAGGCATATTCAAAGTGACAAACCGTTTCTATTTCACGAGCCTGAAAGATTACATGATCAGCTATACGATCAAGGCAAACAACAAAATCATCAAAGGCAACAAGATGTCTCTCGACCTGGCGCCACAGGCATCCCAGGAAATCACAGTCCCGGTAGAAGGCTTGAAACCGCAGGCCGGCGTCGATTATTTGGTGAACTTTGTCGTGACTACGACCAAACAGGATGGCGTGATCCCTGCCGGATACGACATCGCACAGGATCAGTTTGTTTTGCCGGTAACAGCCGACAAGACCGTTTACAAGGCCGCAGGCCCCAAGCTGACCGTATCTGAAGAAGGAAACGACCTGAAGGTGACTTCTTCCAAAGTGAACTTCGTATTCGACAAGAAAGCCGGCGTCGTGGCTTCCTATAAAGTAGGCGGCACGGAATACTTCAACGAAGGTTTCGGTATCCAGCCGAACTTCTGGCGCGCCCCGAACGATAACGACTACGGAAGCGGCAACCCGAAACGTCTTGAGATATGGGAACTCTCAAGCCGTAACTTCAATGTGACAAGCGCGACAGGTGAGATCATCGATGGTAATGCCATCGTAAAAGTCGACTATAAACTGCCGGCCGGCAACCAGTTCCTGGTGACATACAAGATCTATCCTGACGGTGTCATGAACGTGGCCACCCACTTCACGCCTGCCCACTTGGACGGTGTGAAGATCGGTATTTCCGAAGCGACCGCCACCGCGACCTTCTCACCGGGCCGCGCCAATGTCAGCGAACGCGACAAGATGGTCGTTCCGCGTATCGGCGTACGTTTCCGTCTGCCGGCAACGATGGACCAACTGGAATACTTCGGCCGCGGTCCGCTGGAAAACTATTGGGACCGCAAAGCCGGTTACATGATCGGACAGTACAAGAGCACGGCTGAAGAACAGTATTTCCCATACGTCCGTCCGCAGGAAAACGGCCACCACTGCGATACCCGTTGGATTTCATTAGGCGGTAAAGGCAAGAACCTGTTGATCGTTGCAGACGACGAGATGGAATTCAACGCAATGCGTAACTCCGTCGAAGACTTCGACGCTGGCAAGGCAACCGACCGCCCGTACCAGTGGAACAACTTCACACCGGAAGAGATTGCCAACCGTCCGGAAATCGGACCGTATGACAAACCTCGCCAGACGCATATCAACGACATCACGCCACGTAACTTCGTTGAAGTATGCGTAGACCTGAAACAGCAAGGATTGGCCGGCTACGACAGTTGGTATTCACGTCCGGAACCGGAATATACTTTACCGGCAGACCGGGAATACAAATGGGGCTTCACTTTGATCCCCGGAGCCAAAGCCAACAGCGCACAGAAGAAAGCGGGCTACAGCTATAAATAAGCAATCCGGTTTCACATAACAAACTAAAAAAGCGGTTGCCAGAGATCGGCAACCGCTTTTTTTGCAAGCATCCGATTGGGCTTCACCATTCTCTGAAACCCTTTGACTATTATCATATGAGAGGGTGAAAACAGTCCTGACGCTTGCCTTCACCTTAAAAATTTACTTTCACCTTGTCTCGCCCAGACACACCAGATCCGGCCTCTTATAACAAAGCGACATATTTAAGCGAATAATAAAGAGATTGTGAATGATATTAATATCCTAATATACTAACATTTAATATTTACCTTATATCTCTTTTCATTTTCGACCTAAGTCGAAAGCCTTTTTGCCCATTGTCGAAAGCCTTTTTCACCAAGGGCGAAAAGGTTTTCGACTTAGGCCAAAAGCTCTATGGTTTTATAGTTTAACAATAAAAGTATAGCGACTGCCACTCTATAGTGTACCTTCCATACCCGACTAACCCGCAGATGAAGACAACCGCAACAGGTGAAGGCACTTTTACTATTTGCATTCACCCATCAACAATCTTATAACCCAACCAGTGCATACAAAGGTGAAGCCTCCCCCTGATTATTGGCGGAAAAATAAAAAAAGCCGGACTTTATTCAGCCCGGCCTTCCATAAACTTATTCAATGATGATCGATCTACTTAGCATAGCTTACCGCACGAGTCTCACGGATCACCGTGATCTTCACCTGACCCGGATAGGTCATTTCGTCCTGGATCCTCTTTGCGATTTCGGTTGACAGGTTTTCGGTATCCTTATCATCGATCTTGTCAGCCCCGACAATTACGCGGAGTTCACGACCGGCCTGGATAGCGTATGTCTTCACTACACCCGGATAAGAAAGAGCCAACTGTTCCAGATCATTCAGACGCTTGATGTAAGCCTCGACGATCTCACGGCGAGCTCCCGGACGTGCACCCGAAATAGCATCACAAACCTGTACGATCGGAGCAAGCAGCGTTTGCATTTCCACTTCGTCATGGTGAGCACCTACAGCATTGCAGATATCCGGTTTCTCTTTATATTTCTCGCAAAGCTTCATACCTAAGATTGCGTGTGGCAATTCCGGCTCGTCATCAGGCACTTTACCTATATCGTGCAACAGTCCGGCACGTTTTGCCTTTTTCGGGTTCAATCCCAGTTCTGATGCCATCACAGCACATAAGTTCGCCGTTTCGCGTGCGTGCTGCAACAGGTTCTGGCCATAAGAAGAACGATATTTCATCTTACCGATCATACGGATCAGTTCAGGATGCAAACCATGTACACCGAGATCGATAACGGTACGTTTACCGGTTTCCACCACTTCGTCTTCAACTTGCTTTCTCACTTTCGTTACCACTTCCTCGATACGTGCCGGGTGGATACGTCCGTCCTGTACCAACTGGTGCAAAGCCAGACGAGCTATTTCACGACGGACCGGATCAAAACCGGACAACACAATTGCTTCAGGCGTATCGTCAACCACGATCTCAATGCCGGTTGCTGCTTCCAACGCCCGAATGTTACGCCCTTCACGACCGATGATACGGCCTTTGATCTCGTCTGATTCGATATGGAAGACTGTAATCGAATTCTCGATTGCCGTTTCGGTAGCCACACGCTGGATGGACTGGATAACGATTTTCTTCGCTTCCTTGTTGGCTGTCATCTTTGCCTCTTCCATGATTTCATTGATGTAGGAAGTAGCTTCTGACTTGGCTTCGTCTTTCAAGGATTCGATCAGACGCTCCTTCGCCTCTTCGGCAGAAAGCCCGGACAGAGTTTCCAGATGTTCGATTTCACGCTGGTGAAGTTTCTCCAAATCCTGCTTCTTCTTATCAACCAGTTCCAGTTGGGCCGCCAGATTCTCCTTCACGGCATCCACTTCGCTATTCTTGCGTTGCAGGTCTTCCTGACGTTGGTTCAAATTCAACTCACGTTGTTTCAACTTAGCCTCTACAGACTGTATCTTTGAATTACGGGCGGACACCTGTTTCTCCAGGTCCGCTTTCAAATGAAGGAACTTCTCTTTTACTTCGAGCAGCTTCTTCTGCTTCATTACTTCCGACTCCTTTTCAGCCTCGCGTATCACAGCGTCATACCTTGACTTCATAAGGACTCTCATCACAAACCACACGAGCAAGCCTCCGACAACGAAGGTCACAAGTGCTATGATTATAGTCATACCCATTTTACTTATAGTTTAAATTCAGTTATATTATTATACAAAAAAAGCACTGCCTTACATGGATACACCCATGCAAAGTAGTGCGGAAACGCATCTTCTTTATTCTTACAACTATTTATCCTTCAGGTAACTTTCCAGTTCATCGGTCAGCTCCTGTATCTTTTCAGTAAAGGGACTTGTGTCATTCTTATCCTCCAACTTCAAGTTTTCCACCGATAGCTGAAAGGTTACCATGGCTAACAAATCTTTTACATCCACGTCGGAATATTTCTTCCGGTACTGGTCCATTTTCTTCCTGATTTGCCGGACTGCCTCACGGGCTACCTGCTCCTCACTCCGGTTGATCCTGATACCATAACTTTTACCGGCTATCTCTACATGTATAAGAAATTTATCGTCCATCGCCTCTATTCGTTTAATAGTGCAATGCACTTGTCTACTTCCCGCACTAACTTCGATAACCTCATCCTGGCACTTTTCATTTCTCCCTCGTTGACAGAAACGACCCGTGCAGTCAGCATGTTATCGCATTTGGCATTCAACTCTTCGATCGTCTTCATTGCCTGCTGAAGTTCTCCTTCTTTCTGTGCTAAAGAACTTTCAAGCTCGTTGATTTTCTCCTTTTGCCTATCGCAAAACTCCATCAAATCACGAACCCTAACATCAAATACAGCCAACAATCTTTTATGATCTTCGGTCATTTCACACCAAATTCTACACAAAAGTAAAGGATAGAATTGAATAAAACAACGAATCGGTTTGTTTTTTTGACAGAAAACGTCCGGACACACAAAAGGCCGTTCAAACTAAAATCCGAACAGCCCTCCTTCCAATAGATTCAGCTACGCTATATTTATACTAACGCAACGTACAATTCACCCTCGATGTTTTCGAAAGCCAATTTGCCTTCTTTCGCTAACCAACCAAAAGCAGCATACATATCTTTTTCCGCTTTAATCTTAGTAGCTTTCTTTACTGCCTTAACACTCATCTTACCGCCTTCATTCAATGCGTTCCAAACAAGGCCGGCGTTTGTTCCAATCAATTCGATCATGTTTCTTTTTGTTTTGTTAATCGTTAACGGGGGCAAATTTATAGATTAATCGATTAAAACAAAAGGATATAGATGTTTTTTAGCATAAAGACAGGTGCTTTTTATGTTTTGAAAGCATAATTAACACTATTATAACAGAATTATAGCGTTATTTTCGTCCGATCTTTGGCTGTAACAAGTTCCGCCTCCATGTTTATAGCTGAAACATATTTGCTTAATAAGCCCACGGCATACTTTCCTGCCGCCTCCAACCCCTCCAATCCTGAATAACCATTTATAATCATTAACAAGTGAGTCGTATCCAGTCCTATTTTTGTCCGTTCCTCATCACTCGTCGGAGTTCCTACCCCACCGACTGCATCCCGGTAAACGGGCAGACCTGCAATATTCAATTCTCCACGCCCGATTCCATGATAAATTTCACCTTCCCTGCCGACTCCCAACACCAGACTGCCACCGGCAATTTTATCCGCATCGAAGCCTCCGATGGAATATCCGCTACGGATAGAAACCAAATTGATGAGATCGACCAGCGTATCGACCTTATAAAGGGGTAATCCACGGAGAATGCGCCTCCGCAAAGCTTCAGAAGAAGGACGATAACGATTCGGATCTTTTCCCAGACGCTTATAAGCCTGGCGGGTAGCCTGTATAGGGAGCCATTTGTTGATTTGTTCCAGCTTAACTGTTTCCCGGACAGCCTTTTCTTCGTCCGCTATCTCCTGCCAAAGCCTTTCGTCCGGTTCAGAATTGCAAACATCACAAGACAGGGCCAAAACATGCAAATCCGGACAGGCCGTGGCTATTTCTTCTGAAATTGAAATATTTGTCATAAAATTTCACTTATAAAAACCACAAACAATAAACCTATTTAGTCAGAAAGGATTAATTTTTCAATTGTAATAATGTATATTTCAGCTTGAGGATATAACTCATTCACTAATTCTTCGTCGCAGTACGCAAAATCATGATAGTCTCCACTATGCTTCTTTTCAAACAACGTTCCAAATATCTTACCTATTTTAATCGGCAACTTTCCTGTAGATACAAAATGTAAGCCAAGCATACTTTTTACGCCGTTATGAGTCTGCGTTAGGATATCATATTTAAGCAACTTCTTGCATGACCTTCCTGATTTGTTCTACTACATCTGTTCGTCTCATAACTTTTTTATTTAATAAGCAAAAGGACCATATATATTATACACCACTCTATTTACTACAAAGATAAACACAATTCTTTACAAAAAACTATTTTTCTATTTGCATATCCTCCTGAAACACCTATTTTTCCATAAAAAATGTGTTATCACCTCTACTCTATATAAAAACCAATAAAAGACATTATGATGACATATGATGATCAACTAAAATCTGATGAAAAGCATCCATTTTGGAGTAATCCTTTATTGTATAAACAGGGAGGAACCACGCAAGAAAATACCGGACAGGATACGCCCGCTTTTGATTCCCAGACGACGGGCGGAGAAGAACTCGTCGGGATGGGCGTAGGTACAGATTCCGGCTAGTTCGATATTTCCGGCCGAAAGGCCTTCTGTCAATAATTGCAGACGATTGGCCTCCCATAAATCGATATGGGCTTTTCCGGTATCGGCATCGCGCTTCAAGATACACGACATCTCAAAACCGACCTCCCGAAAGGCGTCGACGACCTCTTCGCCAACTTCGAAGGCTTCGGGACCGATGGAAGGAGCAATGCCGGCTTTCATGAGACGAGGATCGGCTCCATATTCATCCATAAGGATGCGAACAGTTTTCCCAGCAATCCGCAATACAGTTCCCCGCCAACCGGCATGAACGGCGGCTACTGCCTTCACATCGGGAGCATACAGCAGGACAGGGACACAATCGGCTGTCGAGACAGCGATGCAAACATCCGGCACATCCGTCACCAAGGCATCTACACCATGCATATAAAGCTGCTGTTCTTCCAATGGAAGGGAAAGAAAAGAAGGTTCGATCGAACGGACCTCCGCCCCATGAACCTGGAAAGGCGCGAAGATACGTTCGGATGGTATCCTGATTGCATCCGAAAGAAGTTTCCGGTTCGCTCGGACAGCTTCCGGATTGTCCCCGCTATATTCGCCAGGGTTAAAGGAAGCATACGCACCTTTGCTCACTCCTCCCTGACGGGTTGTCACAAAATGAGAGATGTTGCAATCCTCGCTTAATACGGGAAATTGCAACATCTTCACTTTATCATTTGGAAGTATCTTCATCTTCTTCGTCGTCCCAATCTTCATATTCTTCATACTCTTCATCGTCGTCGGGATCATCTTCATCAAGAGGAATGATAAAATCGTCATCATCTAGCGAAAGTGCGCCTACATCGATGTTCTTATGTACAATACGCTCTACCTCGTGGAACGTTTCCTTGTTCAGTTCCTTCCACAGCAAGTCTTTCAGCTCGGTGATCCCCATTCCGGTAACGGAGGAGATAAAGACATAGGGAACGCCTTCCGGCAGATCTTCGGACAATGCCTCAATCAACTCTTCATCCAGCATATCGCTCTTGGTGATAGCCAGGACACGGCTTTTATCCTGCAAATCCGGATTATACTTGACCAGTTCGCCTAAAAGGATTTCGTATTCCTTCTTGATATCATCCGCATCGGCAGGAACCATAAACAAAAGCAACGAATTACGTTCGATATGACGCAGGAACCTTAACCCCAAACCTTTACCTTCACTGGCTCCCTCGATAATGCCAGGAATATCGGCCATGACGAATGAACGGTTGTCGCGATAGCTTACTATACCCAAGTTCGGTTCGAGCGTAGTAAACGGATAATTGGCAATCTTCGGTTTGGCAGCTGAAACGACAGACAGCAACGTCGACTTTCCGGCATTCGGAAAACCGACCAGACCGACATCAGCCAACAGCTTCAATTGCAGGATCACCATACGTTCCTGTGCCGGTTCGCCGGGTTGCGCATAGCGGGGAGCCTGGTTGGTCGACGTCTTGAAATGGCAGTTACCCAATCCTCCGCGTCCGCCTTTCAACAGCATTACCTTCTGACCGTCTTCGGTCACGTCACAGATAAACTCGCCCGTTTCGGCATCATAAACGACTGTTCCGCAAGGAACCTCTATCACACGATCCTCACCGTCTTTCCCGAAACTACGTTTGGCTCCGCCACTTTCACCATTCGTCGCCATAATATGACGTTCATACTTCAGATGGAGAAGCGTCCAGTAATTCCGGTTTCCACGAAGATACACATGGCCTCCTCGTCCTCCATCGCCTCCGTCGGGACCTCCTTTCGGAATGTATTTCTCGCGGCGAAAGTGAGAAGACCCTCTCCCGCCCTTACCAGAACGGCAATAGATCTTTACATAATCTACAAAGTTTGATTCAGCCACTTTTAATTTTTAATTTATGATTTATGATTCATAGCGACAAAAGATATAAATCATAAACCTCATTCATAAATCCATTACAAATTATTTACCGCATCCTTGATACGACCGAAAATCTCTTCGATTGTACCCATACCTTTGATGGCGACATGTTTGCCTTCACCGATATAATAATCTGCCAAAGGAGCTGTCTGTTTGTGATAAACGTCCAATCTTGACTTGATTGTTTCCAGATTGTCATCCGAACGGCCTGAAACCTTACCACGTTCCAACAGGCGGTTGATCAGTTCTTCTTCTTCTACCTGAAGGTTCAGCATAACGGAAACATCGGTTCCACGTTTGTTCAACATTTCTTTCAGTGCTTTAGCCTGCGGGATCGTACGGGGGAAACCATCGAAGATGACGCCTTTGGAGTTCACCTTGCTGTCCAAAACCTTAGCCAGCATGTCAACGATCAGTTCATCCGGAACCAGTTGTCCTTTTTCGATGTAATCTTTAGCAATCTTACCCAACTCTGTCTCGTTCTTCATTTCAGAACGCAAAACATCACCTGTAGAGATATGATCCAAACCATATTCTTTAATAATCAATTCGCTCTGTGTTCCCTTTCCTGAACCGGGAGCACCAAAAATAACAATGTTCAACATAAAAAGTAAACTTTTTAAATTGACAATTGATAATTGACAATTGACAATTACCTGCCAACTATCCAACCATCCATCGCCTCTTATTATACATTAATCTGATAAATTCTCCACTCCTTTATATATTGATAATTATCAATTGTCAATTATCTTATATATATTCCGGTAAGCCCGCCCCATTTCATCATAATCCAGGCCGTAACCGACAATAAAATCACTCGGAATCCGAATGCCGATATAATCGGGTCTCAAATTGCATCTCAATGAATCCGGCTTAAACAACATGGTCGCAAGTTTGACATCGGCAGCACCATCCTTACGGAGTTTATCCATAACATATTGCATCGTAAATCCGGTATCGATAATATCCTCTATCATGATCAAAGTCCGCCCTTTCACATCGGCCTGCACCGGCATGATTTCACGCACGACACCGGTCGTACTGGTCCCTTTATAAGAAGAATAACGAGCAAAGGTGATCTCATACGGTTCGTTCAACTGACGCATCAACTCGGCAGTAAACATAAAAGCTCCATTCAGGATTCCCACAAACAACGGATTCGTGCCTTTTACATCCTCCCGGATACGTTCTGCGACTTTTGCAATTGCATCCTTTATCTCCTCTTCCGGGATAAAGAGTTCAAATTCTTTGTCTTTTAATCGGATTCTATCCATATTCCGTTTGATTTTCGAGGGAACAAAGGTACAACTTTTTCGGGTAAGCGCAAAAGTGGATTTTCATTTTCTGCTTTCTGTCAAAATATTGCCATCTATCATACGGATCAGACAACCCGCCATCCGAGCATTTTCCTCGGAGTGGATAACCATCACGACGGTCATTCCTTCACGATTCAGTTCCATCAACAGGTTCATCACTTCATTGCCGTTGACGGAATCCAGGTTTCCGGTCGGGATCGCCGGCGATAACCGGAAAGCTAGAATGTCAACTCATCCACAATCCAGAGATAGATCAGGAAAGCTGCCGTCATCCCCAACACAAGCCCTAATATATTAATAGACGAAAACAAAAAGCTCCGCTTGATTAGCCTGAGTGCGACTTTTACATAGTGTTTAAACATATATCATATCTTTTTTATGAACCACTAAAAATAAAACAAAGATCATGCTAAATCAGGAACTCACTTATTTACAACCATATACACACCAAACTTTTTAAACGTATTGTCCGTTCCCGTACATCTTACGTACAAAAACGCACGGATATGTTCCCGACAACGCCGAAAATAAATTAGTCTATCTCAGAACTTTTCATTAATTTCGCACCAATATTTTAAATGAATGAAAAAGATACGACAATGATAAAGAGGTCTGTTTTAGCGTTATTTATTGTATTGTTATTCAGTAGTAATCGGGTAGGAGCACAGGATGTTAACATAATTAGCGGGAACCAGTTGAACAAACCGGTTCAGACTGCTGTCCCCGATACATTTCCTTTATTAGACTTAGAAGAAACGGAACTGGATAAAATCCCCGACCTCAGGGCACAGTTCGAAAAACTCAATAGCAGCTACTCATCACCCGCCGCACCGAGTGAGAACTTGCTCCGCTTTTTAAAGAAAGACGAGATAGAATTATCGCCGGAAGCACAATATTGGGTAAATTGGGTACGCGACCCGTCTACCATCATCAGCCCGTGGGCAACCCTACGGGATACTACAATTGTCAATCCACTGTTCACCCCGATCCTGTTCAAGGGAGGACTTATCCCGGAAGACCTGCAATTGTATGATAAGGACTTTATTGCAAAACAACGTCCCAACTTCCCATTGTTCGAACCGGATACGACTTTGTTCCAAGACGAAATACTAAAGAACAAGTTGCAGAATACCGCATATAATTATGTACGTATAAACTATCCGGAGTATTTCCGTTATTCGGAACGTGACCTGCCGACAGATGTCGTTAAAACGCATGTTATCAAGAAAGCGACATACGAACCTGAACTAATCAAAATAGAAAGCGACCCGAACGCTTTCAGCGACGTGGACGCTCCGGTCAAGTTTATCCCGGAACGCCGTTATTGGACTTCCAACTTCGAAAGCACCATGCAGTTTTCGCAAAATTACATTTCACCGAACTGGAGTGCCGGTGGCGATCCGAACTTCAATATGAATACCCGGCAATATTTCAAATATGATTACAATAAAGACAAAGTACAGGTTACAAACGAACTTGAATTCAAACTGAACATGAATACTTTGCCGGACAAAACAGACTCTATACATTCGTACAAGATAAACGACCAGATACTTCGTCTCCATACGCTGTTCGGTTACAAAGCATTTAACAAGTGGTACTACACAGTCGACATCAGTTTCAACACACAAGTAGTAACAAACTACGCCCAGAACAGCGAAACCAAATTATCGGCATTTCTCGCGCCTATGACCTTCAATACCGGTATCGGTATGAAATACGAACTAACCAAAACCCTTACAAAGGTGAGACACCGAAACATAAAATTGAATGTAAACGTGGCTCCATTCTCTTATAACTACATGTACAGTAGCCAAAAGGGGATAGATATGGATCTGAAACGACACGGTTTTAAAGAGAAAGACAATGCCGCCGAGCTCCCTGACGATGTTAACAAATACAGGAACTCTCAAAGCCAAATCGGTTCGAAAGTCGAAGCAAACATGACATTCAATATCAACCGAAATGTCAGTTGGACTTCTCGTTTCTATTATTTCACGGATTATCATCGTATTACCGGAGAGTTTGAGAATACGTTCAACTTGCAGATCAGCCGGTTCTTTTCAACCCGGATCAATCTTCACCTGCGCTATGACGATGGTGTCGCCAAAAACGAAGATTTCGACAGTTATCTTCAGATCAACGAACTGTTAAGCTTCGGGTTTAATTACAAATGGTAAGACAAAGTCTATTATTTCCATAATAAACTTTGTTAATCGTGACATAATTTCCAAATAATACGTACTTTTGCCTCGGTTTTGCAATGTCGAGATTACAAATATGAGCGAAAGTATCAATCACAATGGGATTATAGAGAAGATCGACGGCGGTACGGTCTACGTCAGGATCATCCAACAATCGGCTTGCTCCGGATGCCATGCGAAAAGTATGTGTACGGCATCCGAGAGCAAAGAAAAGATCATCGAGGTTCCGGACAACTCTGGAAAATTCCATATAAATGAAGAAGTCCAGTTATGCGGACAAAGTTCACTGGGGCTGCAGGCAGTACTTCTTGCATTTGTATTTCCGCTTATCATAGTTTTTGCGGCTATTGTAACAGGTACAAGTATGCAATGGGAAGAAACCACAAGCGGGTTAACCGGATTACTGCTCTTAGTTCCTTATTATTGCATATTATACTTTTTACGCGACAAACTGAAAAAGCGATTCATATTTACTTTGAAAAAACTTAATTGACAAACATATCATGATTTTAATTGCCGTTATTTCATTAGGAGCGATTGGAGCCATCGGCGCAGTTTTTCTATACGCCGCCTCCAAGAAGTTTGAAGTATACGAAGATCCTCGTATCGCACAAGTCCAGGAGGTATTGCCTGGAGCCAATTGCGGAGGTTGTGGATATCCCGGATGCGGTGGTTTTGCTGCGGCTTGTGTAAAGGCCGACACGTTGGACGGCCTGTTATGTCCCGTAGGCGGAGCACCTGTAATGGGCAAAGTAGCCACCATCCTCGGAAAAGAAGCTGCCAGTGCAGAACCAATGGTAGCCGTTGTCCGCCGCAACGGAACGTGTGCCGCCCGTCCGCGTACCAACCAATACGACGGTGTGCAGAGTTGTGCGATTGCTTCCACCTTGTACGGCGGAGAAACCGGCTGTTCATTCGGTTGCTTAGGTTATGGCGACTGTGTGGCTGCATGTAATTTCGACGCCATTCACATCAATCTTGAGACAGGGCTTCCGGAAGTGGACGAAGACAAATGTACTTCATGCGGAGCTTGCGTAAAAGCTTGCCCGAAAAACATCATCGAACTGCGTAAGAAGGGCCCCAAATCACGCCGTATCTTCGTCAGCTGCGTAAACAAAGACAAAGGCGGAGTAGCCAAGAAAGCATGTGCCAACGCTTGTATCGGCTGTGGCAAATGTGCAAAGGAATGTCCGTTCGAAGCAATTACAGTGGAAAATAACGTGGCCTACATCGATTACACAAAATGTCGCTTATGCCGCAAGTGCGTAGCCGTATGTCCGACCGGTGCCATCCACGAATTAAACTTCCCGCCACGTAAAGAGGCAGCTCCGGCTGTGGACGCCGACAAAATAAAACCGGCAACAGCTCCGAAACCAGCCGCTCCGAAGGCTGATGCGCCAAAGACTGAAGCCCCGAAGAAAGAGTCTCCAAAGGCAGAAGCTCCAACAGCAAACGCTACGCCAAATGCAGAAACTCCTAAAATTGAAACAAAAGAAGAAACAATTCAAAAATAAAATCTAATAGTATGCTAAGGACATTTCGAATCGGAGGTATACATCCGCCCGAAAATAAATTGTCTGCCGGTAAGAAAATTACCGCTTTAGCTGCACCTAAGCAGGTAATCATACCGCTCAGTCAGCACATCGGGGCTCCGGCCCAGGCAGTGGTCAAGAAGGGTGATCTGGTTAAAGTCGGAACACTTGTCGCCAAGGCAGGTGGTTTCGTTTCCGCTAATATCCACTCGTCGGTATCCGGTAAAGTAAACAAAATAGATAACGCCCTCGACTCAAGCGGCTACAAGCGTCCCGCCATCTACATCGATGTGGAAGGAGACGAATGGGAAGAAACGATCGACCGCAGCGATGTATTGGTAAAAGATTGTACGCTGTCATCCAAAGAGATCGTCGACAAGATTGCAGCAGCCGGTATCGTCGGTCTGGGAGGGGCTACCTTCCCGACACAGGTGAAACTGATGCCGCCTCCCGGAAGCAAGGCAGAGATCATCATCATCAATGCTGTCGAATGCGAACCTTATCTGACCTCCGACCATTCCCTGATGATGGAAAAAGGCGAACAGATATTGGTAGGCGTCACATTGCTGATGAAAGCCGTAAATGTAAACAAAGCTGTTATCGGTATCGAAAACAATAAACCCGACGCAATCGCCCACCTGACGAAGCTGGCAGCCGCTTATCCCGGAATCGAGATCATGCCGCTGAAGGTGCAATATCCGCAAGGGGGTGAAAAGCAGTTGATCGACGCCGTGATCCGTCGTCAGGTGAAGAGCGGCGCCCTGCCCATCTCGGCCGGAGCCGTCGTGCAGAACGTCGGAACCGCCTACGCCGTCTACGAAGCCGTCCAGAAGAACAAACCGTTGTTCGAACGCGTCGTGACCGTAACAGGAAAGGCCGTTGCCAACCCGTCGAACTTCCTGGTTCGTATGGGTACGCCCATCAACACGTTGATCGAGGCAGCCGGTGGTATTCCCGAAAACACGGGTAAGATTATCGGTGGCGGACCGATGATGGGTAAAGCGTTGGTAAGCGCCGAAGTTCCGGTAACCAAGGGAAGTTCCGGCGTGTTGCTCCTGACAAAAGAAGAATCTGTCCGCAAGCCGATGCAGGATTGTATCCGTTGCGCCAAGTGCGTGAACGTCTGCCCGATGGGGTTGAATCCGGCCTTCCTGATGAAATTCACGATCTATAAGGATTGGGAAAAGGCCGAAGCCAACTACATCCAGGACTGTATCGAATGCGGTTCCTGTAGCTATACTTGTCCAGCCAACCGCCCGCTGTTGGATCAGATCCGGTTGGGCAAAGGCAAAGTAATGGGTATTATTCGTGCAAGAAAGTCATAAAACAAGAGCAATATGGAAAACAAATTATACGTGTCTCCCTCGCCCCACATTCATGGTGGCGACAGCATAAGCAAAAATATGTACGGTGTACTGATTGCCCTTGTTCCGGCTTTCCTAGTATCACTCTACTTTTTCGGACTGGGTGCGCTGATCGTAACCGTAGCCTCAGTTTTCTTCTGTGTCCTGTTCGAATATCTGATTCAGAAGTTCCTGATGAAAAAGGAACCGACCATTTACGATGGTTCGGCCATCCTGACCGGCGTTTTGCTGGCGTTCAACCTGCCGTCAAACCTACCGATCTGGATCATCGCCATCGGTGCACTGGCAGCCATCGGTATCGGTAAGATGTCGTTTGGCGGTCTAGGTAACAATATTTTCAACCCGGCACTGACAGGCCGTATCTTCCTGCTGATCTCTTTCCCGGCACAGATGACCACCTGGCCCGTTGTCGGACAGTTGACATCTTATGCCGATGCAACAACAGGGGCAACCGTCCTCTCTCTGATGAACGAGGGTGCACTCGACAAAATGCCTACACTCAGCGACATGCTGATCGGTAACATGGGCGGTAGCCTTGGTGAAGTCAGCGCACTGGCACTGCTGTTAGGTATGTTCTATATGTTATGGAAGAAGATCATCACCTGGCACGTTCCGGTATCCATCTTCGTCACGGTATTTGTCTTTACAGGTATCATGCACCTGGTGAATCCGGTTCAATACGCAAGCCCGTTCGTCCATCTGTTGTCCGGAGGTCTGATGTTGGGAGCTATCTTCATGGCGACCGACTATGTGACTTCGCCGATGAGCAAGAGCGGTATGATTGTCTACGGTGTCGGCATTGGTATCCTGACAACGGTTATCCGTCTGTTCGGTTCTTATCCCGAAGGTATGTCATTTGCCATCTTCATCATGAATGGAGTTACTCCGCTCATCAACAGTTATATGAAACCTAAACATTTCGGAGGAAAATAAGCATGGCAAAACTAAAATCAACATTACCCAATATGTTCCTTTCACTCACGATCATCTGTGTAGTGGCCGGAGCAATATTAGCAGGTGTGAATATGTACACCACCGGTCCGATTGCCGCCACCAAAGCCGCCGCGCTGGAAGCGGCGATCAAAGCAGTCACACCGGCATTCGATAACAAACCGACAGAAGATGCTTATATGGCTGTCACGACTGACGGCGATTCGCTGAAAATCTATCCGGCGATGAAAGACGGCAAACTCGTAGGAGCAGCTGTCGAAAGCAACACGCAGAAAGGGTTCAGTGGCGAGATCAAAGTGATTGTCGGCTTCGATGCCGAGGGCAAGCTGCTAAACTACTCCGTACTGCAACATGCCGAAACTCCGGGTCTGGGCGCCAAGATGCAGGAATGGTTCCGCGAAGACAAGAACCAGCAGAGCGTATTGGGACGCAACTTGGCTGACGGCGAACTGAAAGTATCCAAAGATGGTGGCGACATAGACGCCATCACAGCCGCGACAATCACCAGCCGTGCATTCCTGAACGCTGTGAACCGCGCCTACAGTGCTTTTTCCGGTGCCGACGGATTGACCGGGGCAACCACATCATCCGATAACACAACTAAAGAGGGAGGAAACGACAATGAGTAATCTGAAAATATTGATGAACGGAATCATCACAGAGAACCCGACATTCGTATTGCTGTTAGGTATGTGTCCGACATTGGGAACGACCTCTTCAGCGATGAATGGTATGAGTATGGGACTTGCAACCATGTTCGTGTTGATCTGTTCCAACATGGTCATATCAGCATTGAAAAATGTAATCCCGGATATGGTCCGTATTCCCGGGTACATTGTCGTAATCGCTACATTCGTAACGGTTGTGCAAATGTGCATGGAAGCATTTATTCCTGCCTTATACGCAAGTTTGGGATTGTTCATCCCGTTGATCGTCGTCAACTGTATCGTGTTGGGACGCGCCGAAGCTTTTGCCGCTAAAAACGGAGTCGTGGCCTCGGCTTTCGACGGAATCGGTATCGGTCTCGGCTTTACGATTGCCTTGACACTGTTAGGAGCTATCCGCGAATTGTTGGGGACGGGTAAACTGTTCAACCTGACAATCATGCCGGAACAGTTCGGCTCGCTGATTTTTGTATTGGCTCCGGGTGCATTCATCGCATTGGGATTCCTGATAGCTATTGTTAATAAACTGCGTAAAGCATAAAACAAGGTAAGATATGGAATATATATTGATATTTATCGCCGCTGTATTCGTCAACAACGTTGTATTGTCCCAATTCTTGGGTATATGTCCGTTCCTCGGCGTATCCAAGAAAGTGGATACAGCAATAGGCATGGGAGCAGCCGTTGCATTTGTGCTTACCATTGCGACACTCGTGACTTTCCTCGTACAAAAATATGTGCTGGATGTATTCGGCCTGGGCTTTATGCAGACCATCAGCTTCATCCTGATTATCGCAGCTCTGGTCCAAATGGTGGAAATCATCCTGAAGAAAGTTTCTCCTGCCCTCTATCAGGCATTAGGAGTGTTTCTTCCGCTGATCACGACAAACTGTTGTGTGTTGGGTGTCGCCATCCAGGTCATCCAGAAACAGTATAATTTATTAGAATCTGTAGTATATGCATTCTCTATTGCTATTGGATTTGCATTAGCTTTGATTATCTTTGCAGGTGTCAGAGAACAATTAGCAATGACAAATGTCCCCGATGGCATGAAAGGAACCCCGATCGCCCTAATCACAGCTGGTCTGCTGGCTATGGCGTTTATGGGATTCTCGGGGATCGTTTAATTTTAAATTTATGATTTATGATCTATAATAACAGGTAATACCGCTTGCCGCTATAAATCATAAATCATAAATCTTTTCATAAATCATAAATTTTCTCTCCTCATGAAACAGAAGATTTTAGTAGCAGGTGGAACTGGTTACATCGGATCACACACCACAGTAGAACTGCAAAACGCAGGTTATGAAGTTGTCATCATTGATGACCTGTCTAACTCCAATATAGAAGTATTGGACGGTATCGAACGCATCACAGGCATCCGTCCTGAATTCATCAAGCTGGACTTGAAAGATAAGGAAGGAACCCGCGAAGCACTGAAAGCTCATCCGGGAATCAAAGGGATCATCCTGTTTGCCGCCAGCAAAGCAGTAGGCGAATCCGTACAGCAACCGTTGAAATACTATCGTAACAACGTTGTGACATTGGTGAACCTGTTGGAACTGATGCCGGAATTCAATATCGAAGGCATTGTATTCTCTTCTTCCTGTACCGTTTACGGGCAGCCTGACCCTGAGAATCTGCCTGTAACCGAGAACGCTCCGATCAAACCGGCTACTTCTCCATACGGAAATACAAAACAGATCAACGAAGAGATCATCCGCGACACGATCCATGCCGGCGCTCCTTTCAAGAGCATCATCCTGCGTTACTTCAACCCGATCGGAGCGCATCCGACAGCAGAGATCGGCGAATTGCCTAACGGCGTTCCTCAGAACCTGATCCCGTATCTGACACAGACTGCTATGGGTATCCGCAAAGAGTTGAGTGTATTCGGTGACGACTATGACACGCCTGACGGTTCCTGCATCCGCGACTATATCAATGTTGTCGACTTGGCTAAGGCTCACGTGATCGCAATGGACCGCATGTTGGGTGGCAAGTCTCTGGATAATGTGGAAATCTTCAACCTCGGAACCGGCAACGGTGTTTCCGTATTGGAACTGATCAACACATTCGAAGCTGCAACAGGCGTTAAAGTCCCGCACAAGATCGTAGGACGCCGCGAAGGTGACATCGAAAAGGTTTGGGCCAATCCCGAACGTGCCAATAAAGTTTTAGGCTGGAAAGCGACAGAAACACTGGCCGACACATTGGCTTCGGCCTGGAAATGGCAGGAAAGACTGCGCGAACGCGGTATCATGTAATCGGAATATTTCTCGTTACCATACAAAAAAGGGGGGGCCAAAGTTCATTATTAAACCCATCGGCTCCCCTTTTTCATTAAGAAGCCTTGGAAAGGTGTATACAGTATAAAGACAAGCTTATCATCAGACAGCACACTGTATATCAATATATTGAAAATAACCATCCCTACAAAAGGACAATTTGACCGCAATATTTCCCCTACACTTTTTCAAACAAGCCTCATTTTCTTACACGACAAACGCAATACTCCTTGTAAATAGCGAACGGTAAATAGCGAGCTACCTGACGAAGAAAAAACCAAATCCGGACAAAAACACATTCTCCTCCACACACCTCCAACCCATTTGAACAGCCAGACTCTTAGCATGCACTGCCTCCATACGGAAAAGAAAGGCAAAGGTTTAGAAAAATCATCTAAACAATTATCTATCAAACACATACAATATTTTCATAAATCTATTGCTTCCAAAAAGTGTAGGGGAAATATTGCGGTCAAATTGTCCTTTTCTATATTTGGGGGCCTAAAAAACGTTCCAAGCCCTCCAAAAAGCTATAGGTTTTCCGTTTACAAGCCATAGCTTTCCAAGAAAAAAGCTATAACCTTTTTGGAAACAGGTTATAGCTTTTTTATCATGAGACATCTCCCCCAAAAACAGACTGGAAGATTACTTTGCCAGTATATTCAGGACAGCTTCCCGCCAATCCTCTCCGTTTTCCGGCTGATAGGTGTGGAAACCGAGCCCTTGTCCAACCTCTATATTCGATTTGGCATCGTCGACAAACAGCGTTTCAGCGGGAATAAGCGGGGCATTTTCTATCATCCGGTCGAAGATGGCGGCATCCGGCTTCGTCACCCCAACTTCATAGGAAGTATACATTTTGTCGAAATAAGCGGATATAGGACGACCGGCGGGGGTGAACGCCTCGCTCCTCGCCCACGACTGGACAATCGGATTCGTATTGCTCAACAAATAAACCTTATATTTCTTTCGCAGCTCTAACAGGAAATTCAACTTGTATTGCGGGACATCGGCAATAAAACCCATCCAGGCATATTTGATTTCATCATAAGAAAGTTGCTTGCCGGTATGCTCGCATAACTTGCGACAGAAAGTATCGACATCGATCTTTCCATTCTCCAGTTCAAGGAAAAAGCCTTTCTGCTCATAAGGATCGAGCAACTGTTTTGCATCCTTCACTCCTATTTCCTCAAATCGGCTTACAGCCTGGTGATGGTCCAGGTCGATCAAGACGCCTCCCAGATCAAATACTATGTTTCTGATTCTTTTCATATTCTTTGCGTAATACTCACAAACTTACATAAAAGTGTCCGAACAACCAAATAAAAAAAGTGAAGGCCGTATGCAGGCGGGATCACCCTCCGCATACTCAGCCTTCACTGTAAATCGGCATCACACAAGCATCAAGCAGGCTTGTGAATGTGAAATCATTTTATTCGAGCTTATGGATAACCAGACCGGAACGCAGTTTCGGTTCGAACCAGGTTGTCTTGGGAGGCATGATATTACCGGTATCGGCAATATCCATCAATTGCTTCATGGTGACAGGATAAAGCGCCAACGCGACCTTCATCTCGCCACTGTCCACACGATGCTGCAATTCTCCCAGCCCACGGATACCGCCTACGAAATCGATGCGTTTATCCGAACGAAGATCTTTTATGCCCAGAATCTCATCTAAAATCAGGTTGGAAGAGATCGTCACATCCAGGACACCGATCGGATCGTTATCGTTGTATGTGCCTTGCTTGGCTGTCAACGAATACCATTTTCCTGCCAAATAGAGGGAGAAATTATGCAAAGCTGCCGGTTTATAAATATCCGCGCCCTTTTCTTCCACGACGAAGTTCTTTTCCAATTTAGCCAGAAATTCCTCTTCCGACAAGCCGTTCAAGTCTTTCACCACACGGTTATAGTCGATAATCGTTAACTGGTTTGCCGGGAAACAGACAGCCATAAAGTAGTTATACTCCTCGTCCCCTTTATGAGCCGCATTCTGTCTGGCTTTCTCCGCACCGACCAGGGCGGCGGCGGCGGAACGGTGATGGCCGTCGGCAATATACAGGGAAGGCATTTCGCCGAACAGTTCCGTGATGCGGGCAATATCAGCCGGCTCGTCAATGATCCAGAACGTATGGCCGAAACCGTCGTCTTTCGCGACGAAGTCATATTCCGGATTGCGGGATGTATATTTGGCGACAATCTGGTCCAGTTCGGCATTGTCGGGATAAGCAAAGAACACCGGTTCGATATTGGCATTATTCACCCGGACATGCTTCATGCGGTCCTCCTCCTTGTCACGCCGTGTCAGCTCATGCTTCTTGATAACGCCATTCATATAATCGGGCACATACGCACCGACAACCAAGCCGTATTGTGTCTTGCCGTTCATGGTCTGGGCATACACATAGTAACATTCCTCCTTATCCTGCACCAACCAGCCCTTTTCCTGGAACATCCGGAAATTGGCGGCAGCTTTCAGATAAACGGCAGGATCGTGTTCATCCGTCCCGACCGGAAAGTCGATCTCCGGTTTGATGATATGATATAATGATTTTTCATTTCCCTTCGCTTCTTCGCGTGCCTCTTCCGAGTTCAACACATCGTAAGGACGGGAAGCCACTTGTTCGATCAAATCTTTAGGAGGACGGATTCCTTTGAAAGGTTTAATTCGTGCCATGATAATTTAGATTTATGATTCATGATTTATGATTTATGGAGCTTATTTTTAGAGGTAAGGATTATGGATACGAGGATTTTCCTCAATTCCTGGCAATCACAATATAAAGAATCAAACTGTGATTGGGATAAATAATCCGTTTTCTCTAATATCGTCAACCAATAAATTGTCTCATTCGTTTCCTTTTAGGATATTGCCAACTTATGAATAAAATCTGACGAAGATTCCGCAGAAAGAACTTCGCTTATATTCGCTCCAACCGAAGTCCCGCAACGCAAAAGTTGCTTACTTATAATGAATTCTTTCTTCTCTCCTGTCAAATATATATACATTAACAATCCGAATCGCAAACGACAAAGCTTTCTCATAGGCCGGGTTTTGCTCCATAAATCATAAATTATCAATCTATTTATTTACTCTGAACTTTTCACATCCTTCTTTCAGGAAGCCTTCGATCTGCTTGGCAGCGGCAATACCGGCATTGATATTGGCTTCGGCAGTCTGTGCACCCATCTTTTTAGGAGTGGAGAAATAGCGGCCGGCAAACTTGGCGGCAAACTCTTCGTTGGCTACGGGCATGATGTCGGTTACATATTTCAAGTCTGCGCGTTCTTCCATCAACTTGATCAGTTCGGCTTCGTTGATCACTTCCTTACGGGCTGTATTGACCAACAGGCCCCCTTTCGGCATCTTGCCGACCAAAGCGTAATTGATGGAGTTCTTTGTTTCGGCAGTTGCGGGAATATGCAAAGAAACGATATCGCAGGTAGCATAGAGTTCTTCCGGTGAAGCGACCGGTTTCACACCATCCGCTTCAATGGCCGAAGCCGGACAGAAAGCATCGAATGCATAGATTTCCATTCCGAAACCTTTTGCGATACGGGCCACATTGCGGCCTACGTTGCCGTATGCGTGGATTCCCAGTTTCTTTCCTTTCAATTCTGTTCCCGATGTTCCGTTATAGAAGTTGCGGACAGCCATTACCATCATTCCGAAAGCCAATTCGGCAACGGCATTGGAGTTCTGCCCCGGTGTATTCATCACACAAACATTATGAGCTGTCGCAGCAGCCAGGTCGACGTTATCGTAACCGGCTCCGGCACGAACCACTATCTTCAACTGCTTGGCGGCATCCAGCACTTCGGCATCGATCACGTCACTGCGGATAATGATTGCATCCACATCCTTGACTGCCTCCAGCAGTTTGGCCTTTTCACCGTATTTTTCCAACAGGATCAGTTCATCGCCTGCCCCTTCCACTACTTCGCGGATACCTTTCACAGCTATCGCTGCGAAAGGTTTATCTGTTGCTACTAATATCTTTGCCATAATCAATGCTGTTTTTCAAAATCCTTCATACATGCAACCAAAGCTTCAACGCTGCTCTTAGGCATTGCGTTGTACAGTGAGGCACGGAAACCACCGACAGAGCGGTGTCCCTTGATACCGACCATACCGGCAGCCGCAGCAAATTTGCTGAATTCGTCTTCCAGTTCCTTATATTCGTCATTCATCACGAAACATACATTCATGATAGAACGGTCTTCGGCTGCAACAGTCCCTCTGAACAACTTGTTACGATCGATTTCATCATACAGGATAGCGGCATTTTCCATATCCTTCTTTTCCATAGCGGCAACACCGCCTTGTTCCTTATACCATTTCAATGTCTGCAACGCAGCATAGATCGGCAGCACGGGAGGAGTGTTAAACATGGAATCCTTGTCCACATGAGTCTTATAGTTCAACATTGTCGGGATCGGGCGTTCCACATGTCCCAAAGCATCCACACGAACAATAGCCAACGTCACACCGGCAGGAGCCAGATTCTTCTGTGCCCCGGCATAGATAATGTCATATTTGGACACATCGATCGGACGGGAGAAAATATCGGACGACATATCGGCGACCAAACGTTGTTTCACATCCGGATCTTTGCGAGTTTCCGTTCCGTAAATCGTATTATTGGTCGTAATATGGAAATAATCCGCATCGTCGGCAATCGTATAATCTTTCGGAATATATGTATAGTTTTTATCTTTAGAAGATGCCACAACCTCGACTTCCCCGAAGAGCTTAGCTTCCTTGATGGCTTTGGACGACCATGTACCGGTATCTAAATAAGAAGCTTTCTTATTCAACAGGTTGTAAGGAACCATACAGAACTGCATGCTTGCACCTCCACCCAGGAAAACAACCTCATAGCCAGCAGGAACATCCAGCAATTCTTTGATCAGCGCACGCGCCTCATCGTTCACGGCAACGAATTCTTTACTTCTGTGGGAGATTTCAAGAAGAGATAAACCCATACCCGCAAAATTCTCTACTGCAGCGGCCGTATTTTTAATTGTATACTCGCTCAAGATAGAGGGACCTGCATAAAAATTGTGCTTCTTCATACCAATGTTTTTTTAATGTTAAATATAATTTAAGTAACTAATTTCCCCAAAACAGGCGGCTAATGTACAAAATAAATTGACAATTGACAATCGATGATTGATAATTATTAGCAAAACGACATGATAATTATCTTTATCAATTACACTTATTCCACAATTGCCAATTGTCTATTATCAATTGTCAATTCTGATATCTATCCCCCCACAAACGCCTCATCTGTTCAATTAGTTTGTGTTCGGACGGATTTTCCTGTCCTTTCCACAGCCGTTCGTTTAAAATCTCCTTTGGAAGGAACTCTTGCTTGACAAAATGATTTTCATAATCGTGCGCATATTTGTAATCTTTTCCATAATTCAGCTCCGCCATCAATTTTGTCGGTGCATTTCGCAAATGAAGGGGAACAGGCAAATTTCCTGTACGGTTCACCAACTCTAACGCATCATTAATCGCCATATAAGCCGAATTGCTTTTAGGACAGCATGCCAGATAAACGGTCGTTTCCGCCAAAATGATCCGTCCTTCAGGCCAGCCGATTTTCTTCAAGGCATCAAAACAGGCATTTGCCAACAACAGAGCATTCGGATTCGCTAATCCGATATCTTCCGATGCTGAAATAACCAGACGGCGGGCTATAAATTCCGGATCTTCGCCACCGGCAACCATACGAGCCAGCCAATAGACAGCGGCATCCGGATCACTTCCACGGATGGATTTGATGAAAGCGGAGATGATGTCATAATGCATCTCCCCTCCTTTATCGTACGCCGCAGGATTTTCCTGCAAGCGCTCCACCACCTTTTCATCTGTTATTTCAATCTTTTCATTTCCTTCTTCCGCAGCAACTACGAGTTCCAGGATATTCAGCAGTTTCCGCGCATCGCCACCGGAATAACGCAACATGGCATCCGTCTCGGCCAGCACGATATTCATATCCTTCAATATGATATCTTCGGTAACCGCCTTATTCAACAAGGTCAACAGATCAGCTTTCTCCAATGATTTCAAAACATATACCTGGCAGCGGGAAAGCAACGGACGGATGACCTCGAACGAGGGATTCTCTGTCGTGGCTCCGATCAAGGTTACCACACCTGTCTCTACAGCATTGAGCAGGGAATCCTGCTGCGACTTGCTAAAGCGATGTATTTCGTCAATAAACAGGATCGGTGAAACGGTATTGAAAAAGCGATTGCCTTTTGCCTTTTCTATCACTTCCCGCACATCTTTCACTCCTGAACTGATTGCGCTCAACGTGTAGAACGGAGCTTCCAGCTTATTCGAAATAATCTGCGCCAGCGTAGTCTTTCCTACTCCCGGAGGTCCCCACAATATAAAAGAGGGGACACGACCCGCATCAATCATCTTTCTAAGGACAGCTCCCGGACCAACCAGGTGCTTCTGCCCGATATAATCGTCCAACGTTTTCGGACGTAATCTCTCTGCTAACGGTTGACTCATCATGCCAACAAAAGTCGCATATTTTATTTACTTTTCAAAGTATAATTACAGTAAAAATTCAAGGCTATTTTAATGTTTGACAACAGAAAAATATGATAAAAAGAAAGCACACACAGCAACACACACCCATAAAAACTACAATAAGATAACATTTTGTCATATTTACAACTCTTGGGCACTGAATAAAATCATGAAAGATCAGGGCAGTGTGTATCAGAGAATGCACTGCCCCTGTATCTATTACCTTATTTTATTTCAATGTGATATTTTCCAGATCACGTATAACAGTCATATCCATAATATCACTGTAGATTTCCGTTGTCCGTACACTTTTATGCCCCAGCAACTTCTGGACTGTCGTGATATTCGCTCCATTATATAATAATAAGGTAGCGTTGGTATGGCGTGCCATGTGGAAAGACAACCTTTTATCTATTTCCGCCAGCCGGCAAATCCTTTTCAACTGTTTATTCACATTCGAGTTTGCCGAAACAGAAACTCCAAACAACGTTCTTGAATAACGCTTGCAATAGCGTTCATAAACAGCAAGAGCTTTTCCGTCGAATAGCAGAAACAAAGGAAGCCGGACGTTCACATCCGTCTTGACCGATGAATAGACCAGCCATAACTTATCATCGATCAGATGAAAATTATCCGGTCGTATATTGACAATATCGGAAAAGCGCAGCCCGGTATAGCAGCTAAAAAGGAACATATCGAGCGTCCGTCTGAGCGTTCGTTGCAATTTAGGAGCGATATTCTCCAACCTTCCCAATTCCTCAGGTGTCAGATGACCACGCTTGCTCTCCATATATTTAATCTTATACTTACGAAAAGGATATTTCTGCAATTCAAACAAATCCTTATTAATCGCCAGGTTGACATATCTTTTCAGATGCTTCATATGCTTGGCAATCGTATTCCGGTGGTACTTTTGCTCAAGAAGAAAATGTTCAAAACCACAAAGGAAATTAAAGGTAAGATCATCAAAAGAGACTTGTGGCTGATACTGGCACAAAACCTGCAAAGTGGATAAATGGTTCTTCAATGTGGAAAGTCTTAAGTTGCTATGATTGATCTCATTTTTCATAAAAGAGACAAAAGAGGAAGAGACAGACTCAAAATCTCCCCTTTCCCTCAAATACTTCAAAGAAAACGGACGTCCGCTTTGGACCATATCTAATTCGATCCGTTCCAAATAAGTAATATAATCCTCAATGTACTGATTGAGTTCATCCATATTGGGATGGTTCCTCACAGCTTTTCTCTTGCTATCCCATTGTGTGGGCTTAACATAGATTTTCGTTGAGAAATACTTCTTTTGCCTATTCAGGTAAGCCTCTACCTGAATCAAAGCCTTTCCTTCTGCATTCAACCGCTTTTTCCGATTGAACACCAGATTGTAAATAACTTTTTCCATGATATACATTATTTTCTGAATGAGAACACGAAGGAACAATAATAAGTTCTTTGTTTCGTATGAGACAAACTAAAAGTTTGTTATATTTCGTGTTTCAATAGAAGAACAACTATCTGCAAAGCTATCCTGCAAAAGCCCGGACAGAGACAAAAAAAGAGGCGTGTTTTTCGAACACGCCTCTTCATTCCTTTTCCGGATATAAACCTTATTTCTTTTATAAAGCAGGTTGTGGAGCCGCCGGATTATTATCTGCATCAGAAATACCTGTATTGGTCTCCATTTCACATTGCGGAATACGGTAGATCATTATCTGGGATTCCGGCTCCAAATTAAACTGTACGGAAGCATGATAATTCGTATTTTTACGTATAACCGGCTTCTTTAAGCGTAAAAGGTCGAACAAGGAATGACCTTCGCCCCAAAGTTCCATACGACGCTGCAGCCAGACTTCATCTTGAAATTGCTGTGGCGAAGTAGCTTTACTAACAAAAGAAGGGTCGCGATAGGCTTGCACGAAGTTTTCCAATGTAGATTTACCTGCCGCCAGATTTCCACTCATTGCTTCAGCTTCCGCTTTAATCAAATACATTTCTTCCACACGCATCAACGGCCAATCCGAAGCATTAGTCGTGTTCCCAAACACACTCTGATAAGCACCGAACTTAGTATTTACATATGGTTCAAGACCGAAATACTCAACAATAGAAGATCCTTCTATCGTTTCGTTGTCTATCAACGAAGATGTGTTATCCGGAGACAAAAACCATTGTTTACGAATATCAGTATCCGGAATCTGGTCATATAAATCCGTATTCACTTTTCTGTATCCGTCAGGAACACCTGAAGTATATCCATTCCCCGTAAAAGAACACAAATGAGAAGGCCAGTTTATAATACCGGTTTGTACAACATCATTATCCGGAGTGATCATGACACCCCATAACCAAGAATTTGCAGTAGCAGAATTAAATGTCGGAGTAGATACTTCTGCCAATGATTGCGGTGTTCCGCCGGCAATAGCTCTTTCTGCATCTTTTGCTGCATCAGCCCATTTCTGCATCAACAGATTGGCACGGGCACGCAAGCCATATACGACCGCTTCATCCAATTGGTCTTTATTCGCTCCATTATCAAAGCCGGCCAACAATTCTGCTGCCTGATTCAAATCGCTCATAATCTGATCATATACCTGCTGGACAGTAGCACGCGGATTGTTCTGCATTTCTTCGTCAGACATCTTTTCCGTTACAATGGGAACAGCCAAAGCATTTTCATGACCTGCATAAGTAAACTGATAAATCTGAACCAGATTCAAATAGTCATATGCACGAGCTGCCAAAGCCTGACCACGATAGATTTTCAAAGAAGCATCTTCTGTAGCAGGATCAATCAAGCTCAATACACTATTTGCGGCCTTCAGATGATTATAAAAAGTTTTCCAAATCAGTTCATCTGTAGAACTGTCATAAACACGATCTGAATAATTCTGAGAAGTATTGAACCAGTTATATCCTGTAACCAGTGCTACAAGATCCTGTCCTCCAGACTCCAAGGCCATAGAGACAGCCGGGACTCCATAATCATTATGATAGGTTGTCGCGTCATCGGAAATCGTTCCGAAAGCATTCAATTTAGCAGCCATGGCATTTACTTCGGCCGTGACCAAATTTGGTCTGTCCTTGATCGTTTCTTCTTTCTGATTGTCAGAAACATATTGACCTTCAGGATATTTATCCAAATCGCAAGATGCCAGCAGCAGGGCGGCTATTGCGAACATCATATATTTGTTTGTTAATTTCATATTCAAAAACAATTTAACGGATTAGAAATTCAATGATATACCACCCGAAATTGTACGGATCGGCGAATAAACATTATCAGAAGCGACATAACCTTGACGCGGATCCAGCCCCTTACGGGCAGTCAACAATGCGACGTTATCTGCAACAAAGTACAAACGCACGCCTTCAATCTGTAATTTACGAGTCAGGTTTTTCGGCAGAGTATAGCCGAATGTTATATTTTGAAGGCTCAGATAATCAGAGCTTGTCAAAAAGCGATCGGACAACCGGTTTGTATATTTATCATTTACATTCATACGGGGAACATCCGTATTCTTGTTCTCGGAAGTCCATACATTCAGCATGTCTTTATGCAAAGCACTACCTGTAGCAGCCGGGCTCATCATTTCCTGATATGTGTAGTCTAAAATACGGCCACCTAGCTGATAGGCAAATGAGATCGACAAGTCAAAACCGTATGCCGTAAAACTTGTACCGAATCCTCCATATACTTTAGGAAGGATATCTCCTGTCGCAAAACGGTTTTCTGTAGCAGTGGAATAAGAAGTCGTAACCGTGTTGCCCTCAGCATCCGGCTTCAACAAAGCCCACTGGCTTTCTCCCGTTTCAGGATTTACACCGGCATACTTCGGTAAATAAAGCTGATACATTGATTCATCTTCGCGATAGATACGACCTGCATCAATCATCTGGCCATTCAGCTCAGGCGCCAGCTCCAACACTTTGTTTTTGAAATGAGTCAAATTCAAATTTACGCTCCATGAGAAATCTTTTGTTTCGATAATATTCGAATTCAAATCGATTTCAACACCACGGTTCACCATAGAACCGACATTTTCCGGAAAACGGGAATATCCCATCGAAGCCGCAACCGGTTTGAAATAAAGCATATCCGTAGTCTTACGAGAGAAGTACTCTGCAGAACCACTCAGTTTGCCTCCCCAGAACGTAAAGTCAAAACCGGTATTAAAACTATGGGAAGTTTCCCATGTGATATCTTTATTTCCTTTATAATATAGAGAAGTTGAGAAATCTCCATTACTGTTTGCCAAAGTAAACTGATCCTGATACGGATAGTAGTTACGATACAAACCACCTTGATACATCAAATTGTCATTTCCCTGCAAACCATAACTGATTTTAAACTTCAACATATTAATCCAACTTTGATTTTCCAGGAAAGCTTCTTTATTCAATAACCAACCTGCACCGACAGACCAAAAGTTGCCCCAACGATTATCCGGATGGAAGCAAGAAGAAGCATCACGACGATAAGAAGCCGAACCGAAATATTTCCCATCATAATCATACTGAACGCGGAACAACCAACCTTCAGTCGCATAATCTTTTGAATAAGATGAATTATACTGATTTGAAATACCATTATCCAATTCCGGGACATTCGGGTTATACAGTTTTTCACGCTGGCCATACAAATATTGGTATTTATAGTTATAATTTTCATGACCGGCTAAAACATCCAGATTGTGTACATCATCAAACGTTTTATTGTATGTCAATAAATACTGCTGATTAACACTGAATGTACGTTGGGTTGAAACAGAAATCAAACCACCGACACCTGTCGTTTCCGAATATTGTCCATAGAACGGATTCACCATATCGGTATTCCGAACGTTATTGGCATCCACTCCAATATTCACCTTGGCCTTGATGCCACCCCAGATATCAACATCTGCAAACCATTTGCCACTAACTACGTCTCCGGAATATTTCATCTTGTCCAACATATAGCTGGCCAACGGGTTAGCATTAGGGATAGTATTACGAGATCCATTCGTATCTTGTCCTTTCTTTCCATAATCATAACGTTGGAAGCCACGGTTATCAGTCATTATATTTCCCTGTGCATCACGGATATACATCGGATATATCGCCCCCATAATATTAGAGGCATAAAATATGTTCGCATTTGAAGTTCCGCCTTCTGTATCCTGCTCACGGCTATCATAGTGAGTAAATGAAACATTAGCACCCAACTTCAACCACGGTTTCACTTGATAATCCGCCTTCAAACGAGCTGAATAACGTTGAAAACCTGAATTAGGAACGATACCCTGATCATCCAGATAGCCAGCAGACATATAATAGTTCATTTTGTCAGAAGCACCGCTAACGCTTAAATTATATTCCTGGCGAACATTATTTTCGAAAATTTCATCCGACCAATTATCCGGAATATAATAATAGGTTCCATCGGAATAACCAAGCGTAGCTTTAGGATTCAATTTTCCATCCATACCGATCAACAGTTCTCCTGTCGGAACAGAATAGACTTGATATCCTAAATAAGTTCCGGAAAGCAAAGCTTGATTAGCATATGCATTGGCACCGGCCAGATCACCAGCTGCTGCATAACCTTTCAAGTCTGCATTATAAATAGAAGAATAATTCAATTCATAAAATTTAGCAGGGTCATTAATTGTTTCATAATTAGGAACTCCTCGTTTATTCACACCCCATTTTGCATCAAGACTGACACGAGCTTCGCCACTTTTACCTTTTTTAGTCGTAATCAAAATTACACCATTAGCACCACGGGCACCATACAATGCATTAGAAGCAGCATCTTTCAATACAGTCATAGATTCGATATCAGAAGTGCTGATCGCCGAAATCTCACCGTCATAGGGGACACCGTCAACTACATATAAAGGTTTATTGCTGGCAGAAATAGATCCGATACCCCGAATCCGGACCTCTGCATCTTTACCCGGCTGTCCACTATTGCTCGTTGTCTGTACACCAGCAACCTGCCCACTCAAAGCATTCGTAACGTTCGAAGTTTGACGAGAGGTGATTTTCTCGCTTTTAATTGTTGCAGCAGATCCTGTAAAAGCACTTTTCTTGGCAGTACCATAAGCGACAATCATCACTTCATCAA
>ERZ779894.643-NODE-643-length-39624-cov-9.224039_pt1 | contig 39624 bp, 67 predicted proteins | sample MGYA00511587_ERZ779894 | MGnify/ENA primary metagenome ERZ779894 (study PRJEB29588, sample SAMEA2160490) | human gut metagenome | biome: human gut; feature: human-associated habitat; material: faeces | place: Denmark | collected 2008/2010 ... | reverse complement strand
TATCCATGCCTTTCCGTCCTCTTCATGGATACATCTTACCACACAAATCTTTCCCATAGAAGTGTCCACCTTCAAGGGCTGTCCCCTAATCTATCTGTCCGCTAGACAGGGTACCCCTAAACTGCAGGTGTCCATTCTACAGGGTGCAGTTTAGTGTTTGGAGATTAGGAGGTGATTTAGGTGAAACATTTAGGCGATATTACGAAAATTAATGGGGCAGAGATTGAACCCATTTGGTGTATTACAGGTGGTTCACCTTGTTAGACAGGATCTGTCCATCGCTGGGAAACGCGCCGGTTTAGCGGGAGCGCGAAGCGGCTTGTTTATGGAGCAGGTGCGCATCGTAAAAGAAATGAGGGAGGCGGACAAACGGAATGGACGGACAGGTAACATGGTCCGACCTCGGTTTCTCGTTTGGGAGAACGTTGTCGGAGCATTCAGCAGCAACAGAGGAAAAGACTTCCACGCCGTGCTGGAAGAAATTGCGCGTATCGCAGAACCAGGATTTTCTCTATCTGGACTGCCGGAAAAGTGGAAATGGACAAAAGCAGGAGCCATCGACGGTGATGGGTGGTCTATCGCCTGGCGAACTCACGACGCTAAGGACTGGGGAAAAACCATCCGAGACAGCCGTACAGGAAATGTTATCCGTCTGGGGACCCCACAGCGTCGCCGAAGAATCTCGGTTGTCGCAGATTTTGGAGGTGAATCCGCTGCCCAAATACAATTTGACCGCGAAAGCGTGTCAGGGCATTTTGCGGAGAGCGGAGCGGCGGGGGAAGGATCTGCCGGAGCGGCTGAAAGCGGTGCTTCTTATGCAGTCCGCATCAGGGGGGGGCTGTGACGGAGGAGGAAAAGGCGCTTTAGTGCAGACGGAGAAAAGCGGAACGCTTGGTACGGGCAACGATCAGACGATTTTCACGCCCACGCCTATTAACCTGATGGTGGCTACGCGCTGCAAAGCGTTAGGTCGCGGAACAGGATTTGGCGTAGGAGAACCGGGTGACCCGGCGAACACCATTTCTGCCGCACATTCGCATGGCGTATTTGCAACGGCTATCCCCATCAACGACAAAGCCACCAGATGGCAGGGCGGCGGAGAGAGCCGCAACCACGATGGCAGCGGCAACGGTCTTGGCATCGGCAAAGAAGGCGACCCATCCCCCACGCTGACCGCCGGCGACCGCCACGGGGTAATGTGTATGAATCCTTGGGATGCACAGAGTGCAAGGGTGTACGATCAGGATGGCGCATGGCACAGTTTGAATGCCAATGAAAACGGCGGAATGGCACGGGACAGCGTACTGTGCGCCGGGTTTAAGCTGGGCAATAGTGAACAGGCGCGGAGCATCGGCTATCAAGAGGAACTGTCTCCTACACTGAACGCCGAGTGCGGCGGGAATAAGCCCGCGGTGGTGGCGCTGGACATGACACACGCCTGTGACGTCATCCGCGAGTGCGGGGAGCAAGTCCCAGCATTGCAGGCGAGAATGGGCACGGGCGGAAACCAAGTGCCGCTTACATACCAGATGAATGGTTTTGGAGATTACCGCGCCGCCGAGGTTGCAAGCAGTTGCAAGCAACGGGACTTTAAGGACAGCACAGACCTTGTGTGCGCCGTAGACTTCCGCAATTTCCGAGAGGGTGGAGAGATAAACGGTACGCTACAAGCAAAAGAAGGCGGCGGGCAAAGCCTGAACTTGAATAATACAGTCCGGCAGAACATGGTCGTGCGCCGCCTGACGCCGATGGAATGTGAACGGCTGCAAGGTTTTCCGGACCGATGGACCGACATCGGCGAGTGGATAGACGGCAAGGGAAAACGTCACAAGCCCAGCGACAGCCCGCGCTACAAGGCGCTGGGCAACTCCATCGCCCTGCCCTTCTGGGACTGGATGCTGCGGCGTATGGCGCGGTATCTGCCGGAACGGGCAACGCTGGGGAGCCTGTTTGACGGCATAGGCGGATTCCCGCTTTGCTGGGAGCGCATACACGGTAAAGGCACAGCCCGATGGGCAAGCGAGATCGAGCCGTTTCCCATCGCCGTGACGAAAAAGTGGTTTGGGGAGGAATGACATGACAAGAGACGAGATCGTGGCAGTGTGAGGGGAGTAAAAATGGATGGATCTTTTTGGAGGCGGCGATGGGACTGACTGACGACCGAACGTTTATGGGCGCAATGGCTGACGCGATCGGCGAAAAGCCGACGCGGGAGGGGCTTATTGCGATGCTGCGCGAATACGCGGAGTGGGCCGAGGCGAATATCTATGATGTTCCAATTATGCTGCCGGATGATCTGCGGGCGGCGGCGGACATGCTGGAGAAGGGAGAATAATATGGATGCGATGAAGTTTTTGAGCGAAGCGAAGCGGATGTGTAACAATGCAGGGCCTTGCAACACATGCGATGCGAACGAATTTTGCGGCTTTACGTCGGTGTTCCCGAGAGATTTCGGGGAAGTCGATCAACTGCAGAAGATGGTAAAACTCGTCGAGAAGTGGGCGGAGGAGCATCCGCGCAAGACGCGGCAGAGCGAGTTCTTGGCGCGGTGGCCCGCGGCAAGGATTGACGAACGCGGCGTGCTGTCTATTTTGCCGTGCCTGATGAACCCCATACAATACAGAACGCCGGAAGATACATGCGCAACGGGAATGATGTGCATGGACTGCCGTAAGAAGTATTGGATGCAGGAGGTGGAGTGATGGAAAATCTGTTGCAAGACATCGCCAGCGGACTGTGGATTGTGTTGGGCGTGTACTGTTTCTTCGGGCTAAGGAAGTGGAACAAGCGGTTCAGTGAGCTATATGAAGAGCTGAAATGGGAGGTGGAGTGATGGAACGACTGACGGAAAAGCACTATCTTGGCACCGACCACTACATGAAGTGTTCTGGTAGCTGCAATGTGGACATGGGTTGCATAGATTGCCCATCGTTTGACCGTCTGGTTGAACGCCTCGCTGCATACGAGGACACGGGGCTGGAGCCGGAGTACGTGACCGCACTTCAAAAAGATTGGAGCGAACTTTGCACGGTGATCGGAGAATGTGGCGGCATCGACCGCCTGCGCGAGTTGGCCGATGCCAACAGGGACGGGCGGCTGGTGGTGCTGCCGTGCAAGGTGGGACAGCGGGTGTTCGCCTTGATGGACACGGATAAGCATATAAGAGAGTGCGAGGTCAAGCAGATTGGTATGGGCAATGAAATCGGCTTTATTGGCCTTGAGCCAATAGGTGCCAGAGGGCGGGAGTATGGCGTGTCGCTAAACGGATTTGGCAAGATCGTATTTCTGACCCGCGAGGAAGCGGAGAAAGCATTGGAGGTGACGAAGAATGAGTAAGGCTGTTATGCTGAGCGTCCGCCCGAAGTGGTGCGAGAAAATTTGCAGCGGGGAAAAGACTATTGAGGTGCGCAAGACGCGCCCGAAGATGAACACGCCGTTTAAGTGCTATATCTACTGCACGCTGCAAGGCTGTAACGAGTTTTTTCGAGTTGATCTTGGGCGTGATGTTGCCAAGTGGAACCGCGGCAAGTGGGCAGACCGCAAGGGCAATGTCATTGGCGAGTTCACCTGCGACCGCATAGATAGACTTGCCCCAGCAAACGAACCGTATGGCATCTATGACATTGACGATGATTATGTATTACAGACTTGTCTTGAAAATGGGGCACTATGGGATTATGGGCACGGAACACCGCTTTACGGCTGGCATATCTCCAACCTGAAAATCTACGATAAGCCGCGAGAGTTACGAGAGTTCAAGAAAAACAACCGCGACTGTTTTTATGCTGATCTTGGGCTTGCAAAAAAAGACTGCCCTGATTGCAAAAATTCAGGATGCTTTTTAGAACGCCCGCCCCAGAGCTGGTGCTATGTGGAGGAAATGGAATGAAACTGACTATTATCTTCAAGGACGAGGTTGAGGAACACATGAAAAAGCAATTCGGGCATTTCACGAATCCGCGGCAGGTATACGGTGTGCAGTCCGTACACATGGAGGGCGGGTACCTATACTCCACTATTTCGGACACGGTTCGCTGGCGTATGGATGATATTTCCAGATTTTACTGTGAGGAGGGCTGACAATGGCTGACCAAATGCAACTATATGACGCATCGGAGAATCAACCACATACCGATGCAGATAGAACTAAACGGAAATGGGAAAACGGCTTTCAGAAATGGAGTAACGAACAATTTGCGGCTAACGAGCACAAATATAGCCCTTTTGGGTGCTGCGGATTTGGCAGTATGTGTGATTACTGTGAGGATAATACGTATGGACGCCCATGCGTCAGGGCACTGAACAACATGCTCCGAGAAAAGCATCTGAAAATAGACTATGAAACGGCTGACTACGAAAAAGTATGGAGGGGAATTTTAGACAATGGCTGAATACATCGAGCGAGGCGCGTTGATGCAATTCCCCATCCGCCGCGATCATTACGACAGAGAGAACGGCAATGAGCATTTTATAAACGGCATTGAAACGGTGTTGGAATATGCGGAGAATTTGCCAGCCGCTGATGTGGCCCCGGTGGTGTATTGGGTTCTTACTGATGAAAAACTTCCACCGGAGGGGCAGGATGTGCTTTGCTGGTACGAGTATTTCCGCTTCGGAGAGTATTACCGAATGTATCAAACCTTCGGTATCGGATACCAGTTTAACGGGAATTGGGGCGGCGAGGTAGCGCAAGGACAGAAAGCGAAGGTTTTGGCTTGGATGCCTTTACCGAAACCGCCGGAGGAGAAATAATGATGCTTGAAATTTGCCCGATGACGCTAAAAGAGGCAAACGCCTATGTGGAACAACACCACAGACACCACGGGGCTGTAGTTGGACATAAATTTTCCATCGGGTGCTCTAACGGAGAGGAAATTGTTGGAGTTGCCATTGTTGGACGGCCAGTTTCTCGGCACCTTGACGATGAGTGGACACTGGAAGTAAACCGGCTATGCACGGATGGCACACGGAACGCCTGCTCTATGCTTTACGCCGCCGCATGGCGGGCAGCAAAGGCAATGGGCTATAAACGGCTTGTGACCTACATACTGGACAGCGAAAGCGGAACGAGTTTGAAAGCCAGTGGATGGAAATGCGTGGGACAGGCTGGTGGCTTGCGATGGACGGGAAAGCGCCGCCCGGAGGTGGATTTATACCCAGCGCAGATGAAAATTAGATTTGAGAGGATGACTGACAATGACTGAATACCATGTTGGATGCGGCGCGTTTGGGATTTACGCGGGTACATTAAACAGTAAGAACAAGAACCTGTGGCAGAATAAAACGGAGTGTACAGATGAAGCCTTATGTGCTGTGCGCGACTATTTAATACAGAAATGTCTTGGTGGTCTGCACGGTGACAAGTCCTCTGGCGGCTATGAGTGGATGTTAAAAGACGGGAGAGTTGTCAAACTGCTTGTGGCGATTGAGAACGGAGGTAAAAGCGATGAATGATGAATGCAAGTGGATGCAAGACGAGGTTTGCGTTAACGCAGATTGCCCAGCGTGTGCAGACTTCTGCCCAGTGGCAAATACACCGGGCGTATGCAAATACGAGGAAAGGGGTAATAGCGATGCTCAAAAGGGCAAACGGAAGACCGGTGCCAAATAATCCAGCCAAGGCATACGAGCTGGGCCGCCTGGATGGCACCAAGCAGTGCATGGACAATGTGTCCTGCGTACTGCTGGACAAGTGCGGATTCCATGTGCGGGAGGAGACGGCGAACGAGCACGACACCCGTAGCCTGGAATACTTACAGCAGCGCCTTGTGGAGCTGGTGGAGGCCAAAAACAACGGATATATCAAGATGGCGGACATCGAAAAGGCCCTGCGGGGCGAATATAAGCTGGTGAACAGTGCGGAGTAAAGGAGGGCAAATGAGCAAAAAGGCGACACTGCCTTATGACGTGCGGTTGGAGTGCATTGCTTATGTGCGTGGGTATCCGCGCCGGGTGCGGGCGTATCGCGAGGCCCGGGCGGAGATCCTGGACGGTACGCATAGCGCCACAGAGGGCATGCCAACTGGATCGGGCACTGGTAGGCCTGCCGAGAGTAAGGCGGAGCAGCTGGCCGCCATAGAGAGATGGCCGGAGACGCAGAAGATGCTGGCGGTGGAATACGCTATAGACCGCTGCGGCAGAGATATCGGCAGCGATACAATCCGGCGGCAGCTAATATATGGCATTATGCGCAACTGCCAAGGCAAGCACAAGTATGCCCGTAATCGGATCGTGATTCCAGGGATTAGCGAGGCAACATTCAGCCGCCGGAAGGAAAGATTCCTGCATGATATAGCGAAATATGCAGGGTTACTCGTGAAAGGTGATACAGATTCCACCTAATGATGTGCTACAATAGGTACAGTGGATGATAGGACATGGTCATTCACGCGATTTCCCAATCATCACTTTTCCTCCCTTCTATGCGCCGCCGGTATTGGGCGCACCTTCTGGCACCGAAAGGTCATACCGGCACAAACAGCCTGTAGGGAAACCTATGGGCTGTTGTTATATGCCGTGCGCTCGTTGCACCCCACGATCCGGGGCGGGAGGTCGCACCTCCCACACGGCACCAACAGGACCCCTCGCACCTCTCAATGATGTGACCCAGAGGGGACATATGCGGCGTCCAGATGGAATAGAGAGGGGATGGCTATAGACAACATCCCGAATCTTGCGTGGCTCAAAACCGCGCCGCCGCTCCAAAAGCGGAGAGCCGCTGCCGTGGGCAAATGGCATAGCGCCTGCCCGGAAGTGCGGCTATACCGTTCAAAAGTGGACGGGGAAAAGACATTGCCCCCTGCGGGCATACTGTGTAACCCATGTTTGAGAGCTTCCAGAAGGCCGCATGGGAGGGGAAAGACTGTTACTGTAGCCAAGGGGTGGGGGCTGGTGACAAAACAGGAGGAAAGCATGGAAATCACAAAACGGCGGCTTGCGGATATTGTGCCGTATGCCGGCAACGCAAAAAAGCATGATAAGCGCCAAATCAACAATGTTGCGGAGAGCATCAAGCAATACGGCTTTGTGCAGCCGATTGTGATTGATCGCGACGGCGTAATTGTAATCGGTCACTGCCGCGCTATGGCGGCAAAGAAGCTGGGCATGGAAGAAGTGCCGTGCGTCTGCGTGGACGATCTGACACCGGAGCAAGTGAACGCCCTGCGGCTGGTAGATAACAAGAGCAACGAGAGCGATTGGGACTTTGACCTGCTTGCTGATGAGCTGCCGGGGCTTGACCTGTCGGCGTTTGACTTTGATTGGGGTCTGCGTGATGAACTTGACACGTCAGTGGTAGAGGACAACTACGATCCCGTTTTACCGGCAGAGCCGAAGAGCAAATTGGGCGATGTGTACCAGCTTGGAGACCATCGCCTTATGTGCGGAGACAGTACGTCTTTGACAGACGTACAGAAGCTCGTGGGGGGGGCACAAATGGATTTGCTGCTCACAGACCCCCCGTACAATGTGGACTATCAGGGCACCGCCGGGAAGATTAAGAACGACAATATGGAGGATACGGCCTTCAGGCGATTCCTGACGGATGCTTTCTCCAATGCGGCGATGGTCATGAAGCCCGGTGCTCCGTTCTACATCTGGCATGCAGACAGCGAGGGGTATAACTTCCGAGGCGCGTGCAGAGATGCGATGCTGCGTGTCCGGCAGTGCCTGATCTGGGTGAAGAACTCCCTTGTGATGGGGAGACAGGATTTCCAGTGGAAACATGAGCCTTGCTTGTATGGTGAGAGCGAGATTGAAGAGGAAGCGCACGAACCTTGTCTATACGGATGGACGGAAGGCAAGAAGCACTATTTCTTTAAGAACCGCAGGCAGACAACTGTGCTGAATTTTGATAAGCCCGTCAAATCTGCGGAGCATCCGACCATGAAGCCGATTAAGCTGTTTGATTACCAGATGCAGTGCTCCAGTAAGCCGGGTGAGAATGTGCTTGACCTGTTCGCTGGGTCCGGCACAACAATTATGGCAGCGGAGCAGAATGGCAGACACGCTTTCTGCATGGAGTACGATCCGAAGTATGCGGATGTCATTATTGATCGATGGGAAAAGTTTACCGGAGAAAAGGCGGTGCTTCTGCATGACGATTGAAGAAGCGCAGGCGATCATTGCAAAAACTAACAGCCCATATTTAAAGCGGGACATGGAGAAGTTTATTAAACGCCAGCAGAGAAAGGAGGGCGCGTATGGCAAGGCCAAGAAAGGAAATAGACCAAAAACAGTTCGAGAACCTCTGCGGCCTGCAATGCACGCTTGAGGAAATCTGCGGCTGGTTTGGTGTGACCGACAAAACGCTGGATGGTTGGTGTAAACGCACATATCGTGCAAGTTTTTCCGAAGTATTCAGGCAAAAGCGAGGATTGGGGAAAGTATCCTTACGTAGAAGCCAGTGGCGGCTTGCCGAAAAGAACGCAAGCATGGCCATTTGGCTGGGAAAACAGTACCTTGGGCAGCGTGACGTTGTGGATCTGGGCTTGCCGACAGACAACGCGCAGGAAGACGCTTTGAGCGTGAGCCTGCGTGAAATGGCAGAAGGGTTGGAGAGCGATGATTAGCCCGAAACAAGCAAAGATCCTCTCTTTCCCCTATTCCAAGTATGACGCGCTGATTTGCGACGGTGCAGTCCGTTCCGGCAAGACCTCCATTATGATGTGGGCGTTTGTTCGCTGGGCGATGGAGAATTTCAGCGGTCAGCGCTTCGGCGTGTGTGGCAGAACGGTGGATAGCTGCACAAAGAACATCATCGTGCCGTTCACGGCGATGAGCCTTGCGAAAGAGCACTATATCATCCGCTGGCGGCGCGGAGACAAGGTGATGGAAGTGCGGCGGGGAGCCGTGACGAATTACTTTGAGGTGTTCGGCGGCAAGGACGAAAGCAGCTATACGCTGATTCAGGGCCGGACGCTGGCGGGTGTGCTGCTGGACGAGGTTGTGCTGATGCCGCGGTCGTTCGTGGAACAGGCATTGACCCGCTGCTCGGTAGACGGGGCAAAGCTGTGGTTTTCCTGCAACCCGGGAAGCCCACAGCACTGGTTTTATACAGAGTGGATACAGCGAAACAAGGAGCGGAACGCGCTGTATCTGCATTTTGAAATGACGGACAACCCCGGATTGTCTCAAAAGACGCTGGAACGCTATCAAGCAATGTTTTCCGGCGTGTTTTATGATCGGTACATTCGCGGCTTGTGGGTGGTGGCCGAGGGGCTGATCTACCCCATGTTTGACGAGAGCTGCATTGTGGACGAGCTGCCGGAAACGGGTGAATACTATGTGTCCTGCGACTATGGTACGCTCAACCCGTTTTCCGCAGGGCTGTGGCGCTGGGATGGCAAAACGGCCACACGCATCCGGGAGTATTACTATTCCGGGCGAGAGAGCCAAAAAAATAAGACAGACGAAGAATATGCCGACGAAATTGAAAAACTCATCGGGGATGCGGATATCAAAAGCATCATTGTTGACCCGTCTGCCGCCTCATTTATTGAGGTTTTGCGACGACGCGGATATATGGTCAGAAAAGCAAATAACGCTGTAACTAACGGCATTATGACAACGGCGCGCTTTTTGCAGGATGGCATTCTCAAGGTGCATCGCGGCTGTAAAGATTGCATCCGAGAGTTTGGGTTGTATCGGTGGGACGAAAAATCCACCGATGACAGGCCAATTAAGGAAAACGACCACGCAATGGATGAAACTCGGTATTTTGCTTATACGATCCTGAAGAACAAGGCGTATCGGCGCGAGTATACACCACTTTGGAACGGATAGGACGGTGAGCGGCTATCAAAACATATAACGATTTTGTGGCGGTGGGCGAGGGCGAAAAGGCGCGGATGGAGTTTATCCGCAGCGCGATCAACGCGCATCGCGAATCCCACGCATATAAGACGGCGGTGGATGCGGAGGAATACTATAACGGTCTGAATCCAACCATTAACCGCTATGAAAAAATCATCTACGATATGCAGGGCCGCGCCCACACGGATATGTGGACGGCAAACCACAAGCTGGCCAGCCGGTTCTTTGGTCTGGCGGTAGATCAGGAGGTATCGTATCTTCTGGGCAACGGCGTGACTTTCGCGGAGAAGAAAACCCCGAACAAGCTATGCCCGGACTTTGACCAGGAGGTCATGGATGCGGCGCGTGAGGCGAAAATCGCAGGCGTGTCTTTCGGTTTCTGGGATCTGACGCATTTGCGGGTGTTCTCCCTGCTTGAGTTTGTCCCTCTCTACGATGAGGAAGACGGTGCAATGAAAGCCGGTATCCGGTTCTGGCAGGTGGCACAGGATAAGCCGTTGAGAGCGACGCTGTATGAGATCGACGGCTTTACCGAGTATTTCCAGCCCAGCGGCGAGGATATGGCCGTCATGCAGCCGAAGCGCAGTTATAAGCTGATCGAGCGCAAGGCGGAGGTCGGCGAAACCGAAATCTATGACGGTGGGAATTATCCGAGTTTCCCCATCGTGCCGCTGAAAAACAACAAGCGGTGCCTATCCGAGATTGTCGGCAAGCGCAATACCATTGACGCGCTGGATTTGGCGTCCTCTAACATGGTCAACAACGTGGACGAGGGCAATCTGATCTATTGGGTGCTTTCCAATTGCAACGGCATGGACGATCTGGATGATGCGAAATTTGTGGAGCGCTTGAAAACCACGCACGTCGCACACGCCAACGGCGACGACGGCGCAAAGGTGGAAAGCAAGACCATCGAGGCTCCCTATGAGGGCACCAGCAGCACCATTGATATGCTCAAGAAAAAGCTGTACGAAGATTTTCAGTGCTTTGACGCTGCGGCGGTATCCGCAGGGAACCAGACGGCGACCGCGATCAAGGCCAGCTATGTGCCGTTGGATTTGAAGACGGACAAGTTTGAATCCGAGGTAACGCGGTTTATTGTTGAGATTCTGCGTTTGGCAGGCATTGAGGATCAGCCGAGTTACACGCGCAACCAGATTATCAACAAGAGCGAGGAAACACAGAACATCCTTCTGGGCGCAGCGTATTACGATGACGAATACATCACAAAGAAGCTGCTGACCATCAACGGCGACATTGACCAGTACGATGACATGGCAAAGCGGAAGGCGGCAGAAGAACTTGACCGGAGCTTTGAAGATCCGGACGCGCCGGGGGTGAGCGGCGATGGCGACCAGTGATCTTGGGCATCAACTGACCGACAAGGAGCTTGCAAAGCTGGAACGGCGCATTGCAAAGCTATACCGCGAGGCTGGGGAAGAGCTGCAGGCTACCATCGACGCATACTTTGAGCAATTCAAAAAGCGCGACGAGGAAATGAAAGCTCTGATCGGCACCGTGCAAAACGGTAAGGAATGGACGGAGGCCGATTATAAGCAATGGCGGCTCAACCAGATCGGGCGAGGGGAACGCTATCAGGCCATGCGCGATAAGGTGGCGCAGAGGGCGACCGACGCAAACGCTGTGGCGGTTTCCTATACCAACGATGCGACGCCGGGTATTTACAGCCTGAACCGCAATTATGCGGCTTACACTATTGAACAGGTCGCTGGGAATATCGGCTTTGACCTGTGGGACGAGCAGACGGTAAAGCGGCTTATAATAGAGCAGCCGGACTTAATGCCGTACTACCCAAAGGACAGGGCACTGAAACGCGGCATCGACCTCACGTATGGCAAGAAACAAATCACGGCAAGCGTCACCAGCTCCATCTTGCAGGGAAAGAGCATCAAGCACATGGCGGATGATCTGCAAAAGCGCATTACCACCATGAGTCGCGATTCCGCCATCCGCACCGCCCGCACAGCCGTGACCGGCGCACAGAATGCCGGACGCATGGACAGCTACGCAGCGGCGGAGAAGATGGGGATAAAGCTCAAAAAAGAATGGTTGGCTACGCTGGACGCGCGTACACGCCACTCTCATGCCATGCTTGACGGCGAACAAGTGGCGCAGGAAAAGAAGTTTTCTAACGGTTGTCGTTTTCCCGGCGACCCACAAGGACCACCGTGGGAGATATATAACTGCCGCTGTACGCTGATTGCCGCCGTGGATGGGGTAGATACATCAGACGGGCTGCGTAGGACACGCGACGGGCTTATATCTGACATGACATATGCGCAGTGGGAAGCGTCAAAGCGAGGATATGATGGGAAACAACTGTCAGCGTACCATAACGGGAATAAAAACACGGCCAAAGACGTAACGAAAAAATACATTGAAACTGCCACGCCACGCATGGGCAAAGTGCGATATGAGAACGGATATCGCATAAAAGACCACAAAACAGAAATAGAGGTTGCAGACCAGCTCAGAGAGCGATTAGGTGGGAAGATCGTACTGCTGAAAGAAGCAAATACACAGGGGGCAAAAACACCGGATTATCTGTGGCGCGGAAAACAATGGGAACTTAAAAGCATATCAACCGCAAAAGCCGCAGATTCCGCAGTACGAAGTGCTATAAAACAAATTAAAAGCAATCCCGGAGGAATTATATTGCAGTGCGGCAATGGCATTGACGAAAATGAATTGAAAAGAACTGTGGACATGAGAGCACGCAGAAAGCAAGATTTTGACTTTGACATAATTGCAATCAATGGTTCGGGGGAATTGCTGTTTGCGAGAAGATACAAAAAATGAGCCGCCCCCCCGCCAATGGGCAGAGGTTCGGCTCGAAAAACGGAAACATAAGTTTCCTCACTGTCAGTATATGCAATCCCCGTAAAAAAGTCAAGAGGTATTTTGTGATGAGCGTTGAAATCACCGACAACAGCAAAGAAGTCTCTGCCGCCATCAAAGCGGCGCTGCTGCGCGGGCTTGAAAAGTGCGGGCTGGTGGCAGAGGGATATGCAAAAAAGCTGTGCCCCGTTGACACCGGCAATCTGCGGAACAGCATTACCCATATGATAGACGAGCAGGAACCGGCGGCTATCATCGGGTCGAACAATTCTTACGCCGCGTACGTTGAGCTTGGCACCGGCATTTATGCCGAAGGTGGCGGCGGGCGGCCTACACCGTGGGTGTACCAAGACGCAAAGGGCAATTGGCATTACACACGAGGTAACAAGGCACAGCCGTTTCTGAAACCAGCTGCCGCCGACCATGCGGGACAGTATCGGGACATTCTGGAAAGCGAGCTGAAAAATGGATAACGAGATTATCAAGGCCATTGAAGCCATCATAAAGCGCGGCAATGATGCTGAAATACGCCGAAAAGGCGACGGGTACATCGTCTTAGAGGTCAAGAAAACAATCAAATACAGCACTTCCGCGCAATAGGGCGCGGGAAAGGGCAATAGGAGCCAGCTACCGAGTTTTTCTCGGTGGTTGGCTCTTTTGTTTTAGGTAAAACCCGCGAGGTATAGCGGTTTTTATACAACGTTCGCCCCCGAAGAATTGGGGCCAAGGAAAAGGAGAACGAATAACATGGCGAAATTTACGAGAGCGGAAATCAGAAATATTCTCGGCGAGGCCTGCACCGAAGAGATCGAGAATCGCTTGGTTGCGCTGCATCTGGGCGTGGTCGACCCCCTCAAGGACGATCTTACGAAGTACAAGGCGGACGCGGAGAAGCTGCCCGGCGTCCAGAAGGAATTGGACGACCTCAAGGCAGCGGGTGACGGCGGCTATAAGGAAAAGTACGAGAAGGAACACTCGGCTTTTGAAGCCTTTAAGACCGACATCACGGCAAAGGAAAGCAAGGCGGCAAAGGAAAAGGCTGTCCGCGCTTACTTTGAGAGCAAAAACATCACCGGCGCGAATTTGGACCTTGCGATGCGCGGCTGCGGCGAAGAAATGGCCGCATTGGAGATGGACGGCGAGAAGATCAAGGACACTAAGAGCCTTGATGCGCTCGTAGACGGCACCTATAAGGGGCTTGTCTCCACCACGCAGACGCACGGTGCGAATCCCGCCAATCCTCCGACGAACACTGGCGGCGCAAAGACCCGCGAGGACATCTATAAGAAGGACGATAAGGGTCGCTATGTGATGTCTACGGCGGAGCGCCAGAAAGCGCTTGCCGATCTGATGGCAAGCGAAAACAACTGATTTTTTGAAAGGAGCTATTTATGGCTGCGAAACCTAACGTAACAACTTCTGCACAGTATAGCACTTCCGCTCGTGAGGAAGATTTTGCTACCCGATTCACGGACAACTGGGACGCGCTGCGCAACATCATGGGCATCATGCGTCCCATCCGCAAGGCCCCCGGCACAAAGCTGGTTTCCTACAAGGCCAGCGTGGACGGAGGTCTCAAGGGCGGCACTGTGGCCGAGGGCGACGAGATCCCCTTTACCAAGATGAAGGTGGAGCCTGTTGCCTACGGCGATATCGACATTGACAAGTACGCCAAGAGTGTGACGATCGAGAGCGTGGCGAAGTACGGTGCTGATGTTGCCGTGGAGAAGACCGACGAGGCGTTCCTCGTGGCGCTTCAGAACAAGGTTCTGACCGACTTTTACACCTTCCTCGGCACCGGCACGCTCAAGGTGACCGAGAAGACGTGGCAGCGAGCTCTTGCGATGGCAAAGGGCAAGGTGCTGGACAAGTTTGCCGGTCTCGACAAGGACGTGACCGAGGTGGTTGGCTTTGCCAACATCCTCGACGCTTACGATTACCTGGGCGACAAGGAGATCACCGTGCAGACCATGTTCGGCCTGAACTATGTGGAGAACTTCCTGGGCTACCGCACGCTGTTCCTGCTGCCCGAGAAGTACATCGCCTCCAAGAAGGTGATCGCTCTGCCCGTGGAGAACATCGATCTTTACTATGTGGACCCGAGCGACAGCAACTTTGCCAAGCTGGGCCTGAACTACACCGTGAAGGGCGAAACCAACCTGATCGGCGTTCATGTCGAGGGCGATTACAGCCGCGCCACGGGCGATATGTACACCATCATGGGCATGAAGCTGTGGGCTGAGTATCTGGACGGCATTGCCGTGGCTACCGTTTCGGTGGCCGGCGCGGGCTAAATAGGAGGGCGGCGTAATGCTTGAACAGGTCTTACGGCACTTGAACAACTGGTTCCTTGTGGAGATTCACGAGGGCACGTTCACCGTGGAGAATGGCAGCATTGCGCTGCCCTTTCTCCTGACAAATCAATATTTCCGCATCGTCGGCTCCGTGTTTAACGACGGGCTGCATCAATACCCGGCGACCGATCTGACGGACGAGACATTTACCGGGACGGTGTGGGCGCTGGCGGTGCCAAAGGCGGTTGTGACGCTTTCCGAAGATATCGCCGCGTGGGAAGAAAAGAACGGGGAGTCCGTTGCAAGCCCGTATCAAAGCGAGAGCTTCGGGGGCTATTCTTACACAAAACGCAGCGCGGGAAGCGACGGCAGCACGTTAAACGGCTGGCAGGACGCTTTCCGAGGTCGGTTAAACGACTGGCGAAAGCTCAAGGGGGTGGAACCGTGAGTTTACTGGACGATTTCGCAAGCAAGTGCGTGCTGATGGAAAAGACGCGAACGCCGGACGGCGCAGGCGGCTATATCGTCGCATGGGCCGAGGGCGCGGAATTTCTTAACTATCAGGCGCTTGATACCTCGATGGAGGCCCGCAGGGCGGAAAAGGAGGGCGTTACGTCTGTGTATTCCGCGCTGGTCAACAAGACCGTTCCCATCGAATATAACGACTATTTCCGCGACACGTCCACCGGCAACACATATCGCGTGACCTCAAACCCGGAAGAACGGGCTGCGCCGAGGTCTGCGAGTGCAATCATTAAGGCGCTAAAATTCTTCACAGCGGAGCGAAAGGAGCTGCCAAAATGACAAAGGATAAGGCGCTCCATGCGTGGTTTTCTCAATTCCTCCCGTCCTATCCGACCTCCAACGTGCCAAAAGATGCGGTGTTCCCGTGGCTGACCTATGAGCTTATCACCGGATCATGGGAGAGCGGCGAGATCGCGCTGACGGTCAATCTCTGGTACTACACAGAGAGCGAGGCAGTTCCCAACGCCAAGGCACAGGAAATCTCCGACGCCATCGGCATGGGCGGCGTGCTTGTGCCGTATGATGGCGGCGCGATGTGGATCAAGCGCGGCTCTCCGTGGTGCCAGAACATCGCGGACGAAAGCGATAAAAACATCAAGCGGCGGTATCTCAACATTACGGTTGAGTTCCTGTCGCAAAACTGATGAAAGGACAACGACATGAAATTTACAAAGATTCCTTCTGATGCGTTTCAGAAACTCCAGATCAACGCCGGTATTTTGACCACTGACTTTACTCCAGCCACCGGCACCATCGGCGAATCCGGTCAGATCGGCGCGACCACCGGCGGGATCAATTTTACCGCCACTCCGACCTATACGGACTTTGGCGAGGACATCGACAACTGCCCCAAAAACATGAAGGAGCTGAAGCGGCTCGAATCGTGGGAAGTGAAAATGTCCGGCACGTTCGTCAACGCAGACACCAAGATTGCAAAGAGTCTTTGCGGTGCTGCCGACGTGGGAACCAGCGAGGGGAAGGTCACGCCTCGGAACAATCTGTCGGACGCTGACTTTGCCGACATCTGGCTTGTGGGCGACTACTCCGACAAGAACGGCGATAAAAATGGCGGATTCATCGCCATCCACCTGATGAACGCACTGTCCACCGGCGGCTTCCAGCTGAAGACCAGCGACAAGGCGAAGGGGCAGTTCGCGTTTGAGTATACGGCCCACTACTCCATGAGCGAACAGGACACTGTGCCATTCGAAATCTACATCAAGGCCGGTACGGCGGAGGCGTAACACCATGAAACTGTCAAAAATTAAGGGGGAGCGAGTGTTTGATGTTATCGCAGACATTATCGATCCTATTGCCAACATAGCCGAGGACAAAGAAGCCGCCGCGTTGTTTCAGCGTCAGAAGCTCCCGGATGGCGTAAATGCAAAGGACTTTGTATTGGCAAGGGTTAAGAAATCTGCTCCGCTGCTTTTGCGTGGACACAAGAAAGATCTGATCGCAATTTTGGCGGCTGTGGAAGGCGTGCCTGCAAAAAAATATGCCGCTGGGCTGACGCTTGCCAAGTTGCTGGTTGATGTTACTGAGCTTATGACGGACGAGGCCTTTACGGACCTTTTTACATCTGCGCAGACCGAGACGGCAGAAACGCCGTCCGGCTCTGTGCAGGAGAATATCGGGGAAGCCAAAGAGTAAAGCCATTTCTGGCATACTGTGTAGCGCGGTATAAGCAGGATGCAGAAGAAAAAGCATATCGAATTTATTCTGCTGATCTGCTTAAAGCAATATGCGAGCGATGCGCGGGCGTTTCAATCGATAAGCGATATATTGAAATTATAGATGTGAGCAAAAAAGACGATCGCTCCTGTGAAGAAATCACCAGCGATATTGTCAATCGGTGCGGGTTACAAGTTAAAAAAGCCGCCCCGTGAAGGGGCGGCGGGCGAATATGCGTTACTTGAGGACATAATCAGAAATCATTCTTCCGATTTTCCCGATGTCTGTGCCTCCCTTAAACTCGAACTTTGCGACATAACCATTGGAGAATGTCAGAACAAGTTCGCTATCCGGGATGATTTCGGCAAAGCCTGGGGTTTGCACGGAGAAAAACTGCACTTTCGAATAGGGCATAGAGCTGAAGGACTTGCGCTTTCCTGTAATCCCCTGTGCATCAACCGATATGACTCGCTTGTTAGTAAAAATCAGCTGGTCGCGGACGGTCTTAAATGCGGCAGCGATTTCTTCCCCGTCAATCAACAAGCCATTCACTTCACCACGCACATCGGAAACGGGAATCGGCTTTAAGTCCCACGCAGAATCTTTGTTAAAACTTATCATAAATAATCCCTCCTTGCCGATATCATACCATACTATAAATGGAATGTCACGAATAATTTTCAGAATTTACAAAGAGAGCGAGGTGAACGCATGAATCTTCTTGATCTGTTTGTGAAAATATCTGTGCAAGACGAGGCAAGCGAAAATGTAGAGACATTATCAGGAAAATTCAAAAATGGGCTTGCCACTGCGGCTAAAGTCGGCGCCGCTGCTGTAGGTGCGGCTGCTACCGGCATTGCCGTGCTTACGAAAAACGCGCTTAACAACTATGCTGAGTATGAACAACTGGTTGGCGGCGTTGATACGCTATTCAAGGATAGCTCTGCAAAAGTTCAAGAATATGCAGCAAATGCATATAAGACTGCTGGCCTATCCGCTAACGAATATATGGACACGGTGACCAGTTTCTCGGCCTCCCTGCTCCAGAGCCTTGGCGGAGATACAGAGAAAGCAGCTCAGAAGGCGGATCAGGCCATCACCGACATGGCAGACAACGCCAATAAGATGGGCACCGGCATGGAGATGATACAGAACGCCTATCAGGGTTTTGCAAAGCAGAACTACACCATGCTGGACAACCTAAAACTCGGGTATGGCGGCACCAAAGAGGAAATGGAGCGTCTGCTTGCGGACGCGGAGAAGCTGTCTGGGCAGAAGTTTGATATTTCGTCTTATTCCGACATCGTAGACGCCATCCATGTGGTGCAGACGGAAATGGGCATCACCGGCACCACGGCAGCAGAGGCAGCAAGCACCATCGAGGGCAGCAGTGGGTCGGCAAAAGCCGCATGGTCAAACCTGATAACCGGCATCGCTGACGAAAATGCGGACTTCAAAACCTTGACAAGCAATTTCGTTGATAGCCTTGTTACAGCTGGAAAGAACATCATCCCGCGCATTAGTGTCATCTTGGGCGGCATTTCGCAGCTTGTTACATCTGCATCTACCACTATTATTCCGATGGTCATAACAACCATCACAGACAACCTGCCTGCGCTTTTGCAGGCGGCGGTTGCGCTTGTCGGCGCATTGGGACAGGGTATCATTGATAGCCTACCTGCAATTACGCAAGCAGCAATCGATATTATTTTTTACCTTGCAGATAGCCTGATTGCAAATCTTCCCACGCTCATTGCGGGGCTGTTGCAAGTGACAATGACGATTGTGCAGACGCTGACCAGTCCCGAATTTTTGACGCAGCTTGTCGAAACGGCGATCATGCTGATTATGACGCTGGCAAACGGACTGATTGACGCGATCCCGCAGCTTATCGCGGCAGTCCCTCTGATTATCGGCAACTTGCTTGCCGCAATCATTGTCGAGCTGCCCAACATCATCCAGATGGGCATTGATCTTCTGTTTGCGCTGATTGACGGAATTATCAAGTGCATCCCGGAGCTGGTCGCGGCAGCCCCTACGCTGATTATTGCGTTCATCAACGGCATCGTGAACAACCTTGACAAGATCATCCTTGCAGCGCCGCAGATCATTGTATCGCTGATTACCGGCATTATCGGGGCAATTCCGGAATTGATTGCAGCCGTCCCGCGCGTTATCGCTGCCATTGCCGACACAATCAGAAACTACGACTGGGGCGGCATCGGTAGAAACATCGTCCAGGGGCTGAAAGACGGTATTGCCGGAATGTGGGACAATATCAAGAATTGGTTCAACGAAAAGGTGAATAGCCTTGTCGGCGGCGTGAAGCGCATTTTGGGCATCCACTCCCCTTCCAAGGTCTTTGCCAGAATCGGCAGTTTCATGGCCGAAGGTCTGGGCGAAGGCTTTAGCGATGAGTTCACGTCTGTGAAAAATGACATTGAAGGCAGCATGAATTTTGACGCTGGCACGATTTCCGCAAGCGCGAACATCGGAAGGAACTATGCAATTGGTTCCTCCACGGCATCGAACGCAAGCGGCGATTACATCAGGATCATTACGTTGCTTGAACAGTACCTGCCTATGCTTGCGAACATGAAGGTTGTCATGGATAACGGGCAGCTTGTGGGTGTCCTTACGCCGGGCATTGACAAGCAGCTTGGTGACATCAACAGACTTAGGGATAGGGGGCAGTAATCATGTACGGTGTAACTTTTGGGGATTATCATTCCTACGATGATTTAGACCTCATTCTGGCTTCCAAGGAAATCGGAGCGCCTGAACCGAAAACGGAAACCATCGACATTCCGGGCGGTGATGGTGAGCTTGATTTCACGAAGTTTTCCGGTACTGTCCGGTACAAAAACCGGCAGCTGATCTTTAAATTCTTCTATATTGGCGCACGTTCAACCTTCGCGGACAAGTTTTCCGAGGTGCAGAACGCAATCCACGGAAAGAAACTAAAGATCACGCTTGACGATGATCCGAACCATTACTATTTCGGACGCTGCACTGTGGACCGGTGGAAGGTCGACAAGAGCATTGGAAAGATTACGGTGGAAGCAAACTGTGAACCGTACAAGTACAAAAACTCCGTTACAACCGTTTCGCAAAGCATTACAAGCAGCGGAACAATTTCCCTTACGAACCTGAAAAAATCCGTTGTTCCGACAATTTCCACCACGGCGGCAGTTACAATTGCATGGACGGGTGGGAGTGCAAGTCTTTCCGCTGGAAACGATCAAATCATCGAAGATTTGGTGTTGCGGGAAGGTACAACGGGAATCACAGTCACTGGAACAGCAACCGTAACGTTCAAATATCAAGAAGGTGAACTGTAATGTGGAAAGTTTATTGTGACAATTATTTGCTCTATAGTCCTGAACTGGAAGATTACGAGATTTTTTCGCCGTCCTTGAATCTTGAATTGAACAAAACCGGCAGCTTCATATTTACGATTTATTCCAATCATCCAAACTATGACAAACTGAAAAAATTGAAGTCAATTGTTCAAGTTTTTCAGGGTGACACGCTATATTTCCGTGGTCGGATTTTGAATGATACGGTCGGATTTCACAATGAAAGGAAAGTTTCCTGCGAAGGGGAACTTGCCTTTTTGCTGGATTCCGTGCAAAGGCCGTTCAAGTTTCCCGCAACTGAAGGTGATCCGGCAACGCCGGAAGATTATTTCAAATTTTTGCTCAACCGGCACAATGCGCAGGTCGGCGCGGATCATCAATTTGCGGTTGGCACAGTTTCCGTAACTGATCCAAATAACTATATCTCGCGCTCTGATTCGGAATATTCCAGCACATGGCAGCTTGTGAAGGAAGGTCTTATCGGCACACATGGCGGCTATGTGTGGATCGATACGGATGACAACGGAAAACGCAGGATCAACTATCTTTCGGACTTCTCCACACTGGGGAACCAGCCGGTTGAATTTGGGAAAAACCTGTTGGACATCTTGACAGAACGCAAGGGCGAGGATGTCGCAACCGCAATTCTGCCGCTTGGCAAAGCGGACAAGGAAACCAATGAGCGCGTGACGATCTCCGGCATCGCGGATGAAGAAACGGACGATATTTGCAAGTCCGGTGATTTTGTGTATTCAAAAGCCGCCGAAGCGCTGTATGGGTACAGGATCACAAAAGTTGTGACGTGGGATGATGTCACACAGGCTTCAAACCTACTGCGGAAAGCAAGGGAAAAGCTTTCAAATTCCGTCCTTCAGGAGCAGACAACGGAATTCAGCGCTGCTGACCTGTCTGCTGCCGGATATGACTTTAATTCTTTCCGACTGGGAACTTACATTACCGCGAAAAGCGAACCGCACAGCGCTTCCCACGGCCTTACAGGGATGTATCTTGTGAAGAAGCTTTCGATCAATCTTCTGAATCCGGCGGCAAACAAATTGACCGCTGGTGCAACTGTTTACACATTCACCGAACAGAACAAACGGGATCAAGAAACCAAGTGGCAGGAAGTACAGGCCAACGTTGAAAAAAATCAAAGTCAGGCGATCCGCGAGTTGGAACAGCGGACAAACTCCGCAATCCTGCAAAATTCTGAATCTATCTTGTCCAGAGTGTCCGAGGGGTATTACACCAAGGATCAGACGAACACGAAGGTTTCTGAACTTTCCACCGAGATTGAGCAGACCGCAAGCGGAATTGAAGTAAGGTTTTCAAATCTGCAAACCGATCTTGATAAGGTCGAGGACGGCGCGAACGCGCAGTTTACGGAAATCAAAAGCTTCATCCGGCTGGAAGATGGGAATGTGATTATCGGCCTTGCCGACAACACATTCAAGCAGATCCTGAGCGCAAAAAAGAACTCATTTTTTGAAGGTGCGGTTGAAGTGGCCTATATCAGCAATAAGAAAATGTATATCACGGACGGAGAATTTACCAATTCTCTTCAGTTGGGCAAGTTCGCGTTCATCCCTCGCGCAAACGGAAATACGTCCTTTAAAAAGGTGGTGGATTAATGGCGCTTTCAGGGGCTTTTACCGGCACAACCGGCAACCAGTACATTTTCCCGACGATCAAATGGAGCGCCGTGCAGAGCATCGACGGCAATTACAGCGACGTAACAGCAACGCTGTACTACAGCCGCAGCAACAGCGGCTATACGACGAGCGGCACGTGGTCGGGCGGCATCACAATTGATGGCCAGTGGACTGCCGGAAGTCGCCGCATCGATGTCGGTTATCAGTCCGGGTCACTTGCAATGAGTGTGACTGTGCGTGTGTATCATAACGCGGACGGGAGCCGCAACGTCACCATTTCTGCAGCAGGCTACATCAGTGGTACAAGTCTGACATCTACGGACATCTCGCAGGCCGTGACGCTGGACACCATCCCACGGGCAACCACGCCGGAGCTTTCTGCTTCTTCTGTTGACATGGGCGCGGCGGTGACAATCAGCCTGCCGCGCGCGTCCAGCAGCTTTACCCACAAGCTCTGGTATCGCCCTTCCGGCGGTGCATGGGTGGTCATCGCTGATAATGTGACAACATCCTATGTTTGGACGGTTCCGGATCTTGCTACGTCGATCCCCAATGCGACAGGTCTGAGACTTGAAGTCGATGTTGAAACGTTTAGCGGCTCCACGAAGATCGGCGAAAAGTCCGTATACATGACAGCGACCGTCCCAACAAGCGTTGTTCCATCGATTTCGAGCGTTGCCGTGTCCGAAGCGACTTCCGGCCTTGCCGCGAAATTCGGCGCATTTGTGCAAAGCAAGTCCGCGCTAAAGGTCGTTGTCACCGCTTCCGGCGCGAAGGGAAGCACAATCGCAAAGTATGAAACCGTCATTCAGTCCGTGATTTACAAGGACGCTTCCTTCACGTCTGGGGTCATCACAGATAGCGGTACAATCTCCATTGCAACAACCGTTACAGATAGCAGAGGGCGCACAGCAAAGCTCACGGAAAACGTTACTGTGTTGCCGTATTCGCCGCCAGCAATCAATTCTTTTAGCGCGTGGCGCATCACAAGTGGTGGCGCTGCATCCGATGATGGAAACCGTGTCGCAGTTAAAATGAATTATGCGGTTGCATCCGTTGGGGGGAAAAACGATCGGACATACAGGCTGAAATATAAGAAGTCCGGTGACGAGAGTTTCACGCAATTTGCATCTGGTACAGCAAGCACGGCATACGATGATACACAGACTTTTACAAGTGCGCCTGACATTTCTGTCGATTATGCGTATATCATCCGGCTTGAACTTACAGATTATTTTCAAACCGTAGCGTATGAAGTGCAGTTGCCCACAGCGTTTACAATCATGGACTTCAGGCATACCGGGCGCGGAATGGCAATCGGTAAAGTGTCAGAAAAAGACGCGCTGGAAGTCGCTATGGATGTAGAGTTTTCCGGCGGTGTCACCGTTAACAACAAAACACTGTTGGACTGGCTGCATCCGGTCGGCAGCATCTACCAATCCACGGACAGCACAGATCCAAGCGCACTTTTCGGCGGCACGTGGGAGCGGATCAAAGACCGCTTCCTCCTCGCTGCGGGCGACACCTTCGCAGCCGGAAAGACCGGCGGTGAAGCGAGCCACACGCTGACAGCTGACGAAATCCCTGAGATCAAAATGAGCTATCAGTATACCGGTCAGAGCACTGTCATTGGTACGGACGCGATCCGGCTGTACGATGTCAACGGGCAACCGAATCAATACACTGGGCCGCAGACCAGCAACTGCGGCGGCGGTGCGCACAACAATATGCCGCCCTATTTGACGGTATATATGTGGAAACGGACAGAATAAGTGTGAAGAAAGGAGGTGGTCCCGTGAGGACAGTTATTGTGCGCGATGCAATGCGCATTCCGCTCGGCAAGCAGGGAGAGAATAACGCCGTGCGCGTCGTGTGGCCGGAAATCGCAGAAAAGTACGCCAAACTTTACGGGGAGGGCCGCTTTGAGCTGGTGGTTGTGCAGAGGGGACAGGTTTACCCTGCCGTGGTCAATGTAGATTAATCCCGCATAACGAGGACAAGAACCCGAGCTGAAACATGCTAACCAAACATCCCAACGCCCTGACGGGCTTAATTTAGACGCGCAATGCGCAGAGCTGGACTATGAGGGCACGCTGGTGTGCTGGCGGTGCGTAAAGCGGGGAACTGCGGCAAGCAAAGGAAGGAGTAAATGCGATGGAGATATGGACGCAGGTGGCGGTGCCCGTCATTGTGGCGCTGCTGACCTCCACCGCCCTGTGGGGCGTGGTGAGCAAGGTGATCCTCAAACGGATGGAGCTGGCGGCCAAGCGCAGCAAGGCGGACGAGGCGGAGCGTAAGCTGCTGGTGGGGCTTGCCCATGACCGCATCATCCACCTCGGCATGGTGTACATCGATCGGGGCTACATCACGCAGGACGAGTACGAGAACTTGCAGGTGTACCTCTACGAGCCGTATGCGGAGATGGGTGGCAACGGCAGTGCAAAAAGGGTCATGGAGGAAGTGCGGAAACTGCCTATCCGATAGAGCATACAATGGATCAGGCCGTTACCGATACCAAATTGGACGAGCTGACCCGGGCAGTCCGGGAACACAACAATTTTGCCCTGCGCGTTTCAGCGCTGGAGGAACAAATCAAGGTCGCAAATCATCGTATCGATGATTTGGAGCATATCACCAACAAATAAATGCGGATTGTGCCCGAATTGGGCACGGAAAGGAGCAAAAAATGAAACTATCGAACAAACTGTACGACATCCTGAAGTGGGTGGTCATCATCGTCCTGCCCGCGCTGGCAACCCTGTACGCGGCGCTGGCGGGTGTATGGGCGTGGCCGTACCCTGATGAGGTGGTGACCACCATCACCGCCGTGGACACGTTCCTCGGCGCGGTGCTGTGCATTTCCACGGTCAACTACAACAAGGAGGTAAAAAACAATGGCTAAGGTATATCTTTCCCCGTCCAAGCAGTTTAATAACGCGTACGCTTACGGTGGCACCACCGAGGGTGAGCAGTGCGGCAAGATCGGCGCTGCGTGTAAGGCCGCGCTGGAGCGCTGCGGCATCGAAGTAATGATGGAGCATGCCGGTGTAGAGATCGAGGACAGATGCAGACACTCCAATAGCTGGGGCGCTGACCTTCATGTGCCGATCCATACCAACTCCTTCAACGGCTCCGTGAGCGGTACGCGCATGTTTTGCTACAATACCAGCGGCAACGGCTACAAGGCTTGCAAGGCCATTTTCGATGTGGTTGCGCCCGTCTCCCCCGGCACAAGCGAGAACATCAAGGCAAATCCCAGTCTGTATGAGGTCAAGGCGGCTGTGGCTCCAACGGCCTATATTGAGGTCGATTTTCACGATGTGCCAAGCGTAGCAAAGTGGATCGTGGAGCATACCACGGAGATCGGCGAAGCTATCGCCCACGGTATCTGCAACTATTTTGGCGTGGCCTACAAGGAGAAGGAGCAGCCTAAGCCCGCCCAGCCGACCACCGATAAGCTCTACCGCGTCCAGGTCGGCGCATTTGCCGTCCGCGAGAACGCCGAGAAGATGCTCCAGCGCTTGAAAAACGCTGGCTTCGAGGGCTACATCCGAGAGGGGTAAAATAATCCACTGGAGGGCGCAGAGGACACCGCTACGCCGGCCTCACGCCCGTGCATAAACATCCGCACCTCCACGGCACACCGTGGGAAATGATAGATCAGCACAAAAGGATCCGCAAAAAACTATCCACTATGGCACCATGCCGCGCCACAGAAACAATCCGTGCGGTAGGGCTACCGGAAGACGAGGAAACCTGTGTAATTGACGTGGACGTTTTTGGCCGCACCTGCGTACAGACGGCGGCAAAACTACATATCAGCGTAGATGGATTTTACAAATTGCGCCGCCGCGCATACCAAAAACTGGCGGATGCATTCAATTCCTAAAAATAGCCGCGCCCAAAAAGGGCCCGGCTATTTTTCGTTTTTGCACACAACGAGAAACTAATTAAAGAGGGAAAGAAGAAGCTTAATTATTGCAGAATCAAGGCAGAATCCGGGCAGTTTATCTGCCCGGATTTCTTTTATTATAGAGGCAAGGAGGCGGGAATATGTACGAGCGCTTAATCAAATGCGGGTTTACCGCGCAAATGGCGCAGGATATTTGCATTCTGTACGCAGACGATCCCCAGGGGCTTTTAGCGTATGTGGAAATTGCTGAAAGCCTATATAGGGATTGCAATCATGTATAAATATTTTAATCCAAATCCCTGCGGGAAAAACGTGTCCGATTGCACTGTCCGTGCGATCTGTAAGGCCACGGGAAAGGATTGGGGCGACGTGTACCTCCGGCTGTGCATGCAGGGCTACTTGGACGGTGACTTGCCCAATGCAGACGCCTGTTGGGGCGCGTATCTGCGGTCCTTAGGCTACCGGAGATACATCATACCGGACACTTGCCCGGACTGTTACACGGTCGGCAGGTTTGCCGATGATCACCCGCACGGGACTTATATTCTTGCCCTCTCTGGGCATGTAGTGTGCGTTCAGGACGGGATTATCTATGACAGCTGGAACAGCGAGAACGAAATCCCGCTTTATTTCTGGGACAAAGAAACGGAGGAATGAACATGGCATATCCCTATTTCAACCCCTATTATCCGCAGCCGATGCCAGACAACCTCATGCAGATGCGGCAGATGCAGCAGCCACAGATGCAGCCCATGCAGCAGCCTATGTCGCAGCCAGTGCAACAGAACCCCATCGCACAAGGCGGCGTACAGTGGGTAAGCGGCGAGCAGGAGGCAAGAGGTTATCTCATCGCGCCAAACTCTGCCGTAGCGTTGTGGGATTCCACCGCCCCCACCGTTTACCTCAAGCAGGCAGACGCAAGCGGAAAACCGGCGCTCAAGATTTACGACCTCGTGGAACGCGCAGAAACGGCCTCTAACGCGCCGCAAAAGCCGGGCGTGGAATTTGTCACCCGCGAGGAGTTCGACCGTCTGGCGGAGCTTGTGGGCGAAATAAAGGGGAAAAAGAAGCGCAAGGTTGAGGAGGACGATGACGATGACTAATCCGTTCATGGCCGCGCTGGGCGGCGGGCAGATGCCCGGACCGGTAGGCCAGTTCCAGCGCATGATGCAGCAGTTCAACCAGTTCAAAGCAAATTTCAAGGGTGACCCCAAAGCGGAGGTCGAAAAGCTCTTGCAGAGCGGTAAGCTGAACCAGCAGCAGCTCAACCAGCTTCAGCAGATGGCAAAGCAGTTTCAAAGTCTGATGCAATAAGCAAACAAATTAGCAAAGAGTTTGCTTATTTACAGGAATCTTATCGTGGCCACGATTTGATGAATAAAAATTTTTCAAAGGAGTGATACTATGTCTCTTTCTGACGGCGGCGTTCAGGCCACTATGCCTGTTGCGCCTACCGGCATGATGAACAGCGGCTTTGGCGGCTTCGGCGGCGATGGTGCGTGGTGGATCATCATTCTTTTCCTGTTTGTGTTCTGCGGCTGGGGCGGCAACGGCTGGGGAAACAACGCCGGCAATTCCGGCGGCGTCGTAGACGGCTACGTGCTGACCTCTGATTTTGCCAATGTCGAGCGCAAGATCGACAGCGTAAATCAGGGCCTTTGCGACGGATTTTACCAGCAAGCGCAGCTTGTCAACGGCACCAACATGGCGATGGCAAACGGCTTTGCACAGGCCGAGCTGTCCCGTAGCAACCAGCAGGCGGCGCTGATGCAGCAACTCAACGCCATGCAGATGCAGGCCGCAAATTGCTGCTGCGAAAACCGTGCAGCTATCGCGCAGGTGCGCTACGACATGGCGACGCAGGCGTGCGACACGCGCAACACCGTGCAGAACGCCACGCGCGACATCATTGACGCGAACAACCAGAACAGCCGCGCCATCCTCGACTTCCTGACGCAAAGCAAGCTGTCCGACCTCCAGACCGAGAATCAGAATCTGAAGCTGGCGGCATCTCAGGCCGCGCAGAACAACTATCTGATCTCGCAGCTTCGTCCGTGCCCTTCGCCTGCCTACATTACTTGTAACCCGTGGGCAGGCAGCGGTTACGGCGGCTGCGGATGCAATCAGGGCTGCGGCTGCTGACAACTGCATAGCATAGCTTTTTGCCGACAACGGCGAAATGGTCGGCCCCGTGCCGATACTACGATAACGCGGCGGGGCAATAGCCCTGCCGCTGTATTTTTAGAAAGGACTGAAATATATGGCTGAATATGTGAACCCCGGGATCGTCATTGTTCCTGCCGGACAGAATGTGCCGATGGTCTCCACGGCGGCTTGCGGCAAGCCCTGCATCGTCCACCGAGAGGGCAGTGGACTTGTCACCCTGCGCGGATTGACGCAGCAGTGTAAGGCGCGCTTTAAGGTGAGCTTTGGCGCAAACATCGCCGTCCCCACGGGCGGCACGGTAGGTGCGATCACCACGGCGCTTGCCGTCAACGGCGAGGCACTCAACGGAGCAACGGCGACCGTCACCCCTGCTGCGGTGGAAAACTATTTTAACGTCTATGTCAGCGCCATTGTGGAAGTGCCGCGTGGCTGCTGCGTGACTGTGGCAGCGAAGAACACCAGCGCGGAGGCGGTCAGCTTTGCCAATAGCAACCTGACCATCGACCGTGTGAGCTGAGAAAGGAGAACACAATGGGTATGAAATCTATGTATGAACTGCGGGATATGCTCTGCAAGGAGCTGGACGAACTGGCCCGAAAGGGCGAATTGGGTGCGGGTGACCTGGAAATTGCCCACAAACTGACAGCAACCATCAAGAACATAGATAAAATTGACATGATGGAATCAGACGGCTATTCTGGCGGCGGTGATTGGGAAGCGGATATGCGCGGCGCCTATGGACGGGGCAGTTCCTACGCGCGGCGCGGCTCGCACTATGTGCGCGGACATTACAGCCGTGCGGATGGCGCGGAGCATCTGCGCACCCAGCTAAACGACATGATGCGGGAAACTGATGACGAGCGCGTCAGGGATGCCCTGCGCCGCGCTGTCAGCCTTATGGAGAATTAAAGGGGGATTCCCCATGATCGATGAAACCGAGCTGAAACTATGGATCGCACGGCTGGAAACAGAAGAATCAAGCTGGCCCAATTATGAGAAACTGGCGGCTCTCTACATTATCCGTAACGAGCACGGCGGGGAGCAACCGCAGGCGAAAGCGCCCCCAATGCTGTATTCCGCAGAGCCTGCGCCGGACAAGACAATAAAACCCTCCGGCAGTGAATTTTTGGAAGCGGTCGGGAATGTGGCGCAGGATAGGGCGTGGGAAGTCATGGACGAGCTTATGGACACCCTAAAAATCGTCAATGAGAAAGCTTATAACAGCGTCCTAAAAAAACTAACCTAAATCGCTACTACTAACACATTACTAACAAAGTTAATCTTGGCAAAAATAAAAAGTCCGGGAACCCTTGAGATTCCTGGACTTTTTGGTGCGCGGTACAGGACTTGAACCTGTGACCCCATGCACGTCAAATATACCCGTTCTGAATATATAAGCACAAAAGTTAATAAAAACAACAGCATTTGTTGCGATTTTGCAACTTTTCGCCGAGTAATTTTGCACGGGCCTGCCTTGGCTCCCGTCGGTAACTAACAAACTACTAACAAATTTTCGCCTTTTTAACGGCCTGCACCAATTCCTCCGCTGACGTATGGACATATATATTTGCGGTAGTGGAGTAGTTGGCGTGGCCGAGGATCCTCTGTAGCGTCTCCGGAGCAATCCCCGCTTTTCTCGCCCAGCTCGCATAGGTGTGCCGGGTGGAGTGCGGCGTTTTGCGCTGGATTTTTAATTTTTCCAAAAGCGGGTAATAATCCCGACGGCGGAAGTTTGCTGGGATTTTTTCACCAGCATAGCCGGATATGAGCAGCGGGCCGGTGGCCTTATTTGCAAAATAGGCAAAGTATGGGAGCCCTTCGGGGCGGATGGGAATGATCCTGTTCCGCCCGGCTTCCGTCTTTTCGCCTCCGATCACATAATCTTTGTGATAGTCTTTAGTCGGGAGGGAAAACAACTCCCCTATGCGCATGCCTGTGTAAATCAGCATGAGGATAATTTTTGCGGTGTCGCTGCCGTCCGCTTCCAGTTTGCTTATTTCAGCATCGGTAAATGTTTCTTTTTCTTTTTTTGTGTTTTCGGGGAGCTGGACGAATTTTGCAAAATTTGTTGTGATGATCTCCTCGCGCATGGCCCATGTGGACATCTGCGTTAAGAGCTGCTTATACTTGGACACAGTGCTATGGGATTTATGCATATGGGCATCCAGCACGCCTTGGAAATCTGCCGTTTTTAATTCCCGGAACTTCCGGTCGTGCAGAGGCGCAAAAATTTTAAATGCGCCGTCATAGCCCTCTATACCGATTGGCCCTATTTTTTTGTAATGCTCCACTTTCCAAGCGTCGAACACTTGGGCAAAGGTCATGTTGTACCGCTCCGTTAAATCCTTGCCTGCAAGGCGTTCCAGCGCCGCTATAGCATCTTTTTTGGTAGGGTAATATCCTATAATGATTTTTTGCTTTGCGGCCACCCAGGGCCTGCGGCGGCGGCCGGCGAGCTTATACACCGTCCCGGTTCCGTTGGCCCTCCTCATTGCTTTTCCCATTTTTATCCTCCTGCCCTATATTTTTATCGGTTTGATGGTGCCTGTAATATCGCAGCGCATTAATCAGCGCAGCAATGATTACTCCGACGCCTACCGCAAGCAGTGCAAATAGCATCCAGCCGAGTGATGTAATCTTCCCGTTGCGGATAAGCCCTGTTTGCGGGACGCTTGAGTCAAACGCCAAATATCCAAATATTATGGATACGGAAATCGACAGCGAAAACGCCAGGATATACACCCAAATTTGCAATACGCGCTCCTTTTTTTCGTGCTTTGCCACTGATCCGGTCAGTTGCTCCATGCCGCCCTCCAAGTGCGCAATGCGTAAGGCGGTGCTATGCTTTGCATCTGCATCGGCCATTGCTCTGTGGGCCTCTGCCAGCTGCTCCTCCGTGGTTGGTCTCTTTACGATACCAAAATACTCATCTATAGACACACCGAGGGCGGCGCATATAAGCCCCATTTTGTATAGGCTTGGATCCTTTGACGACGCAGAAAAGTAATTGCTGATCGTGGACGATGACAGATCTGTTAAATCGGCTAAGTCTTGCGTGGTAAGATGCTGATACTCCTTTGCCTCTCTGCAAATATCCTGCAAAGTTTTTTCCATTTCTTCCCCTCCTGCCTTATTTCGGGCAAACCTCTCCGCTTGTTTTTATCGGCTAATCGGATATTATCCTGTTTTTGTATTGACTTGCCAAACAACAAACTGATACCGTGGTTATGCGGCCAAGAGCCAGTGACGGCGATAGGCGGCAAAAAATCCCCACCGTCCGGTGCGGGGGCGGTGGGGATAAATCACATAAGATCATCACAGAAAACACTTCCCCTAAAATTTTTCGCCTTGTTGCCCTAAACTATGCAACAAATGCCATATTTTGACTATAGGTAGATAAACCGAAAGGAGAAATAATGTGGATTGGAAGCAGAAAAGTATAAAAATGGAAATTGTAAGCTGTGAAACGGGAAATAAATGTGATATAATAAAGAATGCAGAGCATATTGCGTTACTTTCTGAGGCGATTTCTTTGGCGAGTAAAATGACCCGCAATCAGTTTGATAAAATTATGGAGGCGATAAAATGAAAATTTGGGCTATCAGTAAAGAAAACGGCTACGAGCGCGAAATCGGCCTTGAGCTGGACGGCGTTGACCGCGAAACAGCCATCAGTGAGCTTTACAAAATTGCCAGGAATCTTTTTTCCGGTGAACTTGATATGTTTTGGAAAGAGGGAGAGCAGGGCAAGGCGACCTTTTAAAGCTACGCTTTACGCTTGCACTCAATTACGGCTTGCAGCTGGTCGGATACTGCTGCGCGATTTGGGCATTCCCTCACGATTAAACGGCTGAGTTCGTCAACCTTTTCCGCCGCTTCTCCCGTGGCTTTTGCGCGATAAATGCCGACGGCGTTGGTAGCGGACTGAAAGTTTGCGGGAGACGGATACTTTGCATACAAGGAAACGGCGGCAACCATCGCATCAAAATCGGAATCGCAAGCGGCCTCTTTCTCGTGCGCCCATATTGCCCGAAGCTTTTCGATTTCTGCTTTTGCTGTCCGCTTAGAAATGTAGACAGACACTCCGGCGGATGCCAAAACAGAAAAGGCGGAAACGCCGATTTCACCCCACGAAATACTCATAATTAATTCTCCAAAGCCCCGCGGGCGGCTTTAATAAAAATCCGCAGGGTTTCCTTATCCATTTTTTTCAAAAGCTCGACAGCTTCTTTCAAATCTTCATCTTCCATTACGCCCTCGATCTCCGGATCGGGGGCTTTTTTTGCGCCCTCCGGCGGCAGGACGGGCAGTTCATCCCCGTCCAGCTCCGCGAGAGTGATGCCGAAGTGCTCGGCAATCTTCTGGCGTGTCCCGTAATGGGGGATTGAAGCGCCGGTTTTCCAATTAACAGGGCTTTGAATATTGACGCCAAGAATTTTTGCAAATCTGTACGCAGAATAATTGCGCTGCTCCATGCAATAATTAAAGTTTTCGGTAAATCCCATAAAATCAACGGTCGAATTTTGGTTAAATTGATGGTCGAATTATAGTTGATTTTTGGTTGAAGTTCGACTATAATTAGACCGTGGACAGGCAACAAAAACCTGCACCACCCCGATAAATAGGGCTGGCGTGATAGGAAAGTTTGTAGCAAAACCAAACTATCACAAATGCTCTAATTTGTCAAGAAAATAATCTAACTTTGGAGGTGATATTTTGGGATTTGGTGAAAACCTCGCACGGTTGCAGGAGGAACACGGCGAGACGAGTTACCGACTGGCAAAGGCTATCGGCGTACATCAGACGTCCATTACGAACTGGAAGAACGGCATCAAGCCGCACCCGAAGCACGCTAAACTGGTAGCGAAGCACTACGGCGTGAAGGTGGAGGAACTGATGGGGACAGACAAGGAGGAGGCAAGCAAATGATCGAAACCATGACGCTTCACCAGGCATCGAAGTATCTTAGAGATAAAGGCTTGAGCCTTTGTTCTGACACTCTGGCCGACGGCCTGGAGCAGGGCGTGTACCCCTTCGGCGTGTGCATCCGCACCGACCGCAGCCGTGTATTTCAGATTTTCAAAAAGAAGCTGGATGCGTGGATTGCGGAGCGGGAGGAGTAAACATGGACGGTTACACATTGACGCTGGTCATCATCGGCGCGGCTACGGTGAGTTATCTGTTTATGCGGCTGCTGGACAAACTGGACAGGCCGGGGAAGTAAAATTAATAGGGAGGAAAGACGATAATGAGCATGAGCTTGTACCACATCGATCAGGAGTTGGAGAACCTGATCGACCACGAAACCGGCGAGGTGCTTGATTTTGATGCGTTCGAGGCGCTGCAAATGGCGCGGGATGCCAAGATCGAGGGTGTACTCTGCTGGACAAAGAATCTGGCGGCGGAGGCAAAGGCCATCCGCGAGGAGGAGAAGGAACTTGCCGAGCGGCGCAAGGCGATGGAGCGCAAGCGGGAAAAGCTGCTTGCCTATGCAGAACGGGCGCTGGGCGGCGCGGCGTTCCAGACGGCGCGGTGTGCCGTGACGTATCGCAAAAGCACGGCGGTGGAGATCACCGACATGGACGCTGTGGTGCAGTGGTGCATCGACAACGGCTATGACGGTAAGGTGACGTATGCCGCGCCGACAGTCGGAAAGAGCGATATTGCCCCGCTGTTGAAAGCCGGCGTAGCGGTGGATGGTGCGGAGATCGCCGAGCGTCTGAACATGGGGGTGAAGTGATGGGCGCACGCATCTACGGTAAGCTGATGATGATTCAGCAGGAACTGAAAGCCCCGAAGGGGCAGTACAACAGCTTTGCGAAGTACAACTATCGGAGCTGCGAGGACATTTTGGAGGCGGTAAAGCCACTGTGCGTCAAGAACAACGCTACGCTACTTCTGAATGATGCGGTGCAGGAAGTATCCGGAAGATTTTACGTTGTGGCAACTGCAACGCTGGTAGACACAGAGAGCGGTGACAGCGTTTCTGCAAACGCCTACGCCAGAGAGCCGCAGGACAAGAAGGGCATGGATGACAGCCAGATCACCGGCATGGCATCCAGCTATGCCAGAAAGTACGCGCTGAACGGTCTGTTTTGCATCGATGATACCAAAGACGCAGACACGGACGAAGCCAAGCGACAGGAGGACGCGCCGAATAAGCGCGAAAAGAAGCCGGATAACAAGGCGGAAGCCCAGGTGCTGTGCGAGTATTGCGGACTGCCCATTAAGTCGGTGAAGCGCGGAGGCCGCGTGTATTCCACCAGCGAGATCGCGGAGAATGCCGTGAAGAAGTACGGGATGCGGCTGTGCTGGGGCTGCATGAGAACAAAAAACAACCATGCAGCAGATAACGGTTGATGCGGCGCGGTGGTCGCAGGACAGCGAGGGAGCGTGGCTCTGTCTGCGTGTGAAGTCTCCAGAGGCGGCAATGGAGTTGTGTGACACCATAAAGCCGGGGAAGGAGTACACCGCCACCATCAAAGGCAAGGGGCGGAGCCTCGATGCCAACGCCTATTGCTGGGTTCTGCTGGACAAACTGGCGGCGCACTACGGCGTGTCGCGGGAGAAGGTATACAGGCAGGAGATACAGGGCATCGGCGGTGTCAGCGAGGTGCTGTGCTTGCGGGAAAAGGCGGCGGAGGCGTTCTGCCGGAGCTGGGAGCGGAACGGTATCGGATGGATGGCCGATACCGGCCCCAGCAAGATCAAGGGCTGCGTAAACGTGACCGTCTGGTATGGCAGCTCCGCATACGACACGGAGCAGATGGCGCGGCTGATAGACGCCATTGTGCAGGACTGCCGGGATGTCGGCATCGAGACCATGACGCCGCGACAGCTGGATGCCTTGGTGAGCCGGTGGGGAGAGGTGAGTGTATGAACGGCAAAAGGTGCTTTTTGTGCGGCCGGAATGACCCCGGCGACCCGCTGGAGCGGCACCACATTTTCGGCGGCGCGAATCGGAAGAAAAGCGAGAAGTACGGCCTTGTGGTGTACCTGTGCGGCAGCCGCTGCCACCGGAATGGGCTCGGCGCGGTACATAAGAACGGAGACCAGATGCGGCGTCTGCGTCGGTACGGGCAGCTCAAGGCAATGGAGGAGCAGGGCTGGACGGAGGCGGACTTTCGCCGTGAGTTCGGGAAAAGCTATTTATGAGAGGAGATAAGAGATGCTGAACAAGATTTTCATTATGGGACGCCTGACCTTGGATCCTGAGCTGCGCCGCACCCAGAGTGGTATCGCCGTCACCAGTTTCACCCTAGCTGTGGATCGGGACTTCAAGTCCCAGAGCGGCGAGAAGGAAACGGATTTCATCGACGTGGTGGCATGGCGCACCACCGCCGAGTTTGTGGCCAAGTATTTCTCCAAGGGACGCATGGCCGTTGTGGAGGGGCGCTTGCAGCTGCGGGACTGGACGGACAAGGACGGCAACAAGCGCCGGAACGCCGAGGTGCTGGCGGACAACATCTACTTTGGCGACGCCAAGAAGGACGCGGACAGCGGCGCCAAGAGATACGCGGACGGACAGTTCGTAGAGGTGGACGAGGATTTCGACGCGGACGACGATCTGCCGTTCTGATCGGAGGTAGATCGGCATGGATTACTGGCACAAGCGGTACACCTGCCCATATTTTACCAGCAGCGAAAAACGGCGGGTCTGTTGCGAGGGCGGTAGCCGCGTCAGCTTTGAGACTGGCGGCGCGGCATCCCGCTTCATGAATCAATTCTGTGCCGGGGCATGGGAGCATTGTACCATTGCGCGGCACCTGACGGACGAGTACGAGCGAAAGGAAGAAAAGAATGGGGAATAGGCGTATCGCCGAAGGAGTGAGAGGCGGTGCATAGTGGCTCTTGAGTACATTCCCTTTTATTTCAGTTATCGCAAGAAACTAGAGAAACTCTCAGATCAAGAGGTAGGTCGGCTTGTACGGGCTTTGCTGGAATATGGCGAGACCGGAGAGACGGAGGAACTTACGGGACGGGAGTCGATCGCATTCGATTTCATTGCGGACGATATAAATAGGGCGAAAGCGGCGTATGACGAGAGATGCGCGAAGAACCAGCGCAACGCAGAAAAGCGATATGCACGTCATGATGGTATGCGAACGGATGCGACCGCATGCGATGGTATGCGAACGGATGCGACCGCATGCGAAACGTGCCAAACCAAAGACAAAACCAAAGACAAAACCAAAGACAAAACCAAAGACAAAACCAAAGATAAAACCAAAGATAATACACTCCCACCTAACGGTGTGAGTGATACGTGCGCGAAGCGCTTCACACCACCATCCGCTGATGATGTATCCGCTTATGTTCAGGCGCAGGGCTATCACGTCAACGCAGATCGCTTTGTCGCCTTTTACGAGCAAAAGGGCTGGATGGTAGGCAAGAACCGCATGAAGGACTGGAAAGCCGCCGTGCGGAATTGGGAGACGAGGTGGAAGGAGGAACACGGTGAACAGACAACAAAGCAAGAATACCATGTCGGAACATGGCTGTGACATCTGCGGCGGGCTGGGCTACACCGTCCGCCGCACTGAAAGCGGCGAACTGGTGAGCAGAACCTGCAAATGCGAGATCGTCCGACAAAACAGGCTGCGCATGGAGCGTTCCGGGCTGGCCGGGCTGCTGGACAGCTGCACATTCGATGCATTCCAAACGCGGGAATATTGGCAACAGGCCGCAAAGCAGGCGGCGGAGAAGTATTTGACAGACTGGAAAGGCAATTGGTTTTTCATCGGCGGCTCTCCCGGCACTGGGAAAACCCACCTGTGTACGGCGATTTGCGCCAAACTGATGGACGGCGGAATCCCTGTGCGGTACGTGCAATGGAGGGGAGATATTCCAGCAATCAAGGCAAAGGCGAACGATGCGGAAGCATACGCCGAAGCTATGCACCCGCTGAAAACCGTCCGTGCACTGTATATCGACGATTTTTTGAAGGGCAGCGTAACGGATGCCGACAAAAACATTGCCTTTGACCTGCTGAATGCCCGGTACATTGCCCCAGATGCAATCACGATCATCTCCACGGAGCTGACCATTGACCGCATTTTGAGCTGGGACGAGGCGATTGGTAGCAGAATCAACCAGCGGGCGCGGAATTATATGCTGAACATCGGGAAAAAGCAGAATTGGAGGCTGAGATGAACGACGGCGTATGGAAGATCGCGTCCGGCAGGCTGTGCGTGGATTGCTTGCAGGAGATGGCGGCGGACTACATCATCGAGCCAGCGTTTTACGGTTGGGCGCAGGGCGTGTGCCAGCGCTGCGGGAAAGAGCAGAAACTGACGACGATCAAGCGCTACACCATGAGCAAACGCGGACTGGAGGAAAGAGGGTTGCTGGATGAACATCGATGATCTGATGCGGCTGGCGCCTGCGGCGCAGAAGCAGGTCATGGAGGTCATGGAGAAGATGCAGAAGCCGGGAAAGTACAAGGCACAGAAGACGAGGCGCGGCAAGCTGACCTTTGACAGCAAGAAGGAGGCGGAGCGATACGACGCGCTGATGCTACTGCAAAAGGCCGGGGAGATACGGGGGCTAAAATTGCAGGTGCGGTACTGCTTGCAAGAGGCGTACACGACGTTTGAGGGCGACCGCGTGAAAAGTATCGACTACGTTGCGGACTTCGTGTACGAGCGCAGAACGGCTTCTGACAGCTACGGCCAGCGGTACTGGCTCCCGGTGGTGGAGGACGTGAAAGGGATGCGGACACGCGAGTATGCCATGAAAGCGAAGCTGTTTCGCAGCCGGTACGGATTCGCCATCCGGGAGGTGTGAGGATGACCGTGTACATGATCGTGACGCGGGACAAGTACCGCCTGCCCCGTTGGTGGGGTACGACCACGGCGGAGTTGGCGCGGCTGTCCGGGCGGAAGTATCAGAATGTTCGTTTTGCGATTCGGAAGGCGTTCCGCAACGGCGGCAGATACGGCTGCTATGAGGTGGTGAGATTGGAGGAGGGCGAGTGATGGTGCCGATAAATACGCCTCTGACGCGGGATGCGGCAAAAAAGCTCATGGCGCTGGACGCGCAGGACAAGGAGATATTGACTTACGAAAAACTGGACGAGTGGTACACCGCATGGGGCGGGAGGTGCTATGTCAGCTTTTCCGGTGGCAAGGACAGCACAGTGCTGGCGTACTTGGCGGCGCGGTATTTGGCGAGTTTCAGGACGCCGCCGTGGGAGCTGAACCTGGTGTTTGTGAATACGGGGCTGGAATATCCGGAGATACAGAAGTTCGTGAACGAGTACGCCGCGTGGCTGCGGGGGGAGTTTCCCCGCGTGACTGTCAACCTTGTACGCCTGCGTCCGAAGATGAACATCCGGCAGGTTGTGACGAAGTACGGGTACAGCATTGTGAGCAAAGAGGTGGCCGACTGTATTACTGCCGCAAGGCGCAACCCAAACTCCCTACGAATGAAGCGGCTGCGCGGGGAGGCTGTGAGGAATGATGGACAACCGTCTGCCTACAACTGCGAAAAGTGGGAATTTCTGCTGTACGCACCGTTCCATATATCCGCGAAGTGCTGCGCCATTATGAAAAAGTCACCGCTGAAAACCTACGCACACAAAACCGGGCAGCAGGCTACAACAGCGACGATGGCTGAGGAAAGCAGACTTCGCATGACATATTGGATGAAAAGCGGCTGCAACGCCTTTGAGGGCAAGCGACCGATGGGAAAGCCCATGAGCTTTTGGACGGAGCAGGATGTACTGCGGTTTATCGTGGCTCGTGGGCTACCCTACGCAAGCGTCTACGGTGACATTGTGGCCAGCGACGGCGAGAACGACTACGGCGCAACGCTGATCGACTGCAAACTGCACTGTACGGGCTGTCAGAGAACCGGATGTATGTTCTGCGCGTTCGGTGCGCACCTCGAAAAGAACGAGAATCGTTTTGAACGCATGAAACTGACGCACCCGAAGCACTATGCGTTCTGCATCGGCGGCGGGGCATTTGACACGGACGGGCTGTGGAAGCCCACGAAAGACGGCCTTGGCTATGCGCGGGTGCTGGACTACATAGGGGTGAGGTATTGACATGGGCAAGCAGCATTTGAGCCGGGACGACCGGATTTTTATGGACGGCAAGCGCAGAGGCACGCAGGAGTGCATGGACATGGTGGCGATGGCACTGATCGACAAGTGCGGCTGGCACGTCCAGGAGGAGACGCTTGACAGCCGCGACACCCACAGTATTGCGTACCTGTACAAATGTCTTGAGAAGATCACACAGGAGATCAACGAAGGCCGCATCAAGCGGAAGCACATCAAGGACGTGCTGAAGGACGAGTGCGGCGTTGTGTGAAGTGTACCCCATGTCAAGGACAATTTTGAATTTTAGGGGTTAAAAATGGCCC
>ERZ779894.637-NODE-637-length-39762-cov-11.766162_pt1 | contig 39762 bp, 31 predicted proteins | sample MGYA00511587_ERZ779894 | MGnify/ENA primary metagenome ERZ779894 (study PRJEB29588, sample SAMEA2160490) | human gut metagenome | biome: human gut; feature: human-associated habitat; material: faeces | place: Denmark | collected 2008/2010 ... | reverse complement strand
CGAAAAGTGCAGTTCTGAAATGCTGGAGCCGGTCCATCTTTCAGCCGCGGCTGAGAACGCCGTCTGGAGTGCAGGCACGGCTGTCCTGATAGGCTGATAATTGGCAGGGCTGCGGCGGCTGTGCGTTTTATCACTTGACATAGGAGCTTAAAAAAGGTATAATTATCTGGCGGTCAAAATTTAATGGAGTACCTATGAAATGAGTGACAAAAAAGACAGGCAGGATATAGTTGCAGAGCAGCAGCGGCAGCAGCGCGAGCTTATAGAGCTTAAGAAAAAGGCACTGGAGTTTGAAAAGGACCCCGGCGGTTTTACACCGACGGGCGAGGGCGATGCCGTAAAGAAAAAGCTGACGCTTTCAGACCTGTGGTACTACGGTAAATTTCCGCTTGTAATGATACTGATAGTCGCCGTTATAATGGCGGTGGGTATTGCGCAATGCTCTACAAGGACCGAGTACGATATGACCATAGTGCTTTATTTCAAGCACTATGTCAGCAGTGCGATGATAGAAAACGTCGCGACCGTGGCTGAGCAGTACGCCGAGGATACAAACGGTGACGGCAAGGTCAACGTTCTCGTTATGGACTGTGCCATTCCGGACGAGGAACGGCTGCTTGATACCGGACGGGCAAAGTCGTCGAGGCTTATGGGGCAGTTTGCCTCTGCCTCATCCATTGTTTATATTGTTGACGAAGAGGCTTTGTCAGAGCTTGACGAGGTCGCCGGCGGCGTTTTTGTGGACGATTCGTTAGGGCTTCCCCAGTACGACGGCAAGGCGTACAGCCTGAACGATACGGTCTTTGATAAGGCGTTCGACGCGGTGAGCGAGGAATATTCAAAAGAGTTCAAATATTTTCTCATTCGCCGTAAGGTCGAGGGAACGGCTATTGAGGGCAAAAAGAACGTTTCCGCTTACTCAAAACAGGCTGATAAATTTATAAAGGCAGTAATGCTCGACCCGTATCTTTTGAACGACATGCCGCAGCTTACCGACGCTTTCGGTGAGCCTGCAGAGAATAAATAGGAAAAAAATCTCCGCTTAGCGGAGATATATTTCCGCCCGTAGCGAAGCTGGATATCGCGTCAGATTCCGATTCTGAAGGCCGGGGGTTCGAGTCCCTTCGGGCGGACCAAAAATCCCGTTCACATTAGTGAGCGGGATTTTTACTTATTACTTATTACTTATTACTTATTACCTCTTCACTCTTACTTCAAAAAATGTGACTGGATTTTTGGAAGGTAATAAGTAATAGGTAAAAGGTAAGAAATATGGTGTCGGCTTCGCCGACAAATATCTTAGTATCTGCATATTATTCTGATTTATGCTTTTTTATTATATTTGTTTTACGGCTGTGCCTTGCGCTTTAGTGTGTTCAGCAGCTGCGGATAAAGCTGAGCACTCATACCGCCATCAACTATGATTTCGGCTCCTGTTATGTTTTTCGATTCGTCCGAGCCTAAAAACCAGGCAGCATTTGCTATATCCTCAAAATCCGAAATATCGCCGATAGGTGTAAGCGTGCCGTTTACGATCTGCTTTGAACCCATCTCTACCCAGCGGGCGGTTTTAATGGTACCGGGCAATATAACATTTGAGCGTATACCGTAAGGACCTAAATCAATCGCAAATCCCTTTGACATAGCGTTTATACCGCCCTTGGAGGCGCTGTATGCGCTGCGGTTCGGGATCGCGCGGTAGGAGGTATTTGAGCCGATAAAGACCACCGCACCCTTATGATGTTCCCTCATACGCAATGCCGCCTGACGGACTATCATAAAATTCCAGACAAGGTTTGTTTCAAAAACGCGCTGGAATTCCTCAACAGGTACGGTGAAAAAGTCCATTCCCTTTGCGGGGTCTGTGCCGAAACCCATATCTGCAGAGTTAAGTACAACCGTTTCGACAAAACGGTCAAGGCTGTCAATATCGTTAAAAATATCTATAACCCGCTGTTCGTCACGGATATCAAGCGCATAGCCCTTGCCGAAAACACCGTACTTTTCAGCGACCGCTTTTGCCGCCTCCTTAGCGCGTTCGCCGTTTCTTGAGGTGATAAAAACATCATAGCCCTCTTTTGCATACCGCTCCGCGCAGGCAAGTCCGCTTCCGACGGTGCCGCCTGTCACAAATACTGCTTTATTCATGATGCAACTACTCCTTATCAAACACTCTTACAAAATCCACAATAAATGCGTCGTCAACAAATTTTCCTTCAACCTTTTTAGGATTATTGCTGCGATAACCTTGAACTTCAGTTGTAAGCAAAATAAATTGCGGTACATGAGAAACATTAGCATTGCATCTTGAGACCTCTTCACCGTCACAATAAAAAACATAGCCGTCCGGTTGCCAATTCATGCCAAAATAATGCCATCCGTCTGGGGTTTCTTTCAAATCATAATTTACTCTTCCATCTTCTCTGAATTGCTTACCGTATCCACCCATAATATTTCCTGTTGTTGCCGTACCGCTTTTGAATGATTCCATAATATCAGACTCAATTCCGCACCATTCAGGTTCAAAACGGGCACCTATTGTAGGAGATTGCGTCCAAAATGCGCTCCACATTGTACTCGGGTCTTTTTGAAATTTACATCTACACTCATAATATCCGTACCTGTGAACAAATTTAGGCTTTTCAAGAAGACCCAAGGGCCAAATTTCATTTTGACCCCACGGGTTCTGAGTATCACTCTTGGGAATATCAAAAGAGTTCGATCCTGTCTGTAACTGAGGTGAAACATAGTAACCGTTTTTCTCAACTCTATGAAGCTCTATATGACTATTCCCGTCTAATACGACACCCTCATCGGTATAAGCAGCAAACCGTTCGCCCCAAAAATTCAGACGAAAATCCCACTTACTCCGATCAAGCTCTGTTCCGTCAAATTCATCTGCCCATACAAGCTTCCAGCTCCCCTCTGGCAAATAACTGGGTTCATGATTTAATACTTCGAATTTATTCATTTTAATTTCTCCTTAAAAATAAAATTCAGTTTTCGCAGGGCGTATATCGGTAAGTGCGCCTGTATAATGCCTAAGAGTATGCGGCTGATACGGGTGCTTTAAGCACTCTTCCTCATTGATTTCAATTCCAAGTCCCGGTTTTGAGGGAATGGTGATATAGCCGTCCTTATACTCCAATTTTTCATTTGTAACGTCTTTTCTCCACTCAACGTCGCTGTACATGATTTCAAGTATGCTGAAATTTGGACAGCAGGCGGCAAGCTGTAATGTCGCAGCATTCGCAACAGGACCCGACGGATTATGGGGAGCAAAGGGTATGTAATAAGCCTCGGCAACTGCGGAAATCTTTTTAAGCTCCATAATTCCGCCCGCATGTGAAATATCGGGCTGAATAAAGTCCGCCGCACGCATTTCAAAGAGGTCTTTATAAGATTTCAGGGTATAAAGTCTCTCTCCTGCAGAAATCGCAACAGGCGATTTATCCCTTACCGCCTTTAAAGCCTCTAAATTATCGGGCGGTGTGGGTTCCTCAAAGAACATAGGCTTAAACTGCTCTAATTCTTTGGCAATTTTAATGCCTGTGGGCACATTAAATCTGCCGTGACCCTCTATCAGCAGGTCAACCTCGTTCCCGACTGCCTCTCTTACCGCCGCCACACATTCCAGTGCGGTATTAAGGTCTTTATTGGATATTTCAAGATACGACTTGCCGAAGGGGTCCCACTTCATTGCCGTAACCCCCCGCTGTACGGCGATTTTAGCCTTTTCGCCGAATTCCTGCGGCGTTTTTGCCCCTGCAAACCAGCCGTTGACATAGATGCGCACCTTATCGTTTACTCTGCCGCCCAAAAGCTGATAAACAGGCACGCCCAAAAATTTACCCAAAATATCCCATAGCGCCGTTTCCGCAGCCGAAAGCGCGCTCATTAAAACCGCGCCGCCGCGCCAGTAGGCGTCCCTGTAAATGTCGTGAAAATGCTTCTCGATATCCAGCGGATTTTTGCCGATGAGGTATTCCTTAATATGCTCTACCGCGCCGATAAGCGCCTTTTCCTTATACTCGAGGGTTGCCTCTCCTATGCCGTCTATGCCTTCATCGGTATAAACCTTGACAAAAACCCAGTTTGTTCTGAAGCAATCCACCGTAAAGGTTTTTACATTCGTAACTTTCATATCATTATCTCCTTGTAAATTTTCGGTATAACCTTATTTTTACAATAAAAACTGTCCGCCGTAAGTTCATCAAACATACCTATATGTATAGGAACTGTCCATTCGGCGTTTATACGCTTAGCGAATCTTGCGGCGTCGGTCATATTCATATTGTTGCCGACGCCGTTCACAGGCAGGAAAAGCGCGTATATATCGCTCGGAATATCGCCGAAAATTTCCTCGTTATAAAGGGTATCGCCCGTGACATAGTATTTTCTTTCACCGTCGTCAATTATCACGCCTATAGGTGTAATATCGCTGTGCTCAGCTTTGACAGCGGTAAATTTTATACCGTTTTGCGTCCATTCGGTATGGCGGTTAAACAAGACATAATTATTATTTCCGCCGATTCTACGCACCTCGTCCCACACGGATTTCGGCGCTAAAACGGTAACATTGCTATTTTCGTCAATAAAATGCGCAACCGTTTCGGGATCGTAATGGTCGAGGTGATTATGTGTAAAAATCATAACATCTGGCTTTATCTTAAAAAAACTCTCATCAACCGGAACACGGCGGTAATTTTTTGGATTAATCTTTTCCACGCTGTCGGAAAGATAAGGGTCTATCATTATTTTAAAGCCACGCTTTTCAAACAGTAACCCAGCCTGACCTAAATATGTAACTTTCATATCTTTCCTCTTTTATTAATAGAAATCTCCGAAGGTAATCATCATCGGACTATCCGTAGCAGGCAGATTTTTGAAATACAAATATCCGTCGTCATCGGCGCTCAGAATACTCTCCGGTATTGAATATATGTCACCTGTCAGCAAGTCGGCAATCCGCACCTCTCCCGGCACAGCTTCTTTTTTAATTCTGAGTGACACCGTGGTTTCAACAGTCTCTGTCAAAATATCCTTCGCTATCCAATAGACCAAAGCCGACGAGCCGTTCGGTTTTCTTACGCCGAAATGATATGTTTTATCAAAATCATAATCATCTGCAAGAATCGGTTTAGACCTATTTATAAGACTTTCAGCGGGAATATCGGCAATCTCATAATCCTCGCAAAAAACGCTGCACAGATTCTGCAAAGCGTAATAAGACAATTTTGGCGTGTACTCTCCGGTTGAACGGCCGTTTTCATCGAAATCCGCTCCGATAACTCCGAAATAGCCGTAATCAAGATAGGAACTGACGTCTCCGACCGTTCCGTTCAAAGCCTCAATCATATCCATACAGGAAAAGTAGGACGCTATTTCCACCTTATTATTTATATCACACAACAGATGTCTTAACAAAAACTTTGCCTGCTTAAGCGGCGTCCACGCTCCTCCTGCAAGCGCTCCGGCACCGTCAGGACGGGACTGAGTGCCGCTTTCACCCTGAATTATAGGTATGTTTTTTCCGTTGCTTTCAAGAAAGCTTTTATATACATCGAAATTGTGCTTAAACCCATATTCTCCGATTGCATATGCGTGATAGGATACAGCGTCAATATAATCAAAACAGCCGGTTTGAGCCGCTTTTTCAAGATAATCTTTGTCTGCCATACATGTGGCAAATCCGATTACCTTACATTTATTATCCGCCTCTTTACAGGCTTTAGCCGTATCAATTATAAAGTTACCGAGTTCCTTGGCGTCAGGTCCGTGTTTCCAGCACCATTTGCCGTCTGGCTCGTTCCATACCTCATAATATCTGACACGTCCTTTAAAATGCGTTACCGTAGCTTTAACATAGTTTGACCAAGCTTTTCTTTCTTCCTCGGTCTTTATAGGCGGACAACCGACAGCGCCGAAAACCTTTTTAGCACTATCTGTATATAAAGAATTACCGTAACACAGGCAAAGCCAGGGTTCAACACCTATTTCAAGCATTTTATCAACAATACCGTCAAGCCATTTAAAGTCGTAAACGCCTTTCTCTTTTTCAGTTCTTTGCCAGCCTGATTGCAGTCTTGCCCACTTAACTCCCGACTTTGCAACAAAATCATAGGATTTTTTAGGATCGAATACATCCCTGTCAAGCTTTTCAAAGCCAAGACCTATTATAGATTTCTTAATGTCCTTAGAGGCTTTAGGAGCTATTTTACTGATTTTTGTTAATCGATACATATAAGTTTTCCTCCGAAATTTAATAGTACTTGATAAAACTGTTTATATACATTATAATAATTATAACAGCAGAAGAATTATACCGCAATCTTATCTGTTTTTTTAGATTTCTTATTTTTCGGAGAATTAATATGGATAAAATTGAATATGAAATAACTCAGTACGGACTTTTTGATTCTACTGTAAAATTCCCCGATGCCGTAACAACTCAAGACCGACTGCTCGATTGCTTTGAAATTGAACTCTATACATCCGACTGCGCAGGCACCGCATATATAAACCAAACGGCTTATGAGCTTAAAAAAGGTTTGATTATTTGCGGAAAACCGGGTCAATACCGCCACAGCCGCCTTCATTTCAAGTGCTGTTATTTACATCTAAGGGTTGAAAATTCCGAATTGAATAACTTATTAATGCAGATAGACGATACTATGTCATTTGCTGATTATGATGAGCTTGCTACGCTTTTTTACAAAATGACGGTACATAGCGATGACGGAATAGCCGACTCCTTATTTTTACACAGCTGCGCCGACCAAATACTATACACCCTTATTAAGCTATCAAAAAACAGAGTTCCTAATATGACTGTCGCTTCAACTCATATAAAAACTCTGTCCGATGTGAAAAAATATATAAATAATAATTACTCGGAAAAACTGTCGCTTAATATTCTCGCCGAAAAAGCGGTTTTGAGCCCGATTTACTTTCATAAGCTTTTTACTGAATATTACGGTATAACCCCCTCCGATTATATTATGAAGATTCGTATTTCAGCAGCAAAGCAGTTGCTTATCACAAAAGATTATTCGATTGCGAGGATAGCCGCCGATTGCGGCTTTTCCTCACAGTCGTATTTTAATTATAAATTCAAGTCGGAAATGGGTGTTTCACCTTTAAAATACAGAAAGGATATGCTGAGCCGCATAGAAATATAATAGACACGTCTGATTTTAGCTGGATTTTATTAATTCTTGCCGCGCCGGGCGCCGGAACAAAGTCTGTGGAAGCATAGCCTGTGCAATGGTCTGCTTTTACAAAATAATATTCCGTAAAATAAGCAGCAAAATATTTAAGATTTCTTTTGTTCGCTGTAATATAATGTTTTTATGATATATATTGTGTCTTCACTTGAAGAAGTACATTTGTAAAAAGTCAGTACACTGCACCGGCTTCGGCAGCCGCAAGACCGAGCAAGCATTTTTGCTGTCGTATATTCATAAAAAAGCTCTTGTTCAGAGAACAAGAGCTTTTTTATATATTTGCCGGCAAAACCGCAAACGTGTCTGTCACAGCTGTTGAACGACCGAGCCTTTGAATATCTTGTTGCGGAAGTATTTCGGCGTCATGCCGGTGCGCTTTTTGAATACCTTTGAGAAATACTGTGGACTTTCAAACTGCAGTGAGCCTGCTATCGCGTCGATGTTCATGTGCGTTTCAAGCAGCAGACGCTTTGCCTCGCCGATCTTTAAATTCAGGTAATAATCCATCACGGTATATCCCATATTCACCTTAAATATCCGTGCTATATAGCTTTTGCTGTAGCCAAGATCACTGCACAGCTGGTCGTAATTCAGGCCTCCGTATATATTGCTTTTGAGGATCTCTATTATTTTACACACAGTCGGATCCTCAGACGGTGTGCTTTCCATAAAAACTCCCTGATCGCTCTTTCTTGTTTCTGTATCAAGCTGCTCTATAAACTGACAGAACAGTATTTCTATGTAGTTTATGCATATCTGCTCAAGGTAAGGCGACGCGTCCGACATGGTGTCACATTCGTGCGAATTGATGTCCCACACCTTTGGCATAAGCGACAGTATGTTTGCGAGCAGCTTTTGCTGTTCTGGAGTGACCTTGAAATAGTGCCTGCCCGAAAGATACTCCTTGAGCGCCGGCGAGTCTGAGTAAAAGGTGAGTATAACGACCACCGCCGAGCTTTTTCCGTCGCAGACGGTCCTGTGAAAATAGTGCTGACCGTAAATGACTGAGTCGCCGGGCTTCATTGTGACGGTAGGCGTCTCGCTTGTGTCTAAAAATAATCCTCTTTCGAGAAAGATCAGCTCGTACGCCTCATGACTTTCACCCGGATTGTGCGTATAGTTGCTGGGAAGTTCAAAATATCTCATTTTACATATGCGGTCTATTTTCACGGGATGTCCGGTTTTGTCCACGGCATTTCACACTTCCTTTGTATACTAAATTACACTTTTATGAGAAAATAATACATTGAATTAGCTTATTTCATATTGTAACATTGTAATTAGAAGATTTCAACAAAATTTTTTGTTTGAAAAGGAGTGTAATGTTAAAATGAACAACAACTGGCTCAAAAAGTTGGTTGGAGCGGCACTTGCACTTGCTTTTGTTGTAAGTTCTGCCTTCATTCCGGGGCTGTCTTTCAATGCGGGAGCGGCTGTGGGCGATGTGCAGTCTACAGGCTTTGAAAGCAGTACAGGTACCATCACCGGCAGTTCGACAGCCGCCAGTATTACCGACGAGCAGGCAGCCTCCGGCAGCCATTCACTTAAGGTGGCACCTTCAGGCAATCTTAGCTGGTATAAGGCTTTTGCCGTTTGTGATGACGGCTCAACCAAGATCCAGGTCAAGGCAAACACGCGCTATAGAGTCTCTTTGAAATATAAGATCGGTGCGTGCGTGAACAGGTCCTTCTCCGGCGACATCCCCATATACATCCAGATGGCGAGTGCTAAGAGCAACGTCTGGGATGCCGGAGAGGATCTTTCTTCGGAAAAAACATATATGTACAGCAAGGAGCTCAAATCGGTCGAGTGGACAAGACACGATTATATCATCACCACCGGCGGTGATGTAAGCCCAAACCTTGTTGTTTCGGTCTACTGCAAGAGCGGTGACGTCGTTTACATAGATGATCTTGTTCTTACCGAGCTGGGTCCTGAGGATGACACCGGAAGCCGTACGTTTGATTTTTCGAACAGCTTTCCTAACTTCGCAGCTGTTTCGGACAATGCGGCGAATGGATATACATACGGTGCTTCACAAACCGGTTGGGATCTCGACAACGGATATCTCCATTTCCCGACCACCAATAAAACCAACCCCAGTCTTACGTCGGCAGTATGGGTGCAGCATTTCGGCATTTATGATACTGAATTCTGGACGCCGGGTCCGGATAAGATCTTTAACATAAAGGTAAAGATCCGTTACAATGCAAAGAGCACCTCAGATACCGGATATTTCTCGATCGCTACCAAGCCGTCTGTTCCTAACATGAAGTCGGGTGCACTGAAATCACTTGTGACACTCAACATAGACGGCACCGAGACAGATTGGAAGGTATATGACCTGACGGTTAATACAGGAAGCTTGGCAGAGGGCAAGGCATTATTTATGACATTCGGTACATCAAGCGGAAGCGGCAGCTTTGATGTTGAGTATCTGACCGCTACGGTCTTCGACTCAACTCTTTATGATTTCAACGCAGATTATTCGGGCTGGAAACGCCTTGTAGACGGCGTTGATAACGGCGGTGCGTATGCATCATCGGGAGTTGCGTGGGAGGTCGACCCCGATGCACACATCCTCCATTTCCCGACCAGCAATAATAATAAGCCTGATCATTTTACCGAGAGTTCAGTTCAGAAATTTTCACTTTACAACGGCAGCTACTGTAAGCTGACCGGCAATACCGAGTACAGGATCACCGTCCGCTATAAACAGGTCTGCACCTCACCCAGCAAGGTAGGGTATTTCGGACTGGGATATGAGACCTCCGGAGATCCGGAAAAGTGGTCAAAGGTATATAACCTAAAGACCATAGTACGCCCGGTAGAGGATACGAGCTGGAAGACATATACCGTATATGTACGCACTCCGGCAAGCATGAACAACAGACATCTTGTCATGACCTTCGGCACCAATAATTCAAACGGTCAAACAGACTTCTATGTTGACTATGTCAAGGTTGAGAAGGGCTGGCATGCCAACAACAACGGTATTGCCGTTGATTATTCCGGCGTTGCTGCAGGCAGCGAGCTGCCCGAGCCGGAGCATGCCGACGGCATGACCTTCCTCGGCTGGTATTCCGATGTTGATTTCATCAACGAGTTCGGACCGGTCCTGGAAAATGAATACAGAAGGGCTTATGCCAAATATTCAAAGCTTTATATAGGATTCAATGAAGGCGGCTTTTCCGATTCGAGAGATTACAAAGCCGATATTACCAAAGATCCGCTGGATCCAAAGAATAAAGTTGCGGTACTGCCTCTTAATGACGAGCGCGGCAACATTGAAATAGCACGTTACGACGCTTCTGATGCAGCCTTTTATGCCTTAAAGGATAACACGGAATATACGGTCAGCTACCGTTATCTGGTAGAGGATAACGGCACCGAAAACACCGTGAACTTCCAGCTTTGCACAGGCTCGTATGCCAATTATGTTGCAAATGACAAGACAGCCATTTCGAGCACCTCGTATAATTCGAATAAAGCAGGAGAATGGGTAACCGTAACACGCACCTTTACCACCGGCTATTTAGGAGAGAAGAATCATCTTTACATCACCGCTCTTGCAAACGGGGCGACAAATGATGCAAAACGTAATGTTTACATAGATGACGTTGTCATATCCGAAAATGCGGCATATGCCAATGTTACCGTAAACGAAAACGGATACATCACCACCGTCACCTCGGCGGTCGGAAAGGCATTGGCAGCCGGCAAAAACACCGCTGAAAAGACCTTTATCGGCTGGTACGGCGATCCTGACTGTACGACTCCCTTCGGAAATGTCATGGAGAACGAGACAAGGATCGCATACGCAAAGTATGATATTATAAATCAGCGTTTTGAGAATGTCGGTTCAGTAAACGCCGCAGGAGCTGAGATCACGGCGGATCCCGATAACGTTAATAACACCGTTCTTAAGTTCACTAGTACCGGCGCAGCCGAGATCCCGTCGTACGACGCAGCGGGTGCCGGCAGAATAGGTCTTGCAGCTAAAAAGCTTTATGTTGTAAGATTCAGATACAAGAGACTTGCCGGAAGTGCGGCAGGCGCATTTACGTCAGGCAGCGGCGACGCTTCTTCCTACACCGTGCTCAGCACCGGCAATGCCTTTGATGCATGCGCGGACGGCGACGACTGGAATATAGGCGCACTTGCCTTCAAAGCAGGCAAGGAAGCTGCCAACTTCGTGTTCGGCGTTTCGGGCGACGGCGCTAACGTGCTTGTTGACGACATAAAGTTCTACGAGGCAGGCACCTCGTCAGGCATAACCGTAAAAGGCGACAGCACGTTGGGCGGCACTTCGTCAAGCAATGCTTACCTTACCGTCGGTGCCAAGGACGGCAAACTGTATGTCCTTGTAACGGTTGATCCGGTAGACGGTGAGCAGCTTGCCGCAAGCGGTATTTCGGTAACCTATGACGCATACAGCTCGGCATTCTCCGAGGAGGTCACGAAAAACATATTTGAGACCAACGACGAGTGGGATCCGGGACATGAGTTTGATACAACAATACCTGCATCGGCAAAGAATATCCGCGTTAACGTAACCTTTACGACGACCGCAGCCGATAACATGGCGATAATCGCTTCGTCCTATCGCGAAAAGACAAGCGAGTACACCACAGGTGTCCGCTTCAGAGCGAGAATTTACACCCAGACCGCTGCTTCCCTCGCAGCACACGGTGCTGTGACCAAGGTCGGTTTCCTTGTAACGCCGACCAAGCTTATGGAGGCGGCAGGGCAGACCACTCTGACCATGGAAAACTATGAGCAGTGCAAGGCTGTCAATGCAGAAGCCACCGGAGTTATCTATGACTCGACCGACCTTTACACCGATTATCAGGTGCTCCTTAAGGGCAATATCCTTGATAAGATGAAGGATGCCGAGTTTACGGTTGTCGCGTACCAGCAGTATACTGACGGAACATATCTCTACACCGACGCTTTTGCAAATACCTACAACAAGATTTATAAGACTGTAAATGTTGCTCCAAACGGTGTTATCGAATACTACAAGGAAGAGTTCGAGAGCATCAGAGACAACTTCAGAATAGTCCAGCAGGGCAACTTCTCGTACCTTTACATCACCGACCTTCACATCGACTATGTGAAGTCTGCTGAAGATGCCCCGTCGGAGCCGGCAGTTTTAAGAACGATATATGCTATGGTTGAACTTGCCAACACGACCGATATCGATTGCATAATCTTAGGCGGCGATATCATCCACGGAACCTCCAAAAAGGAAGTATCCATAGAAAAGTTAAGACAGTATGTAAGGCTATTCAAGGAAGCTAATGTTCCTGTATTTGTGACTAAGGGCAACCACGATGCCAACGAATACAGCTCCGGCTACGGATATCCGTCCTATAACCCGAACTGTGTCAAGATCCAGGGCATCATATCCCTTGAAGAGTGGTATCAGGAAATTGTAGCTCCGCTTGCGGGCGACAGAATAGTCCATGACAGCAAGAATGCACATTCCACCTATTACTACATCGACTTCCCCGAGAAGAAGACAAGACTTATAATCACCGACTGCTATGACGCACCGTTTACACAGAACGGCAAGTTCCTGTTCGAGGCTGCCGAGTCGTGGAGAATGTATTCGGATGCACAGATGCACTGGCTGATCGAGGAAGCATACGATCCTTCGCTTGAGGGCTGGACCTTCATTCAGGCAGGTCACGCCGGAACCGGAGACGGAGTCAGCTCCTGCAACAACATCGAGGAGGTCAAGTCACTTATATCCGCATTCAACAACCATACGACATATGAGAATAAACGGCTTGGTCTGACCAAGGATTTCAGCGCAGGCACGGCAATCAATCCTCTTTATGTGTTCGGTCATACACACACCGACGCATACAAGAAGTATGCAACCCAGAAGTTCTTAGCCGTCAACACCGCTCACGCCAAGGTTCTCGGCACAGGTGATGATCTGTCAAAGTACGCCGACTGGTGGGCAAGACCCGAAAGATTGACCGGTACATTGACCGAAGCTCTGTTTGACGCTCAGGTTTACGGCTACGACGGAATGTTCACACGTCTGCGTTTCGGTGCCGGTATCGATCAGGAGATCGATATAAAGGATTATCTTAAATAATAAGGGGAGGAAATAAATATGAAGAAGTATACAGAACCTGTCATTAACATAACCTCCCTCGCACCGGCAGAAAATGTCTGCAGGGGTGACGAAGTCGAGATCTCGGTTGGAGATATCGGCTGGGATACATTCGATGACGAGTAGATCTTCCATATAACGCGGCAGAGCCCACAAGGGAAACCTTGTGGGCTCTGTGGCATATAAAAACGTTTTAATCCTTATTATGTGACCTTATTTTCTTTATTGAGCGTGACGGATAGAACAAGATATCAAGGAAGGTCGATAGCGAGCATAGCCTTGCGGCAGCTATCGGGAATATAAGCCCTGCCGTCATGCCTGCAATTACATGCACGGTATAATTCGCAACTCCGAGTTTTAAAAGCAAAATCCTTACCGCGGCTGTGAAAAAGGTGTGCAAAAGATAAATAGGGAAGGAATCGCGGCAAATAAGCTGCAGAAAATTTGGTATCGGCTTTATATCGCCAAGCAGTGATATAAAGCATACCGATGTAAAAATGCCGAGCAGTGTCAAGGCGTCGTCAACAAATAATTTTTCGTAAATGCCGTAATATATAACGCAGCAGACATGCCGCTATGTGGCGCTTATTTTTGACCGAAAATGCCGCATATCCGATAAACAGCGCAGCATAAACTGCGATATTGACGGCTGAGTATAGGTTAAAGCCACCGTCAAAATCGAAAAAGAATTTGAAAAATGCATAATAAGCCGATATGATAGCTGATATAAGATCAAATTCCTTAAAGCTGAATGTGCCGGAAATGTTCTGATAATCAGACGCTTCTACATGCATAAGCGCCATAACGGCGGAGTTAATACAGTAGTAAAGTAAAAGTGACAAGGCACCGCAGACTAAGTACTTGAGTGCATTTTTAAGCGACACTTTGCATGTGCTCTCACCGGAGACGAGCCTTATTAACAGGCTGCACATCAGCAGTGCTATCGCGACCGTGATATATGCCTGATAAATGCCCAAGGACAGCGTCAGCAGTGCCACAGCCGGTATCGTCGCCAAGAGTCCTTTGTGCGTTAAAAGGTAAACGGCGATGCAGGAGAAAAGAAATGCCAGCGAATATGCATCGGCAACATAGCAGTAAGTAAAGGTCGATATAACGGTTGGAAAGGTCACCGTCACGGCACCGATCAGAGCGGCTGTGAGCCGTACTTTGACATCAAAGGTTTTGCATATGAAAACGACCGCAATGCTGATATATAGAATACTTAGTATGCCGTTGAGCTACGGCAGCTCGTAGCTGCTGCTGATCCCTGATGCATACGGCAAAAACCATCTTCCCAGTGACTCCATATGCTGCGGATCACTGCGGAAAACAAGAGAGTCCCAGTTCGGCAGCCAGTTCGTCATGCGGTAAAAGTGAGCGATAAACCCGAAAATGACCGAAAAACAAAAAGCAAATTTGTATGTCGGCAGTATTTTTGACTTTATTCTGTTATAAACATCGACCGGCACGGTATCACCCTCCTTTTCAGATTATTCCGACAATTCTATCAAAAATATAAAATAATTTCAATATTTGTATGGCGTTTTACCAACCGAAAAGATGAGCCCTCATCATAGCTCCCACCGTTTTTTCGGTCAGACCTCCGTAATCCTTTCCGAGAGCCTTTAAGGCGGCGGCTACATCGCTTCTTTCGGTGCAGCCGCTTTCGGTGCAGCCGCTCTTTATCACCGGCATTTTATATTTTTTAGCCGCGCCTGCCGTGTCAAATTCACGGGTAAGCACAAGCGGTCTTATTACGTCTATACCTTTTTCCTCAAGATGATTTACCGGTGAAAAGCAGCTCAGTGTGCCGTTTTTCAAAAGGCTCATAAAGAACGTCACGGCGGCGTCGTCCATGTGGTGACCTAAAGCCACCTTGTTGCAGCCGGAGCGTATAGCGGCGTTATACAGTGCGCCTTTCCTTATGCGTGAACAAAGGCTGCACGGATTTTTTTCGTTTCTTTCTTTAAATACGATGTCCCACAGCAGTGTTTTTTCAACAATAAACGGGACCGAAAGTTTCTTGCAGTATTCGGCGACTCCGGAAAAATCGGTGCTTTTACCGCCAAAATCGGGATCTACCGAAATACCGATGACCTCGAACAAAGCCGGGTAAAATTCACGCAGCTGGGACAGCGCCGTCAGAAGTACAAGGCTGTCCTTGCCGCCCGAAACGCCGACCGCTATTTTGTCGCCTCCCGATATCATATTGTATTTATCGACCGCCTTGCGGACGGTGCCGAGCATTCTTTGCATTTTTCGATACTCCTATAAAACAGTTGTGTAAAGTAATGAAGTGTGGTACAATAAACTTAATATGTCAGTGGAGGTTTTGATCCTTGAAGGAATTGTTTTCGGCTTTGCTGCATTTTGATATAAACAAGCTGTTTAAAGCCCCTACCGCCAACGGATTTATGCAGTTCTTTCGTTATGTATTTGCCGGCGGCGCCGCCACATTGGTGGACTGGGCGGCTTTATGGCTGCTCCACAGCTGTCTTGGAGTGCCGCTCTATATATCGGTTGCGGCAGCCTTCATTTTGGGGCTTGTGACTAATTACCTGCTGTCGGTTTTGTTTGTATTTACCGGAACACCTACAGACAAAAAACGCAGTCAGGAGTTTTTGGTGCACCTTGTAACGGGTCTGATAGGACTTGCCCTTACCGAGGGTATCGTTTATCTGATGGATCTTATACCGGGTCTTCATTATATGATAGCCAAGATAGTCGCGACTGCGGTCGTGTTTTTCTGGAACTACGGTTCAAAAAAGATTATACTATACAGAAGAAAGGCGTGACGGCAGAAAAATGAAAAATGTAATTGTAATAGGCGCCGGACCTGCCGGTCTCACCGCAGCATATGAGCTTCAAAAGAAGGGTGACTACAATGTCACTGTGCTTGAAGCTACCGACCGCACCGGAGGTATATCACAGACGGTGGACTGCAAGGTAGGGCGAATGGATATTGGCGGTCACCGCTTTTTTTCAAAGGACAGCCGTGTAACAAACTGGTGGAGCGAAATGCTGCCGACCGAGGGCGCGCCTGCCATTGACGACAGGATATTGGGCAGACAAAAGCCGTGGAGCGAGGGCGGACCTGACCCTGAAACGACCGACGACGTCATGCTTATAAGGGACAGGATATCGCGGATATACTACAAAAATTGTTTTTTTGATTATCCCGTTACGCTCAAGTGGGACACTATCAAAAACATGGGATTTGTGACTACTATAAGAGCCGGATTTTCATACATCCGCGCCGCAATATTCAAAAGGAAAGAAAATTCCCTCGAGGATTTTTATATTAACAGGTTCGGCAAGGTGCTGTATTCCATGTTTTTCGAAGGGTACACCGAGAAGCTCTGGGGACGGCATCCGAGCGAGATATCGGCAGAGTGGGGCGCTCAGCGCGTCAAGGGGCTTTCGGTCACGGCGGTGCTCAAGGATATGTTTGCAAAGCTGACCGGCAAGGCTCCCAAAAAGACAGAGACATCGCTGATCGAAAGCTTTTTATATCCCAAATACGGTCCGGGTCAGCTGTGGGAAAAGGTTGCGCATGAGGCTGAAAGGCTCGGCGCGGTAATAAAATACAACTGTCCGGTGACAAAGCTGCATACCGAAAACGGAAGGATAGTTTCGGCGGTTTTCAGCGATAACGGGAAAAGCACCGAAATTGCCGGTGATATATTTATATCGACGATGCCTATAAAGGACCTTGTGTCGGCGATAGATTCCGACAAGCCTGAGGATATAGCGTATGCGGCGGACAAACTGCCGTACCGCGATTTTATGACGGTAGGTCTTCTGCTGAAAAGGCTCAAACTGAAAAATCTTACCGGGCGCAAAACGCTCGGCAATATAGTGCCGGATTGCTGGATATACGTTCAGGACACATCGGTGAAGTTAGGACGTATACAGATATTCAACAACTGGTCTCCCTACATGGTGGAAAAGCCGGAGGATACTGTCTGGATCGGTCTCGAATACTTTTGCCGCGAGGGAGATGAGCTGTGGAGCATGTCAGATGCAGACGCCGCCGAATTTGCGATAAATGAGCTTATATCGATGGGCGTTATCGACCGTGAGGATGTGCTGTTCAGCCACCGTGAGCTTATTAAAAAGGCGTATCCTGCATATTTTGACACCTACGACAAAATGCCGGAGATAACAAAATACCTTGACAAAACGGACAACCTTTATTGCATAGGCAGAAACGGACAGCACCGCTACAACAACATGGATCATTCCATGGCAACGGCATTTGAAGCGGTCGATGCGATAGTGTCGGGAAGCAGTGACCGGTCAAAGATCTGGAACGTCAACACCGAGCAGGAATACCATGAGGAAAAGGAAAAATAGACACTTTAGTATTATACATGAAACCGATGTAAAATACAATTTCGAATTAATGTTTACAATACGGATGCAGGTAGGAATTCAACCTCGCATCCGTATTATATTATAAGAAACGATTTTTAGTTTCTTTATGTAAAAAGCCGAAAATCTAATTGTACATTTGTAGGGAACGAGCCCCGAGTGTCGTCCCTCAATGTTCCCAAAAGCTGATTGGTACGTCGTAGGGCAGGGACCCCACTCCTGCCGCTTCTTACACCCATGTTATATGACGATAAATTTTAGTTTATCTGCATAAAGGCAGATGATTTTTCGCCTCCCTTTAGGCAAAGCCGGATGGATATGAAAAAACATAGCAAAATTCACCGTCAAATAAACAGCGATGTTCGGCAGGGTAACTCTGCCGAACATCGCTCTCTTTTCTTTCCGGCTGATCATTGTCGCCTGGTGCAAAGCCGTTTGCCGCCTATATATTATTTTTCGTCCATTGTCGTTTTTTCAATTATATATCTCGGTCTGTGCTTGGTCTCAAGATATATTTTTCCGATGTACTTTCCGATCACGCCGATGGCGACAAGCTGCAATCCGCCCAACATCCATATTGACGCGATTATACTTGTCCAGCCGGCGTTTGTGTTGTCGAGGAAATGCTGAACGATGGAGTAGATTATAATGCCTATACCTATGACCGACAGCAAAAGTCCCAGCTTGATTATTATTTCAATGGGCTTTATGCTGAGCGAGGTTATGCCCTCAAAGGCAAATGATATCATTTTTTTGAGCGAATATTTGCTTTCTCCGGCAGCACGCTCGCCGCGCTCATAGTATACCGTGGCGGTCGGCAGACCGATCATCGGGACAATTCCCCTTAAAAACAGGTTGACCTCGCCGAAATTTGACAGTGCGTCCAGAGCGCGACGGCTCATCAGCCTGTAATCGGCATGGTTGTTTACCGTGCGCGTACCCATCAGTCTGTAAAAAAGGGCAGCACTCGTCCTCTTGAAAAAAGAGTCCTTTTTCCGCGACGACCTGACGCCGTAGACAATATCGGCGCCATCTTTATAGGCGTCTACCATCTTTTCTATGGCTTCTATATCGTCCTGAAGGTCAGCATCCATTGATATGACCGCGTCAAAGTTGTCCTTTACGGTCAGAAGTCCGGCAAGCAGGGCGTTCTGATGTCCGCAGTTGCGGCTGAGCTTTATGCCGTCGAAAAGACTGTCGGCAGACAGTCCCGATATCAGCTTCCATGTGCTGTCGCGCGATCCGTCGTCAACAAATACAACGCGGCTGTCAGCCGATATTTTTCCTTTTTGGATAAGCTTCGCAAGATATCCTTTGATTTTTTCGGCGGTAATGCAAAGTACCGCTTCCTCGTTATAGCAGGGAACTACTATACAAAGTTTCATTTGTCTTTCTCCAGTTATTACTCAGCGTCGCCGATATTTATGGGAACGCCGTTTACTTCAACATTCTGATCCGCCCTTATAAGTATGTACGGCACGCCGTTTATTGTTTTGGCAGACACAAGGTCGGCAAATTCCGGATCGACCTTGATGCTGACCTCAGGCGTGGTGAGCTGGTAGTGCTTTGTGTCGATTATATTCTGCGGCGACAGCCTGGTGCTCTCCCCAAAGGCTTCGGAATATGAACGGCTGAATTGCTCTATATGCTCGTCGGTCACATTGCATGACCGCAGAACACCGCCTATGTCCTCCTTTGAAACCGTGAGCGGTTCGGTATTTCCCGATTCCTTATGCTCCGCAACCATTATGCCGACGGCATCGTTTACCGATCTTATTACCTCAAGGCTGCAGTCGTCGCCTATTGATTCGCTCAGCACCGAACTGAAGGAGTCCTTCTGCTGCTTGGCAGGAAGGGGGAGTGCCGAACCGAATAACGCATCAACAGTTTCCGAATGATCGGCGGCTGTGTCCTTAGTGTAAAAAAGCGCATTGTAGATATTGCTCTGCCTGTCGTCAAACGACGGGAACATAAATCCGATTTCGGGTGCCGCTACAACGGAATTTGCCGCAATGCTGTGGAAAGCGCTGTCAAACGCGGCGAAGCTCAGCATCGGCTTTGTCAGCTTTATGGGACACACCGCAGTGATTATATAACGGAAAACCTCGGATGAGTCCTCAGATTTTTCTCCGTCCTCGGAATACGAAAAAACGTCATACGCATCAAGTGCGGTGAGTATCAGATAGGTGCCGTCAATATGAATGGTGGGTATCATGCTTTCAAAAAGGGAATGCAGCAGCGCGTCGTTTTTAAGAGAGCAGTCCCTCAGCTCCATAAGTCGCTTGTGGCGCTCTCCGTGCATGACCTCTTCATTTGAAAACTCGGTCTCCAAAAGATTTCTGCCTATGCCGCCGGAGAGGCTCCTTTTAAGCAGCGACAGCAGCGCTTCGGCTTCGTCCTGCATCATTGAAGCCACAGGCTGCCTGAATTCACTTACTATCTCGTTCTTTTCGTTTACCAGACAGCCGCACACTGCGGTAATGTTTGATTTCTGAGGGTTGAACCGGCGGCGTATCTCGGCAATTTCTTTTTCATTCATAATATATCTGCTCCAAACTTTTTTCTCAAACATTTTAACATATTTATAATGATATTGTCAATCAGGACCGAGGACACAAAAAACGGCAGCAGCGAAAAGCTGCTGCCGCCCTTAAAACGGGAACCGCAAACCGAAAACGCAGTAAAAGTCAATAAAAGGGCGAAAGGGCAAACACTTTTCGGGGAGTGAGATGCCCGCTGCCTAAAGTCAAAAGATATGCGACAGTAAATGCGAAAACTGTCGATCCAAACTTATGTATCAATAGGTTTGCGGCGAGTACCCAAATAATGCCGCCGCAGTCCGTATATTTATTTACCATACTGCCATTTTAACGGTCACAGCCCATATAAGGTGGGGAAAGCTGCGGCAAAAGCCGCAACATCTGTTCCCTTGCAACCGATTATATCACAGCGAAAGCAGCTTGTCAATATTTACCAAGCAAAAAATCAAAAGGAAATGCAGGCATTTGACCGCCGCCATTTCCTTTTTTACCTTAAAATCGTTTAATAATTATTTTTGACATTAAAGTCCAGACCGTATCTTCGTGCCTGCGGCCTTAGAAACGAACCGCTGACCGGCACCGCTAATTCCGGAGTTATTTGCCTTTTGGAATGAAGCCGGCATCCCGTTTTACTTTGCGATAACAAGATCTACCTTCGAGCCTTCGGCTATTTCGAGCGAGTCAACATATCCGGGATACTGTTCCATTACCGTGCCGGATGTCTGCCCTTCTGTGGACTCCTCATATGTTATCCTTCCGATATTAAGACCTTCCGCAAGAATTTTGTCCTTTGCAGACTGCTCATTAAGACCTACAAGGCTTACATATTTCTTCATGCTTCTTTTTTTACCGAGACTTATATTTACCGACACATCTGAGCCTATTGCGGCATCACTGCCGGCGGCAGGCGAGGTGCCGCTGCATTTGCCTTCGGCATAATCGCTGCTTGCCGCGTATACGATCACCGGATTAAATCCGGCATCGGTTATTTTCTGAGCCGCCTGATTTGACTCAAGTCCGGCGACATCAGGGACACTCTTTTTTTCTTTTCCGAGACTGACATGAACCGAAACGGTGCTGCCGCGTTTGATTTTTGTGCCCGGCTTTACGTCCTGCGATGTTATCCTGCCGGCGTCGTCGGCATCGCTTTTGTCGTATGTAACGCTTAAAACAATGTCGGCGTACTGCTCTGCCGACGATACATAACCGTACGATTTGCCCACGAGATCCGGACAATCGACAGTGTCGTTACTGCCGCAGCCGGCGGCAAAAAGGCACAGAAGCAGTGCAGCCGACAAAGCGGAAAATATTTTGTTTTTCATAAAGCACCTCAGCTTACTTCTCTTTATAATAAAGCATGCAATGGCAGTATCCTTCGAAATCGGGATCGGCAATCTGATTTCTGAATTCAAGGCACATGCACTTGTAGTCCTCGGTTCTGCCCAGCTTGCATGGGCAGTATCCGCCGGTCCTTTTAAGGCCCTCTTTTATCTTTTCAACCATTTTTTCGTCGCTGTTATATCTTACCTTCAAGATCAATACCTGCCCTATCATAGTCGTTCCCATATGTTTTACCCGATAACAAATAGATTATAACCCCTGTCACATCCGTTTTCAAGACAAAAAGAAAAAATGTCCGCGCAGTTTTCGGTCATATTTTGCCGCTTTTTGAAATATTGTAACAAATTTGTTGTTTGAATGTCGGAAAAAAGTCTGTATAATTGTACTTGAATTGAAGTTGGAGCGTGAAGATCTGATGCAGGATAAACGCTATAAAAGGCGTAATGTCGAGAAGAAAATGACCGTGGGAACGGTTGTTAGAAGAATACTGCTTTGCGTAGGCACGGCGCTTCTTGCGGTTATTGTGACCGTTGTGTCGGCATGCCTTGTCGTTTGCTACGGGCCGGGGACGACCATAAGGGACACACTTGTACTGTCGGCAAAGCAGGCGAGTGCTACTAAGTGGATACCGGGGCTTTTTCTGTCGAAAAGTGCCGTTGACAGCATACTTGCGAGCGGCGACGAGGTCGATGCGGAGTATGTGTCGCAGGATGAGGTCGCAGGCGATTTTTCCGACCGCTGGGCGGAAAATCCGGACGGGCTTATATATGAGCCGGTAAACGGTCCGACCTTCAAAGGATATGTCCTGCTCATAAAATCACCGTCAAGGGTGAAGGTGGGGCTTGCAAGCGATGACTTTACAAGGGGCGCCCGTATATTTGAGGTCGCCGATAAATATAACGCCGCGGCTGCAATAAACGGCGGTGAATTTGAGGATATCGGCGGTATGGGCGACGGCGCGACGCCGATAGGCCTTACATATTCGTTCGGGAAATGCGTCTGGAACGACGGAAAGACCAGGACGTTCGTCGGATTTGACGCCAATGACAAAATGGTGGTCGCCGATTCCATGACCAAGGAAAAGGCTGACAGCCTCGGCATACGCGACTGCGTATGCTTTCAGTACGGAAATGTGCTTATAAGCAGCAGCGCCGACGGCAACGTCAAGATCAACCGCAGAAACGGAAATCTGGCTGTTTCGCAGCGTACCGCCATAGGGCAGTGTGCAGACGGCACGGTCATATTTATCGTGACCGACGGACGCTCGGCAAGCAGTCTCGGAGCGACATACAACGATATTATAGACATACTTTTGTCGTACGGCGCCGTAAACGCAGTCATGCTCGACGGCGGCTCGTCGTCAAGCATGTACTATCGCGATTGGTTTACAAAATATAACGTTGATACGTCCGAGCTTGACACGCATCAGAAAAAGGGTCTTGTCAGCAAATACCGCGCGTTTGCCGAGCCGAGAAATATACCGACCTATTTTATAGTGACCAAGGAGGCGGAATAATGAAAAGAATAAGCCTCTTTTACAAAATCTATTTCATCGTAATAGGCGTATTTGCCCTGTTGCTTACGGCAGGGCTTATAGTGCTCGGCAACTTTTTATCCGCATACGAAAAATCTCTTCCGGAAAGTGCTGCAGAAACGGTGATAAGCGAAATAAAGGACGGTTCTTTCGATCTTGACAGCGTCGTCAGGTCAAAATTTGATACCGTGGACGATATAAAAGAGCTTGTAGCCTCCGCCGGAGATAATTTAAGAGCGGTAAAGCCTGCGACATCGACCGACGGAAACGAATATATCATAAAGTCGGGAGACACGCGCCTTTTCAAGGTTATGCTTGAGCAAAATCAGGACAAAGGCAGCTTTGGCCTTAAGGGGTACAAGGTAGCTTCGGTATCATTGCTGAGCTCTGGCAGGAAAATAACGGTCAGGGCACCGAAGCAGTACACGGTAAGCGTGAACGGCACGGTGCTTGGCGAGGAAGATATTTCAAACGCCGAGGTGGCGGATGAGGCGGCACAGTTTTTGCCTGCCGGAATAGTCACCATAGAATATGTTGATTACACGGTTCAGGCGCCCATGTCTCTGCGCGCGGTCACCGCTTCGGACGGGGAAAAAAGCGAGGACATAGCGTTTGATGCTCAGAAGAACCTCTACATGGTGCATCCCTTCAACGACGAAAAGCTGCAGGCAAAATACGGTGATTACTGCCTTGAAGCGGTCAAGAAATACGCATTGTATCTGCAGGAGAAGGGTGGCTTCAATTCGGTCGCACCGTATCTTGAAACAGATTCGCCGTTTTACAAAAAGGCGAGAAATGTTGACGCCGGGTGGGTCAGAAAACATTCGGGCTATGATTTTGAAAATGAGTCGGTCACACAGTTTTACGCATACGACAATAACACATTTTCGTGCCGTGTGAAGCTGACTCTTGTGATGCATGCGACCGGTAAAGAGGATTACCGCGACGAGATAGATATGACGATTTATTTGAGGAAAAGCGGCGGCAAATATAAAATATACAATTCCATGACCTGATTTAAAAAACAAATCCGCTGCTTTTAAAAAAGGCAGCGGCGCACAAAATTAAAAACGACAAGGATCAAAAAGTGTTCCTTGTCGTTTCTTTATTATAATTTTTATTTTACAGACAGCCTGTATGCGGTGACGTGGTGGTAAACGTCACCCTTTTTGAGCACCGGCGACGGGAAGTGGGAGAATGATGTGGAGTTCGGAAAGCCTTGGGTCTCAAGGCAGACCGCGCCGTGCCTGCAGTATGTTTTGCCGTTCTTGCCGACCATAGGGTCGATGCAGTTGCCGGTATATATCTGAACGCCGGGCTGATCGGTATAGCAGGTCATCAAAATGCCGGTCTTTTCGCAATAAAGCGTGGCAAACTGTCTGTAGCCGCTGCCATCGAGCACAAAGTTGTGGTCGATGCCTCCGGTTGATTTAGCCGGTGCAAAGTCTGACTTTATGCTGTCGCCAAGGTTACGGGGAGTTCTAAAATCAAACGCTGTGCCGCGCGCGGCAAGTATATTTCCGTTTGCAAGACAGTGATCGTCGGTATCACAGAATGCCGAGGCGCCGATCTGCAGGTAATGGTCATATACAGGTGTGGGATCATCGGCACTGTGCAGGTTGAAATAGGCATGATTGGTGAGATTTATAACGGTGTCCTCATCGGTTGTGGCAAGATAGTCAAGACTCAGCGTTCCGTCCTCGCACAGCGTGTAGGTGACGCTGACCTTTAGGTTTCCGGGGTAGCCCTCCTCGCCGTCGGGACTCAGTCTGCTAAAGGTGACGGCGCTGTCGCCGGTTATTTCAGCCCTCCACATACGGTGGCTGAAGCCGACCTTGCCGCCGTGCAGGTGGTTCGGACCGTTGTTTACGAACAGTTCGTAGTTTTTGCCGTTCAGCGTGAATTTTCCGGCTTCTATGCGGTTGCCGAATCTGCCTATCACGGCGCCCATGTAGCCGATAGATCCCGTGTAGGGTGTGACATCGTCAAAGCCAAGCAGCACGTCGGTGTCGTGTCCGTTTTTGTCCGGACAAATGAAGTTCACAAGAGTAGCGCCGAAATCCATGATATTGGCGCTGTATTTTCCGCTTTTCATGCAGTAGAGCGTTACCGCTGTTTTGTCATTCAATGCTCCGAAATTTTTTGTTGTTACCATTTTGTTCACCTCAGTTTAGTTTCAGCGCGTTGCCGAAAAGCCGCGCAGCATTTAAGGCGGCGACTTTAAGTACCGTTTCGACCGGAATACACTTTATTTCCGCTATTCTTTCGGCTGCCTTTATTATGAATGCCGAATTGCAGAGCGAGCCGCGATAGGGAACAGGGGCTAAATACGGCGCGTCGGTCTCAAGCAGGATATTTTCCATAGGCACAGCCGCTGCGACCTCAACCGTTTTGCGCGCATTTTTAAAGGTTATTACTCCGCCGATGCCGATATACATGCCGAGCCGGCAGTATTCAAGTGCCGATTCTGTGCTGCCCGAAAAGCAGTGTATAACGCCCATGGGGCGCGTTTCGCTTACTATGTCCAATGTGTCGCCGTGCGCGTCTCGGTCGTGTATCACGACCGGCAGCGACAGCTCGTTCGCTATCTCGCACTGCCTTTTGAATATGTCCCTTTGTTCGGCTTTTTTATCGTCGGAATAATGATAATCAAGACCTATTTCGCCTACTGCCACGACCGACGGCTCACGGCACAGGCTTAGAAGTCTTTGCTCGTCGAGAGTGCCGCCTGCTTCGACCGTTTCGGGATGCACGCCTATTGCGGTGAGGCAAAACGGGTATTTCCGGCTTAAAGCAAGGCAATTTTCCGCCGATGAGTCAAGATCGACCGATGCGTTGATTATTTTTTTTACACCGTAGCCGTATATTTGCCGCAGCAGCTCGTCGCGGCAGCCGTCAAACGCGGCGTCGTCATAGTGCGCGTGGGTGTCGATTATCGGAAACGGTGTGCTTTCAAGATCTTCCGGCAGCATTATCTTACCTTGCTTCCGGCAGGAATTCCGTCAGCAAACAGGACTTTGACGTCCTCGCCGCAGTCGGCAGCCAGTATCATTCCGCACGACTCGACGCCGCACAGCTTGGCAGGCTTCAGGTTTGACACGATAACAACGGTATGACCTATAAGCTGATCCGGGGTATACCACGGTGCTATGCCGGACGCAACGGTGCGGTCGGTCCCACTGCCGTCGTCAAGGGTGAGTTTCAGCAGCTTTTTCGATTTTTTGACCGGCTCGCAGGTTTTGATGGAAGCAGTAATAAGGCTTACCTTTGCAAAATCATCAATACTTATTTCGGCAAGCGTTGCGATGTTTGCCTTTTCCTCCGCTGCGGCTGCCTCCTTTGCGGCGGCTTCCATTTCAGCCTTCTGCTCGGCATACAGCTCCGACAGCACCTTTTCGGTGTCAAGACGGGCAAAAAGCGGTGTTCCTTCACCAACCGTGAAGCTGCCGGTCACGCCGAACTCCAGGGTCTCGTCGCCGTTTTTGATCTGCTCGGATATCTTGCCGGAACACTCCGGACAAATGGGGAATATCATAGCGGCAAGCAGGCGTATACCCTCGAGCAGGTTGTACATGACCGCTTCGAGTCTTGCTTTCTTTTGCTCATCCTTAGCCAGTGCCCACGGCATGGTCTCGTCAATGTATTTGTTGCAGCGTCTCGCAAAGCCTATCACGCAGTCGCACGCATCGGAATTGCGGTACGCGTCCATTAATGAATAGTATTTTTCGACCGTCTTTGCGGCTTCCGCCTTAAGATCGCGGTCAAAATCGTCAAAGTCAGCCGCCGGAGCCGAAACCGTGCCGCCGAAATATTTGTTGGTCATGGCGACCGTGCGGTTTACAAGGTTGCCGAGGGTGTTTGCGAGGTCGGTATTGTATTTGTTTATAAAGCTTTCGTAGGTGATGATGCCGTCCTGCGCGAAGGGCATTTCGGACAGGAGGTAGTACCTTACCGCGTCAGCGCCGAAGCGGTTTACAAGATCGTCGGCATATATAACGTTGCCTTTGGATTTGCTCATCTTATCCTCGCCGGACAGCAGCCACGGATGTCCAAGCACCTGATGCGGCAGCGGCTCGCCCAGCGCCATGAGGATAATGGGCCAGTAGATCGTGTGGAAGCGCACGATATCCTTGCCTATGACATGCAGGTCGCACGGCCAGTATTTTTTATACATATCACTGCTGCCGTCGGGGTCGTAGCCAATACCTGTGATGTAGTTTGAAAGGGCGTCGAGCCATACATAAATGACATGCTTGTCGTCGAACTCAACAGGTATGCCCCATTTGAACGAGGTGCGCGAAACGCAGAGATCTGCAAGACCGGGCTTTATAAAGTTGTTGACCATTTCCGCCTTTCTCGAAGCGGGCAGGAAAAAGTCCGGATTGCTCTCGTAGTATTCGACAAGTCTGTCCTGATATTTGCTGAGCTTTAAGAAATAGGCTTCCTCTTTTGCGTCGATACATTCTCTGCCGCAGTCGGGGCATTTGCCGTCTACAAGCTGGGACGGTGTAAAGAACGACTCGCACGGGACGCAATATTTGCCCTCATAAAAGCCCTTGTATATGTCGCCCTGATCATAAAGCTTTTTGAATATTTTTTTGACGGCGCTTTCATGATCGGCGTCGGTGGTGCGTATAAAGCGGTCATATGTGACATTCAGACAGTCCCATACCGATTTCAGCTGAGCAGCCATTTTATCGACCCACTGCTTGGGCGTTACGCCGTGCTTTTTTGCGGTCTCCTCGATTTTAAAGCCGTGCTCGTCGGAGCCGGTAAGGAAATGCACGTCAAAGCCCCTTTTACGCTTGTAGCGTGCTATCATATCGGCAAGCACGATATCGTATGAGTTGCCGATGTGCGGCTTGCCGGACGTATAGGCGATTGCCGTTGTGATATAGAACTTTTTGTTATCCATGTTTTTCTCCTTCGATCCTCAAAGAAATATCTATCAACTTATTTTATCACCGATAGCGCCCGTTTACAAGCTATTTTTAAAGTTTTGGGAAGAAAGCGGAAATTGACGTATTATATATTTAAAATTCACGAAAATATTCAAAAATATATTGCAATTTCGTTAAAATACGATATAATGTAAAGCAGAGTAAAAATAAAAGAAGGTGGTAATAAAAGAAAGATATGTCAAATAAAATCGAAGAGAATTAAACAAAAGGAGGAAACTAATTAATGAAAAAAACGATCAGTTTAGTTATGGCATGTTTACTTATGGTGCTGATGTGCTTTCAGGCAACGGCTGTCAATGTGAATACTGCAATTGAACAGCCGGTTGACCACGAAACTCTTTTGCTTCCCAATGTGATCGATAGAGAAAGCGCAATGTCAAAAGGTCACGTTGCGAGGGTAACAGCCAAAGAGAATAATTTGAATACTATGGTATTCAGGAATATTGACGGTACACATACACAGTATATTTTTGATTACCCGGTGAAATACTATAACGCTAACGGACAAGTAAAAGACGTCGATTTAAAACTTAATGAAAGTTTGAACTCCTTTGTAACGGGTGAAGGCAATTATTCTGCGGTGCTCAGTAAAAATATCAATGATGGTATTATTCTAAGCAATAGAGATATAACAATAGAATGGTTCCCTTATGTTACTGGCGATGAGGGAAGTGTTATAAATGCCAATACGAAAAATGATATTGGCAAACTGATCAACAGTAAAACAGTCTCGTATACTGTGGATGACAAAACAAAACTTGAATATGCTTTGACTTATACCGGAATAAAAGAGGACATAATTGTATCTGAGTATACAGGTCAGACCGAATATTCATTTGTTTTGAAGACTAATGGATTGACTCTCAAAGAAAAAGAAGGGGAGTTTATATTCGAAAATAGCAGTGGAAGTCCGTTAGCTTTTCTGGGCGAGGTTATAATTTTCACAGCTGATGAAATTAACAATTGCATTGGCAGTATGACATGTGATACAATTAAAGAAAATGAATTGTATATTGTGACGATTCATGTCGACAAAGATTATCTTTTGGATAACAAAACAAGATATCCCATCAGGATCGATCCAACAATTGAAATCAATTATTCAAACAACGGCTCCGGGGCCATACAGGATGTTACTATTAACAGTTCCGGTGGTTCGTCCGGTACATCAGGCTCACTTTATATTGGCAAACGCTCCGGAAGTGGAATAGCAAGAACATTAATGAAATTCCCCGGGCTTGATCTAAGCGGTATATCTTCCAGCAACAGCATAACAAATGCAACTGTAGAAATAAGAGATTTAATGTGTGAAAGCACGGAAATGACAGTTGATTGCAATGTTTTTGCAGGAAATGAGTGGAGTGAAGGCTCTGCATCATGGCAAAATGTTGACCCCAATTCTTATACCGGACCAATAAGTACAGAATATATTTCTTATTCAAACGGTGTCAAACAATCTCCAAATCATAGATATAAATTTGACATTACATCAGCAGTCAGGTCATGGAAAAACGGATTCTATTCACAGTCAAAGGGAATTATTTTCAAAGCAACGAGCGATGTCGAAGAAAGTTCGTCAAATTTGTATAAAACATTTGCTTCCTATAACAGGTCGGATTACAGGCCTTCTTTGAGTGTAACATATTTAGCTGATGAAGATATTCCTTATGGTTGGTTCGACTGGATTGATCCTAATGTGACAGGATGGGTCTGGAATCAAAGCGATCCAAGTCGTTCATATAACGTAAGTATTCGAGTCAGGCATAAACCGACAAACAGCGTTTCATGGCGCTATGGAGTGGCTAATCAGTACCGCAGTGATGTAAAGGATGCCGGCTTTGGTACCGGGTATTATGGCTTTAGTATACCGATGGACTGGTATACATGGGAACGCGGGGATTATGATATATCTGTATATGCCGTGAACCAATATGGGACCCACTATGAACTGCATGGCAGTCCACAGGACCATACGGTCAAGCTGTACTATGGCATGTCAATACAGAATACATATCCGAGTAGTTGCGAAATGTATGGTCACGATCTTACCCAAACTGATGTTTATGCGGATAACATTAAAGCAAATATAGGCGACAGCATTGTGAATTTATTTGACAGGCGCGGACAGGATTCGCATGCAAGTGATTTCAAACCGAAAAGTGTGACCGGACAGACAAGACTCAACATAGAAGACGTTGATCTTATGATATATGCCGGTCATGGATATGCAAGAAACAGAGATGAAACTGAAGGTAAGTTCGAGTATAATTCCATGCATTTTGCTACTTCTGATTCAGGTGGCGTACACCCACAAGGGGAAGGTCGTATTGATTCTGTTAATGTGACAACAAGTGATTTGCTGAGCTTTGGACAGGGGACGCATACTAAGTGGGTCGTGGCATATACATGCAACTTTTTAAATACGAAGCAAGAAGATCCGAATGTTATGCACCTTCTTGATAACGGAGGTAGATTAGTGATGGGATTGAGCTCAAAATCTCTTGTTGTGGGTGAAGAAGGGATAAAATTTGCTAAAAGATTAAAAGAAGGCGAGACTTTTGGGGAAGCCTATTTAGGAGCAGCGCGCGATATTCACGATAAAAGTATAATTGATATCGATAATTTAACCAGTCACAAAAAAATATATTCGATATTGTACTACGGTCCGGAAGATGGCGGTACATTAAATGATACAATTTTCAATTATAATCCGCCTTCATATGACAGGAGTCAAATTCGTATAAAAAAAGAAACAGTACATAAAAAATCTGTACGGGATCCAGAAGAATTTTGACAGGAGGGCATTATGAAATTTAAACGTGTCATAAGAATCGTATTACCAGTTTTTGCTATACTCGTTGTATTATTCGGCGTTGCAGCGGCGGTGATCCAGCAGAACGTAAAATTGATCGGAACAAAAATCGCGTTCCCTGAATTGCTCGGAGGAACAATAGACGTTAAGAATATTAGTTATGATGCCGAAAAGCTTGCATCTCAGGTGGACGACAGTTACGGATATGTTTACTCTGATCCGCAATTAACCGATTACGGAATCGTATCAGAATTAGGCTTTGATAAAGATGTGTATACGGTGAATTCAAGCGGCGAAAGGCTATACAGGTCCGGAAATAAAGAATTGAAAATAGATGAATATGGTCTGTTTGAATATTCAAGCGGAATAAAGAGTACTTCCTTTGAAATGACTCTTACCGACAAGGAATGCAGAGTAATAGCCGTACGTCAGCTAAAAGAACTCGGTATTTTCAATGACGATCTGAAAACATATAATATGATCGAAACAGAGAACGGAGAGATCGTTGAAGGAAAATGGCAGTTTAAAACAACGCAAAAAAGAGTGGCGTTTCATCTCAGGATTAACGATAACGATGTCTTTGGAGGAGAGTCTGTTGATGTTGCCGTAAATGGTAACGGAGAAATAGTCGAAATAAGTAATAAGCTGCACAAATTTGGCAAGAAAACCTTGCAGCCGCTTGTTAAAATAAGTGATATTATCAAAGAACCCGGCAAATTTAATAGTTATATTAATTATGAAGGTGCACCGGATAACCTTACTGTTGATACAGTAAAGGTCGGATATTGGGCATCAAGCGACGGCGATATCACGATCCAACCGATATATATTTTCAGCAGCTCTTCGTCAGCTGGTAATGATCAGGATGAAATAAGTGAGGATGCCTTTTCTGTGGCAGTTCAAGCTAACAAATTGTCTGGACGCGAAAAATAAAGTAAACTGATCGGATGCAAATAGTGCCCTGTTTTAATATGAAACAGGGCACTATGATGTTAAAGGATAAAACACCATTATGTATTATGGCCCTGCATAAGAGGGAACCCTTAATGATACTATAACATCGCAGCTGCCGTACTACGATAGAAGCGAAGGTACCAGAAGAACGGTGCATATAGTAAATAAGCACGCCAATAATGATTTTGTCGAAGAATAATGAGGAGCGTTAGTATGAACAAATCAAACATCAAAACAAAGAAATCCTTTGCTTTAGTATCGTTGTTAGTTGCGCTGCTTTTGGTGAGTGCATTTATAATAATTCATTTTGTTATGGCGAAAAATAGGAACGTTGAATTGATAGGTTCTGAAATTAGTTTCCCGGAGTCTGCAGGATCATTTTCACTGTCAAATGCTGATATAGAATGTGATTTGGATTCACTGACTTCCGGTGTATCAGAGAAAAAAGCATATGTCTATATTGCTCCGGATTACACCGACTATTCAATAGTTGAAAAGTTTGGATTTGATAAAAATGATTTTACCGAAAAGGAAGAAGGGCGCAGATATTATAAAACTCAAGGCAGAGATAAAGCCAAACAAATCAACATTGATAAATATGGTGTTTTTACTTATGAAACCGGTATTGGCAGAACCGGCTTTGAAATGACTCTTACGGAAAAGGAATGTGTCAATATATCTCAGAACTTTTTGAAAGAATATGGCCTTTGGGGCTCCGATATGAGCAAGACGTGCTCGTTTAATGAGACATATGGGTACACATCTACACCCAACGGCGAGGTAGAAAAGTTGGTTGGCAGAGATGTGAATTTCTTTTTTGAAAAGGACAGTATTCCTGTTTCGGGAAATGCCAGAATAACTGTTTCTTTAAACGGGAATGGTGAAGTTACAGGGGTCATATATAATTATAGAGAATATCTGCAGAAATCAGAGCAGCCTTTGATATCGGTTGAACAGGCTGTCAACACGATGAAGACCGGGAAAGCTTATGTTGATTTGGATAGCAGCATTGGCAGTGTTGATATTACATCGGTTGAAATTTCCTATTGGACTGATACCAGGAGTGATAACACACTTATAATGCAGCCGGTTTACAATTTTATAGCAAAGGTTAAAAGCGAAGATAACGAAACTAACGACTTAATAATAACCGTCCAGGCAAACCGGATCGAATAAAAGTGAAAAAAGCTCTTGCAAAATCAAAGCAAGGGGTGTATAATGCTCCTTGTAGATAACGCATTGACGAAGGAAAGTAACTGCTTTGGGATCTGCATAAAGAGAGGCACGTCACCGGCTGAAAGCGTGCCTGCATACCGGCAGTGAAGTTCCCTTTCCGAGCGGCGTCGCTGAAGTGAGAAGTAGGCGGCGACGGTGGGACACCGTTAAAGGTCCTTGAGAGTTTGCCTTTGTTTTTTCGGGCAAGAATTGCGGGTGGTACCGCGGAGTATTGTTTATTCAGTGCTTCGTCCCCTTGTATTTTAAGGGGACGAAGCTTTTTTTATCCCCACTTTAATTTTAAGGAGTAAGGCAGCATGAAGGAAAAACTTGAACAGATCAAAGCCGCCGCGCAAAAGGCTATCGCCGAAGCCGCCGACGAAAAGGGCATCGACGATATAAGGGTGCGCTTTCTCGGCAAAAAGGGCGAGCTTACCGCTATTTTAAAGCAGATGGGCGGTCTGTCGCCCGAGGAGCGTCCCATAATAGGACAGCTCGCAAACAAAATAAGGGCGGAGCTTGAGGAAAATATCGAATCGGCGTCAAAGGATTTCAAAGAAAAGGCTGACGAGCTGAAATTGAAGGCTGAAACCATTGACATAACCATGCCGGCAGAGCCTGCTGTCACCGGCAAGCTGCATCCGCTCAATACCGTGCTCAACGATCTTATAGACCTTTTCCAGTCTATGGGCTTTGACGTTGTGGACGGTCCCGAGGTCGAGACCGATCACTACAACTTTGAGGCGCTCAATGTCCCTGCCGATCATCCGGCAAGAGATATGCAGGATACATTCTATATTGCGGAAAATCTGCTGCTGAGGACGCAGACCTCTGCCGCGCAGATACGCACGATGGAGACAAGAAAGCCGCCTATAAAAATAATCTGCCCCGGACGCGTTTACCGTGCCGACGAGGTCGACGCCACACATTCGCCGGTGTTCCACCAGATAGAAGGACTTGTTGTTGACAAGGGTATCACCATGTGTGATCTTAAAGGTGTGCTTGAGCAGTTCGCGCATGAGATATACGGACCCGAGACCGAGGTCAAATTCCGCCCGTCATTCTTCCCGTTCACAGAGCCGAGCGTTGAGGTCGATGTCACCTGCTCGGAGTGCCGCGGAAAGGGCTGCCGCGTCTGCAAGGGCAGCGGTTGGATCGAGATACTCGGTGCAGGCATGGTGCATCCGAGGGTTCTCAAGTCCTGCGGGATAGACCCCGAGGAGTATTCCGGTTTTGCGTTTGGAATAGGTCTCGACAGAATAACCACAACAAGATACAAGATAAGCGATATACGCCTGCTGTTTGAAAACGACCTGCGTTTTCTCTCGCAGTTCTGATAAAGGGGGAAGATCATAATGAAGGTATCATTAAGCTGGCTGAATAAATATGTTGATATAGATGTTCCTGCCGAGGAGCTTTGCGACAGAATGGTCATGGCAGGCTTTGAGGTCGAGGAAATGACCGACCTTTCAAAGACTATGCGTAATGTCGTTGTCGGCAAGGTGGTCTCAATGGAACGTCACCCCGATTCCGACCATATGTTTATATGTCAGGTCGACTGCGGCGGCGACGAAAACGTGCAGATAGTCACCGGTGCACAGAACGTGCACGAGGGCGATCTTGTGCCTGCTGCACTGCATGACTCCGACCTGCCCAACGGCGCCCATATAAAGAAGGGCAAGCTGCGCGGAGTTGCGTCGAACGGCATGCTCTGCTCGGGTGAGGAGCTGTGTCTTGGTGACAGCGATTATCCCGGCGCGGAGGTAAACGGAATAATGATTTTGAAGCCGGATGCCGGAGTGCCCGGTACCGATATGCGTGACGTGCTCGGACTGCACGACTATATAATCGACTTCAAGATCACCGCCAACCGTCCCGACTGCCAGAGCGTTCTCGGCATTGCAAGAGAGGCTGCCGTGGTGCTCGGCAAGGAGCTGAGCATACCGGTCAACGAGTATGAGACCGCCGGCGGCACTATAAAGAACTACATTTCGGTCGAGGATCACAACTTCGACCTCTGCCCGAGATATTACGGCAGGGTAGTGAAAAATATAAAGATAGCAGAGTCGCCGGAATGGATAAAGAAGTGCCTTATAGCCGCCGGTATGAGACCTATCAATAATATAGTCGATATAACCAACTTTGTTATGCTTGAGACCGGACAGCCTATGCATGCGTTCGATCTGCGTGATGTAAAGGGAGCGAAAATAATCGTCCGCAACGCCGAAAGCGGCGAAAAGATCACGACGCTTGACGGCAAGGAGCACGAGCTTTCGCCCGAAATGCTCGTTATCGCCGACGCCGAGGGACCGTCCTGCCTCGCAGGTATCATGGGCGGACTTGACAGCGAAATAAAGCCCGACACGACCGAAGTATTCTTTGAATGTGCAAAATTCCGCCGCGACAGTGTGAGAAAAACTGCAAGAAAGCTTGGTATCAGAACCGAATCAAGCGGCAGATTTGAACGCGGAGTCGATATAATAAATGTTGAGTATGCAATGGACCGTGCGCTGTCGCTTGTATCACTGCTCGGTGCCGGTGAGATAGTAGACGGAAAGTTTGATCTTAACGACGGACTGCCGGCAAATAGAGATCTCAAGGTGTCCGCAAAGTCGGTGAACGAGCTGCTTGGCGTTGACATTCCTGCCGATACCATGGCTGATATACTGAACAGCCTCGGAATAGAGACAAAGCTGCTGCTCGGAACGCTGCACTGCAAAATACCGTCGTTCCGCGACGATATCGAGGGTCGTGCCGATATAGCCGAGGAGGTCATGAGGATCTACGGCTATGATCATATAAAGGGTACGCCCATGACCGGCGTTACAATGCGCGGCAGAAAGCTGCCGGAGCGCATAAAGGGCGATAAGATAAAGACACTGCTTACCGCCAACCGCTATAATGAGATAACCACATATTCGTTCATAGGCAGTAAGGCAATAGACGTGCTGGGTCTGGAGCCGGACGACAGCCGCAGAAACTGCGTCACATTGCTCAATCCGCTCGGAGACGAGTATTCAACAATGCGTACACAGCTCGTGACCAGCATGATGACCGCGCTTTCGACCAACTATTCAAGAAAGATAGCGGTGGCGAAGCTGTTTGAACTCGGCAAGGTGTTCATACCGAAGCAGATGCCGGTCACCGAGCAGCCGTTGGAGGTCCCGTCACTTTGTATAGGATCGTTCGGCAGCGGAGATTTCTTCTCGCTCAAGGGCGTTGTTGAGGCAGTTGCTGCACTGTTCACCAAAAAGGAGCTGACATTCGAAAGGGCAGAGGAGCCTTACCTGCATCCGGGCAGGAGCGCCGCAGCACTCTTAGGAGATGAAAAAATAGCCACCTTCGGCGAGGTACATCCAAAGGTCGCGGCGGCTTACGGCATAGATGCGCGCTGCTATATCGCAGAGATCTGCGTCGATAAGCTCTACAGGATCGAGCCGGAGAAGATAGTTTACAAGGCGCTGCCTAAGTTCCCGGCGGTCGAGCGTGACTTTGCGCTTGTCTGCGAAAGCGATACCCCGGTAGGGAAATTAGAGGCAGCTATCCGCGAGGGCGCAGGTAAGCTGTGCGAAAGCATTGAGCTGTTCGACGTCTATACCGGCAGCCAGATCGAAAGCGGTAAAAAGAGCGTTGCATACCGCGTAAAGCTGCGCTCCGCCGAATCGACATTGACCGATGAGACCATTGACCGTGCCGTTGGCAAAATTATGAAAAAGCTTGAGGCGGTAGGTGCAGTGCTCAGGGGATAACGCCCGGACGGACGTAAGAACCGGGATTATTTAAAAAACAAACCGACAGACCGGCAGAAAACTGCCGGTCTGTGTTATTTGAATTTTAGTTTAGGTCAGTTTACAAGGAACTACACGCAGACCGTGAAACGGGCTGCTGACAACAAACGGCGCTATGCTCCCGGCTGGGTGCATAGCACCTGTTTGTTGCGGGGGTTTCCAAAGGGGGCAGCGCCCCATTTGGCACACGACTTTGCGGAGCAAAGTGTAGTGTGTTATACGCTCTGTCGGCGTTGCCCTGAAAATACCGTTGCCGCCGGGGAGGGCAAGGGCATTTGACGCGGCAGGAAAGCAGGGCTTTGTTTGGGGCTGGTAAGCCGGAAACAAAGGGCTGATTTCAGCAGCAGACAGGGCGTATTATGAAAGCCCCCGTCCCTCGTCCTCCGCCCCCGGCCTATGGGACAAAAAGTCCCAAAGCTCTGGACACCGTGACCAGATGTGTGGCCACACTCCGGGAAAAGTAGCAGGACGGCAGGAAACCGTCAAGGCTGAAATGAATGGGCTGACGCCCGGCCTTGACCGTTCCCCGCCGCCCCGCTGGATGGGTGGACAAGGTGGCCAATCCCTAAAAGTGTTTGGCCGCACTCGTTCATTTTGGGGCCTTTCTTCTCCCAAAATTGAAATGGGCGGGAAAGCCCTAAAATGGCTTTCCCGCCTTGATTACCCATTAGCAAAGACGGGCGAGACTGTCAACGGCGGCGCTGAAAGCGCCGTTCATCTTGACCGTTGACTGGCTCGCCTGGCTTTGCTACTGCCCGTAAGAGATGGAAAAACAAGATGGAAAACAAGGTTAAAAATGGTTGACAAGTCTATCGGATGTGTGTTATACTGTGCGACAGTTTGAGATTGGAAGGAGGCTTACGTGTGTTAATTTGTGTACGCTAATAAGCAATAAAAAGTAGAAGTACCTTTCCACATGATGGTGGGCTTTTTTTGCGTGCGTATGCAAAGGAACACGTAGGTTTGACACGAGCAGTCTTTGAACTGTATCGTGGTGTTTTTTCGTGCTTTGTTGTTATGCAGGCGTCTGCCCTCTCTGTGGGACAACGCCTGCTTTTTATTGCAGAAACAAAGGAACAATGCAATAAAAAAGGAGGTTCGCATTATGACCCAAAACAACAATTCATGGAGAAAAACTTATTTTACACTTCTTGCCGGACAAGCAATATCCTTTATTAGCAGCGGTATTTTGCAAATGGCCATTATCTTTTATTTGGTTGCGAAAACTAATTCTGCAATCATATTGACGGCGGCAACACTGATTGGATTTTTGCCGCAAGCCTGTTTAGGCCCGTTTGCAGGTGCTTTTGTTGACCGGCACAGCCGTAAAAGCGTAATGATTGGTGCGGATTTGATAATTGCCGCCGCTGGCGGTATTCTGGCGCTGGTGGCGTTTTACATGGAATTGCCCGTATGGTCTATTATGGTTGTCCTGTTAATCCGAAGTGCGGGAACTGCTTTTCATTCTCCAGCATTCAGCGCAGCAACACCTATGATTGTGCCAAAAGAGGAACTTACAAAATGCGCTGGTTACACGCAGACCATGCAAGCAGTAAGTGCGATTATCAGTCCAGCTGCCGCAGCGTTTTTATATGCTGTTTGGCCTCTTAATGCAATTATATTGTTAGATATTGTGGGTGCAATCCTTGCCTGTGTGACTGTTGCGATTTCGTCCATACCAACGCCTGAACTATGTCCAGAAACGAAAAGACAACAGTTTTTACAGGATATGAAAGAGGGGTATGTGGTATTAAAGCAAAACAGGGGCCTCTTTGCTCTGCTCTGGATTGGTGTAATTTATATGTTCTTTTATATGCCAATCAGTACGCTTTTTCCTCTCATCTGTATGTCATACTTCAAAGGAACACCGGCCCATGCCTCTGCCGCTGAAATTGCTTTTGCGGTTGGTATGCTGCTTGGCGGAGTCATTCTGAGCATTTGGGGCGGTTTTAAGAAACGGCGGTACACCATCGGTCTTTCCGTTCTCCTGATGGGCGTTAGCAATATGCTCTCCGGGCTTTTGCCGCCAGACGCATTTCTTGTCTTTGTTGTGTGCTGTACTGTTATGGGAATTTCCGCTCCATTTTACGGTGTGCAAAATGCGATTTTTCAAGAAACGGTCAAACCAGAATATCTGGGGAGAGTTTTTTCTCTACTGACAAGCGCCGCTTCCCTCGCCATGCCGTTTGGCCTTGTCATTTCCGGGCCTCTGGCGGAGCGGCTGGGAGTTGAGAAATGGTTTGTCATTTGCGGAATTGGCATTATCATCGTTGCGCTTGCCGTATTTTTACTACCCGGTTTGAGAGAGATTGACAATACGCAATAATCAACTGCACCTTTTTCTATTACTAAACAAAATGCCTGGATGGTGGTTCTGAAAAACCAGAACCGCCGTTCAGGCATTTTTTATCTTCGTCCTCTCTGCGGTTTTGGATTCTTCAGCAAGTCGGATTTTTCCGCAATCTTTTTCAGCCACTTCCGTTCTTCTACTGACAGCTTCCTAAAATTCAGCTTGAGCCGTTTGCAGATAAACGCCAAGTACGCTTGTTCCGTGTCGCTGTCCTGGCTGACGATTTCACCAGCAGTTTCCAGCATTTCTTTTAGCGGGTTATCCTCTGGGACGCTGAAAAAATCGTCCTTGTGTGTTTCCCGCAGAGCAAGGGCAATCCCGTTTATGTCCCGTTGTATCACATAGCGGCAAAACTCGTCCTCATCAATATGGGCGGTGATAAGCTGTCTTAACTGCGTATCACTCATGCCAGGATTATGCTTTTTTATAACAGTTGCGCTCATCGTGTCCACTATGGCGTTTGCACCCTGCGCCTGTTTCAGTGCCGTTCCGTTCACATAGATTTCAAGGTCAGCCATCAGCCGGGGGAAATCCGGG